>ERZ1740067.206-NODE-206-length-49302-cov-7.117286_pt1 | contig 49302 bp, 33 predicted proteins | sample MGYA00581736_ERZ1740067 | MGnify/ENA primary metagenome ERZ1740067 (study PRJEB43018, sample SAMN04849236) | marine metagenome | isolation source: floating plastic debris | place: Pacific Ocean | collected 2008-08-27 | study: EMG produced TPA metagenomics assembly... | reverse complement strand
ATCCGCCTCGCCGAAGCCGGCGTGCTCGCGCCGCACGTGCCCGAAGCGCTCTCCGCGTCGTGGCCGCCCGAACTGCGCGGCGAGCGTGACCTCTGGTTCGGCGTCGGGATGCGTGCGCGGGTGATCGCGTACGCGAGCGATCGGCTTGCGCCCGAGCAGGTGCCGCAGACGCTGCGCGAGCTGACCGATGAACGGCTTCGCGGGCGCGTTGGCATCGCCCAGCCGCAGTTCGGCACGACGCGCGGGCACATGGGCGCCCTCACGGTCGCGTGGGGCGAAGACGAGTTCGAGGCGTGGCTTGCCGACATGGTCGACAACGACATCCGCGTGTTCGACGGCAACGCGACGATCGTGCAAGCGATCGCACGCGGCGAGATCGACGTGGGGCTGACCGACACCGACGATGTCTTCGCGGCCCAGCGGCAGGGCTGGCCTGTTGGCATGGTGCTTGAGCCGCTCGAAGTGCCGGGTCGCGGGCCGAGGTGGTCGATCGGCGCGATGGGCATTCCGACCACGGCCGCGCTCGTCGCGGGCGCGCCGCAGCCCGACGAAGCGCGGCGGCTGCTCGACTGGATCGCCTCCGGCAAGGCCGAGGCTGTGCTTGCTGCGAGCGAGGCACGGTTTGCGCCCGTCTCGCGCATGGTCGCGATGGATCATCCCGAGGCGACACTCGACGGCGTCGTGCCCGTGGATCTCGCGGCGGTCGCTGGCGCGATCGATAACGCGATGGCGATCACAACTCGAACCCTGCCGTAGCGGGCGGTCGCGGAAATTATCGGCCGACGACAACACGTCGCTCGATTCGGTGGCGTGGCGAGCCGATGGCAGTGCGATGCAATCGCCCGGCCCGCCACCATCGCACGCCCAGACCGAGACCGCCGAGCCGTGCGAGACCGTCGCCGAGCTTCGGCGGGCGTGGATGCTGCCGTTGTCGGTGGCGGTGTCGGCGCAGGCCGGCGTGCTTGTTCTTGGCTACGCGCGGTTTGTCGCGGGCGCCGAGACGCCTTTGGTCGTCGCATCGCTCGGGCTTGGCGTCTCGATCCTCGGGATCACCGCGGTGCTAGGCATTTTGCTGCTGGGCCGCAGCGCCGAGCAAGCGGTGGCGCGAGCGCGGGACGGCCGAATCGCCGCCGAGCGCATGGTCGATGCTCGTGAGGCGCTGATTCTGGGTTTGGCAAAGCTCGCCGACTATCGCGACACGGACACGGGCCGACACCTCGACCGCATCGCGCAGTACAGCGAGCTGCTCGCGAAGCACCTGTGCCAGGCACACCCCGAGCGGTACCCGCTCGTTGACGCCGCGTGGATCGAGCGCCTTCGCCTTGCGAGCGTGCTGCACGACATCGGCAAGGTCGGCATCCCCGACGCGGTGCTGCTCAAGCCTGGCCGATTGACCGCCCAAGAGCGCAGCGTGATGGAGCTCCACCCGATCATGGGCGCCGAAACACTGAGCACGATCAAGCAGCGGCTCGGGGCCGACGAGCTGATCGACATGGGCATCCACGTCGCGATGCGCCACCACGAAAAGTGGGACGGCACCGGCTACCCCGACGGCCTCGCCGGCGAGGCGATCCCCCTGAGCGCGCGCATCGTGGCGCTGGCGGACTTCTACGACGCGGTGACCTCGAAGCGCGTGTACAAGGACGCGATGACGCACGCCGAAGCGTCGGCCCTGATCGCCGAGGGCCGCGGCTCGCACTTTGACCCCGCGATCGCCGACGCCTTCGAGGCGCTGGCCGACCGCTTCGACTTCGTGCGAAGCAACTTCCAGGGCGAGTCGCTGCGTGACCCGAGGCTGACCGCCTCGAAGGGCCTGCTACTGCCACAGACCGCGGCCGCGTGAGCGAGTGGCCCATCGGCGGCCATTTCGCACCTAGCATCGCCCCATGGCACCCCCAACATCGACCGTGACAGAGCCCACGCCGCGTGCGCCTGTTTCCAGGCTGCGCGAGGTGATCGAGGCCGAGCTGCCCGACATCATCGCGCTTCGGCGTGATCTGCACGCACACCCCGAGCTGATGTTCGAGGAGAGGCGCACCGCGGAGACGGTCGTGAACCATCTCCGCGCGGCAGGCGTTGAGCACAAGGCCGGGCTCGCCAAGGGCACGGGCGTGCTCGGGCATCTGCCCGCCACAGACAGCGCAAGCGACACGGTTGTCGCGCTCCGTGCCGACATGGACGCGCTGCCGATCGAAGAGGCGACCGGCTGCGACTACACCTCGACCACCCCGGGCATCATGCACGCCTGCGGGCACGACGGGCACACCGCGATCCTCGTCGGTGCCGCTCGCGTGCTCAGCAAGATCGCCGATCGTCCGAACGGCGTGACCTTCGTTTTCCAGCCCGCCGAGGAAGGCGGCGCGGGCGGCGAGAAGATGTGCGTTGACGGAGCGCTGAACGGCGCCACCGGCGGCGGGCTTGGCAAACCGGTCAGCCGAATCTTCGGCCTGCACGGCTGGCCAAACATGCCGCTCGGCACCATCGCGACCCGTCCGGGCCCGCTCCTCGCAGCGACCGACGACTTCGTCGTGACCGTCCGCGGCGAGCAGGCGCACGCGGCGTACCCACACCTCGGGCACGACCCGATCGTGGCTGCGGCCCAGATCGTCACGCAGCTCCAGACCATCGCGAGCCGACACACCGACCCGAACGACGCGCTCGTCTGCACCGTCGGCGCGATCCACTCGGGCACGGTCAACAACGTCATCCCGCGCACATGCCAGTTCATTGGCACCATCCGCACGCTCAAGCCCGAGACGCGTATCGCAGCGAAGGAACAGTTCTTCCGCATCGTCGAGCACGGGGCACAAGCGATGGGCTGCGTCGCCGAGATCGCGTGGGAAGATGGCTATCCGGCGACGATCAATGACGACGCGATGGCCGAGCACGTCTTTGACATCGCGAAGGATGCTGTGGGCGAGGGCAAGATCGAAGTCGTCGAGCACGCAACGATGGGCGGCGAGGATTTCTCGTACTACGGCCACCATGTGCCCGCGTGCTTCTACCTGCTCGGGCTGCACACCGGCGATCCCGCGACCGAGCCCACGCCGCAACTGCACCAACCCGAGTTCGACTTCAATGACGACGCGATCGCGACGGGCATCGAGATGATGTGCCGACTCGCGCTGGCAAAGGCGTAAACCGCGGGCCCATCCGCGACGAACCGCATCCCGTGGCCGACGACCCGATCCCAACCCCGCTCGACGACGAGGGCTTCCTGCCCGCCGATACGCCGCCGCCCTGGGGCAGCGAGTCGCGCGAGCAGCGGATGACGCGGCTCTCGGCCAAATCGCGGGCGCTCCCGCCCGTGCCCGGTGTGTACCTGATGAAGGACCACACAGGCGTGGTGCTCTATGTCGGCAAGGCCGGGACGCTGCCCGATCGCGTGAGCAGCTACTTCATGCCCTCGGCCGACCTCGGCCCGCACAAGCAGCCCATGCTCGAAGAAATCCACGACTTCGAGATCCTCCCGCTCGACACCGAGTGGGAGGCGCTGCTGACCGAGAACCGGCTGATCAAGGACATCAAGCCGCGCTTCAACGCCCGGCTGATCGACGACAAGAGCTTCCCGTACCTCGTCGTCACGCAGAAGGAAGATTTCCCGCGCGTGTTCGTCACGCGCAACCCGACGGGCATCGACGACAAAGGCGGGCAGTACCCCGAGATGCGCGGCGCGAAGATCTTCGGCCCGTTCACGAACGCCGGCGCGTTGCGCGAGGCGATGCAGGTCTTGCAGCGGGTCTTCAAGTTCCGCACGTGCTCGCTCGACATCGTCGCGAACGACCCGAAGAACAAGTACTTTCGGCCATGCATTTTGCACCCGATCGGGCAGTGCACCGCGCCGTGCGCCGACAAGATCACGCCGCTCACATACCGCGAAGACACCGACCGCTTTGTGCGATTCCTCGGCAGCAAGCGGTCGGCGATGCTCCGCGAGATGCGGCAGGAGATGGCGGACGCGAGCAAAGCACTCGACTTCGAGCGCGCCGCGGCGCTGCGTGACCAGATCCGCTCGATCCAGAAGCTCGACGAACGTTCCGACACGGCCGCGGGCTGGCAGCCCGAGACCGAGCTGACCTACGTCGACCCGACCAAGGGCACCAAGAGCCTCCAGAGAACGCTTGATCTACCGGTGCCGATCCGCTGCATCGAGGGCATCGACATCGCGCACCTTGCCGGCGGCGAGACGGTCGGCAGCAAAGTCTGCTTCGTCGACGGCAAGCCTTTCAAAGACGCCTATCGCAGGTACCGCATCAAGACCGTGACCAACGACGACTACGCGAGCATCCGCGAGGTCGTCAGCCGGCGGTACCGCGAGGCCGGGCAGGGCCACGAGCTCTACCCCGACGTCGTGCTTATCGACGGCGGGCTCGGCCAGCTCCACGCGGCGCTCGAGGCCTTTGACACGCTCGACATCAAGCCGCCCATGGTGATCTCGCTGGCGAAGAAGGAAGAGCTGATCTACGTGCAAGAGCGCACCGAACCCATTCGGCTTGCGCGATCGAACTTGGGGCTGAAACTGTGCCAGCAGATCCGCGACGAGTCGCACCGCTTCGCGCAGCACTACCACCACATTCTGCGGCGCAAGAAGCTGCTGGACGAGTAGTCAGCCGCCGTGCTCGGCGAGCGCGAGGCACCACGCTGGGCCTTTGATTTCAGTATGCCCGATACGCGCCGTGCGATACCGCCCCTTGCCGGTCACGCGATCGATCGCCTCCCACGGAATGCTCGTGGGCTTCGTGCCGAAGATGCGCATGAGCAGCGCGGGCCGAAGGTGCAGGTAGCTCTCGTCGGTCGCGACGTGCACGCACCAGCCCATGCTGAGCAGGCCGCACTGGAAAGACTGGAACCGGCGCCGAACCGCATCGGGCGCGGGCTCGACGGGCGGGTGCTTGCCAGCAAAGTCGCCCCAGGTTGAGCGCACGACGATCGGGATGAGGAAGAAGAGCAGGATCGCCTCGAACCCGACGATGACCATGATGACCAGGGCGGTGTTGCTCATGATGCGTGGTCTACCGGAAGACCATCCGCGGGTTTCCGCTTCTCATCAGGCGTTGCCCAGCGCGTGGTGGTACCGCTTGATGACTTTCGTGCGGGTGATGATGCCCGTGGGCGTGTTGCCCTTACGCGGGTCGACGATCGCGAGGCCGCTGACATCGTGGGCCGCGAACTTGTCGAGCACGACATCGAGCGTGTCCTCGCGGTCGATCGTGGGCAGGTCGGTCCGCAAAAGCTCGGCGACGAGCAGCAGCGGGATCGCCTCGCGATCGATCAGGGCCGTGCGCACATCCGCGCCGGTCACCATGCCGACGTAGTGGCCCTCCTGGTCGACCACCACGAAGTCGGGCACGTGGTGGTGCGCGTGCAGCGTGATGAGCTTGCTCAAGGGGTCCGACGCGTAGATCGGCTCGGGGGGCAACGGCGTGATCTCGCACGAGCTGGCCGTGACCGATCGAAGCAACGTCAGGTCGAGCGCCGTGCCGACGTTGATGCCCTGTCGGCGGAGCTTGTAGGTGTAGATCGAGTCTGGCTGGATGAGCTGGGCAACGACGACCGCGATCACCGCGGCGACCATGATCGGCAGCAGCACGTACACATCGCGCGTCAGCTCAAAGAGAATCAAGATCGCTGTGAGCGGCGCGTGCGTCGAGCCGGCGACGACCGCGGCCATGCCGACGAGTGCATACGCCGCCGGCGAGCCGCCCGCGGGCATGAGCCCGGCAACCTCGAGCACCATGCCGAACGCGGCGCCCGCGACCGCGCCCAGGAACAGGCTCGGCGCAAACACGCCGCCCGAGCCGCCAGAGGCGAGCGTCAGCGTCGTCGCGACACCCTTCAATATCACCAGCATTACCAACGCCCAAAGCACGACCGGCACCGGCCCGCCGCCTTCGACATCGAGCATGCCCGAGCCGTAGGACACCGGGTCGAGCAGGTAGCGGATGGTCTCGTAGCCGTTGCCGAAGAAGGCCGGGATGGATTGCTGCGCTGCGCCCGCGGGCGTGATTTCGCGGGCCATGAGCACCCAGCCGATGCCGATCGCGCCGAGCAGGGCTGCGCCGGTGAGCGGCTTGGCGAGCGGGTGGAGCGGGATGCGGTCGTAGGTGTCCTCGCCCCAGTGCAGCAGGATGTTGAAGAGCACGGCGACGATGCCGCACACGATGCCGAGCACAACGTAACTCGGCATCTCGATGATGCTGAACTCATACCCGCTGAGCAGATCGCCCGCCGCGAAGATCGCTTCGTTCTCGCCCATGACCGCCTGGGTCGTCGCGGTCGAGAAGACGCTCGCGACGACGATCGGTGTGAAGCGCTTGAGCGAGAAATCACGGAGCAGGATCTCGAGCACGAAGAAGACGCCCGCGATGGGCGCGTTGAAGATCGAGGCGATGCCGGCCGCGGCTCCGCAACCGATGAAGGTCTTCATCAGGTCGCGGTCGACGCCCGTTTTCTGGCCGATCCACGAGCCGAGCGTCGCGCCGATCTGCACGATCGGGCCCTCGGTGCCCGCCGAGCCGCCCGTGCCGACGGTCGTGATCGAGGCGAAGACCTTCACGATGCCGATCCGCGCGGGGATCACGCCGCCCCTTTGGATCAGCGCCTTCATGACCTGCGGCACGCCGTGGCCCTTCGCCTCGCTCGCGAAGAAGTAGACCAGCAAGCTGGTGACCGTCGCGCCCGCGACAGGGATCGCCACGAGCATCCAGAGCGGACCCTCGCGGAACTCGTGGTGCACAGCCTTCTCGACTAGGTGCAACAGCTCGGCGAAGCCCATCGCGCCGAGCGCAGTGAGCGTGCCGAGGATCGCGCCGACGATGATCAGCCACCAGTCGGCGCGGAGTCCAAAGCGACTCGTCAGCCTGTTCAGGATGGTTCGCAGCGGCGTCGACATCGTGCAACGCGACTATACCGCTGGGATGCCGCACGGCGAACGGCTCGTTCAGGTCTAGGGCTGCGCGACCTCGGCAGGGTCGTCGATCAGCAGCGCCTCGGCCTTCGGTGCGTCCGGCAAGGGCTTGCCCTTCTTGTCGGTCAGCGGCGTGCCCTCGAGCGTCTCGATGATCGGGATCGGGTGCTCGGCCTCGTGCTGCTCGAGCACCTTCTCGAGTACCTGCTTTTTCTCGGCCTCGAGCTCGGCCCACTTGCCACGCCCACGGCACTTGGGGAATCGGCTGCATCCGAGCCACGGGCCGCGCACCCCCGACCGCAGATTCAGCGGGCTCTCGCAGAGCGGGCAGGGCAGGTCGGTCACGAGCGGTGGGATGCTCGGGGCCGCGACGAAGCCCTTCTTGTCGACGTTGAGGATCATGCCGACCTCCTGCGGCTCGCCGTCCTCGAGCGCGGTCGTGAGGAACGGACCGAACCGCCCGGTCCGCCGGACCATGGGCCGGCCCGTCTTGGGGCAACGCACGTTGACGAACTCGGCCTTGCGCGGCTTGCCCTCGCGGTCGCACGGGCACGCGTAATTGCAATCCGGGTAGGTCGAGCACGACAGGAATCGGCCGTTCTTCCCGAAGCGATAGACGAGCGAGCTGCCGCACTTCTCGCAGCGGTACTCCTCGGGCGCGGGCACGATCTCGGCCTTGGCGTGCTGGAGGTTCTCGTGGGCCTCATCCAGCGCCTCGCGGAAGGGGTCGTAGAACCGCTTGAGCATGTCGATCCAGTCGAGGTGCTCATCCTCGATCTTGTCGAGCTCGAGCTCCATCTCGCGGGTGTAGCCCACATCCATGATGCGCGGGAACGCCTCGACGAGCTTGTCGGTCACGACCTCGCCCAAGTCCGTGGCGTAGAAGGCGCGGTTGATCTGCTCGACGTACTTGCGGTCTTGCACGACCTGGATGATCGACGCGTAGGTCGAAGGGCGGCCGATGCCCTCGCTCTCGAGCGTCTTGATCAGCGACGCCTCGGTGTACCGCGCGGGCGGCGCGGTGAACTTCTGCTGGACCTCGGCGGCGAACGGCGCCATCGGATCGCCCTCGGCGATCTTCGGCAGCGTCGCCTCGTCGCCGCCCATCGGGACGCCGGAGACCCTGTAAAAACCGTCGAACACGAGCACGCGGCCCGATGCCTTGAACGCCACGGGCGTCGCCGGATCGGTGCCGCCCTCGATGCGGACGGTCGTCGAGTCCCACTTCGCGGGCGTCATCTGGCTCGACACGAACCTCTCCCAGATGATCTGGTAGAGGCGGAACTGGTCGGGCTTGAGCGCACGCTTCACGCGGTCGGGCGGGTACTCAAGGCTGGTCGGGCGGATCGCCTCGTGGGCTTCCTGCGCGTCCTTGTTGCTCGAGCGGAAGATGTTGGGCTTGTCGGGCAGATAGTCCTTGCCGAAGGTCTGACCGATGTACTCGCGCGCCGAGTTGATCGCCTCTGCCGAGACGTTCGTCGAGTCCGTACGCATGTACGTGATGAGGCCGACCGGGCCCTCACCGGGCACCTCGACGCCCTCGTACAAACCCTGCGCAGCGCGCATGGTCCGCTGCGCGCCGAAGCCGAGTCGGCTCGACGCCGCTTGCTGCATCGTGCTCGTGATGAAGGGCGCGCCGGGCCTGCTGCTGGTTCGCTTCGTCTCGATCGACGCGATGGTGTACGGCGTGCCCGGGTCGATCGTGCCCGTGAGCGTGCGCTTGAACCGCGCCGGGCCCTTGCCCGAGGTGTCCTCGGTCGTCTCGATCGAGATGTCGGTCATGCCCGCGAGCTGCGCGACCGTGCGCACGCGCTCGGTCATGTCGGCGGGGGCCGCGTCTTCCTTGAGGTCCGTCGCGAGCTGGCGGATGTCGAACTTCTCGCCGCCCACTTCTACGAGCTCGGCCCGGATCGCCTTGTGCTGGCCGAGCCAGGCGTTCTGCTTCTTGACGGTGGGCGTGTTGTTCTTCTCGTCCTTGGAAACGAGGAACTCGGCCCAGGCCGGCCCGAGCTTTCGGGCCTCGGTTTCAGACAGCGCGAAGGCCGCGCCCATCTGCCAATATTCATCGGGCACGAACGCGCGGATCTGCCGCTCGCGCTCCACGACCACACGCACCGCAACACTCTGCACCCGGCCCGCGCTGAGACCGCGAGCGACCTTCTTCCAGAGCAACGGCGAGACCTGGTAGCCCACGATGCGGTCGAGGATCCGCCGCGCCTGCTGCGCGTTGACCTTGTCCTCATCGATCTGGTGCGGCTTGCCGAACGCCCGCTCGATCTCCTGCTTGGTGATCGCGGGGAACACAACGCGCTTGGCGCGCTGGCTCGCGATGCCGAGCAGCTGCGCGAGGTGCCACGCGATCGCCTCGCCCTCGCGATCGAGATCGGTCGCGAACCAGATCTCTTTGCCGGACGCTTCGGTTTCCTTCGCGGCTCGCTTGAGATCGCGAACGACCGCTTCTTTGCCGTCGAGCACGGTGTACGAGGGCTCGAAGCCGCCGTCGAGGTCGACGCCTGGGACCGGGCTCTTGTCGCCCCTGGGTGCCTTGCTGGGCAGATCACGGACGTGACCGACCGAGGCGAGCACGAGGTACTCGTTGCCCAGGTATCGGTTGATGGTTTTGGCCTTGCTCGGACTCTCGACGATGACGAGGTGCTTGCCCTTCGCGTCGCCCGCCTTGATGCCGAGCCCGCGGCCGGGGCCCCGGCCCGAAGCGCCCGCCTTCTTCGTGACCTTCTTCGAAGCGGCCTTCTTGGTCGTCTTCTTGGTGGTCGTCTTCTTGGACGCAGCCTTCTTGGCAGTCTTTTTCGCGACCTTCTTGGCCATGACGCTCCTGTCGGCCGGACGGGGCTCGTCCGGCGAAACCTTTATAGACCAGCCCGAAAGAGACCAGCCGGGCGCAACAGCCCAAGGCCCGGAGCCAATGCCCCAAAAAACCGGCTGTCAAGCACACCCTTCGACGCGGGCGGGTTACACCACCGCCCCGGTCAGGCCCTGCCAAAATCCGTAAAGCAATTACTCACAACAACTTGCGACCATTCGGACGGGTCGCCAGCCGTCGCGTCGATCCATGTCGATCCAGGCGTCCGACGCAGCCGCTTCAGCCAAGTCCGCTGGTTCTTCGCGAATCGGCGGGTCTCGATCTTGATCCGCTCGATCGCCTCGGCCTGGCTGCATCGGCCCTCGAAATGGGCCACGAGCTGCTTGTATCCGAGCGCTTGGCCGGCCTGCCCGCCCAGCGCCCCAGCCTCCCACAACCTTCGCGCCTCATCGACCAGACCACCCTCGACCATGCCCCGCACCCGGGCGTTGATCCGCCGATTGATCGCGTCGGTCGGCCAATCGAGCCCCACCAACAGATACCGGCTCGCGGGCTTGACCGCGTCCCACTGCTGTTGCAGCTCGCTGATGGGCGTGCCAGTCAGGCGATAGACCTCCAGCGCCCGCACCGTCCGCCGCTCGTCGTTGGGGTGGATCCGCTCGGCCGCCGCCGGGTCGACCCGCGCGAGCTCGGCCCGGCGCTCGCCCGCCTCCATCGCCCGGAGCTCATCCCGCAACGCCTCATCGGGCTCGGGGCCCTCGAAAACGCCATCGAGCAGCGACTTGGCGTAGAGATGCGTCCCCCCCACCACCACCGGCAGCACGCCCCGGCGGTCCAGATCGGCGATGCAGGCATTGGCCGCACCGAGCCAGTCGTGCAACGAAAAGGGCTCATCGGACTCGGGATCGACCAGATCGATCAGATGGTGCGGCACACCCCCGCGCTCCGCCTCGGTCGGCTTGGCGGTGCCGACATCCAGCCCGCGATAGACCTGCAACGCGTCGGCCGTGACGATCTCGGCCGGCTGGCCCCGGGCCGCGAGCGCCCGGCAGACCTCGACCGCCAGCGACGACTTGCCGCCCGCGGTCGGGCCGACGATCAGGGGCGTGCGCATCGGCGATCCGGGTTGTGTTGTCACGACCTCAGCCATCGCGCGAGTCTACGCGTTGGTCACTCCTACCATCCCCGTCCATGCCAGTCCCACGCGTAGCCATCGTCGGCCGACCCAATGTCGGAAAGTCTTCCCTGATCAACATGTTCGCGGGGGACAAGGTCTCGATCGTTGACGATCAGCCGGGCGTCACGCGCGATCGTGTGAGCGTCCTCGTCGATCTCGAGAGCCCCGACGGCAAGCGCAAGCCCCGCACCGTCGAGCTCACCGACACGGGCGGCTTCGGCGTGTACGTCGCCGAGGGCGCACGGTACGACGACGCGGGCAAAGACCTGACAACGCTCACCAAGGACATCGAGCACCAGATCGCCGAGGCGGTGAGCTCCTCGGACATGATCCTCTTCGCGATCGACGCCCAGCAGGGCGTCACACCCCAGGACTGGGAGATCGCCAAGCTGCTCCGCGAGCAGAAGCTCGGCTCCCGCCAGCGTGAGGGTGAGCTCGTGCCGGTGCGCATCATCGTGACCAAGGTGGACGGCCCCAAGTGGGAGGCGCACGCCTACGAGGCGTCGGGCCTGGGCTTCGGCGAGCCGATGATGTGCTCCTCGAAGAACAACTACCTGCGACGCGTCGTCACCGAGACGCTCTACGACATCGTGCCCGACACCGAGCAGCCGGCCGACCCCCGGCTCATCACCGATATGCACCTCGCGATCATCGGCAAGCGCAACGCGGGCAAGAGCACACTTGTCAACACGCTCGCCGGCGAAGAGCGAGTGATCGTCTCGGAGATCGCGGGCACCACGCGCGACGCGGTCGACGTGCGCGTGACGCTGCTCGATGCGCGCACGATCAACGTGATTGATACCGCCGGCCTGCGGCGCAAGCGCTCCTTCTCGGGGCCCGTCGAGTGGTACGCATTCGACCGGGCAAAGCGGGCGATCGCTCGGGCCGACGTGGTGCTGATGATGATCGACGCGTCCCACGAGATCAGCCAGGTCGACGAGCAGCTCGCGATGCTTGTGCAGAAGTCGTACAAGCCCGTCGTGATCGTCGTGAACAAGTGGGACCTGGTCGAGGGCAAATCGACGCCCAAGGGCGTGCCTGTCACGCCCGAGGACTACGAGGCGTACCTGCGCAAAGAACTCAAGGGCCTCGCGTTCGCGCCCATCGCGATCATGTCCGCCGAGCACGGACGAAACGTCAGCGACACCATCGAGCTCGCCTTCGAGATGCTCGAGCAAGCGCGCACCCGCGTGACCACGGGCCAGCTCAACCGCCTCGTCCGTGGCATCCTCGAGACCCGGGGCCCATCGAGCAAGCTCGGCACGCAAGCCCGCGTCTATTACTGCGCGCAGGTCCGCGACTGCCCGCCGACCGTCGCGCTCGTCGTGAACAACCCGGATCTCTTCACCGCCAACTACCAGCGCTTCCTGATGAACCGCTTCCGCGAGAAGCTGCCGTTTCCGGAGGTGCCGATCAAGCTCGTGATTCGCGGGCGCAAGCGGCACGAGGCGTTCGACGACGACAACCAGGTCACGCGCATCGGCGAGCGCCGCATGAGCGAGGCCGACCTGCTCGCCGACTTCTCGAACAACCCCGACGACTACTTCGACGACCTCGACATCAACGACGAAGACGACGCGTAGCAGCGACCGCAGGGCAAGGTCCCAGAAAGGCCGCGGTCCCCCCGCTTCGGGTCGATCGCACGGCGCTGGTGCGGTGAAGTCTGTCAAAGCCGCGCGAAACCGGTAATCGGCTGCTCGACTTCCGCGTGGGGTCTGCCTTAGCTGGGCGCGGAGTTCGTGCGCCCCGCTGGAGGAGCGGATCGCACGCGAGAGAGTTCGGAGAGATCGACAGAGCACAGATGCGGTCGCCCGGGGAGGGACGCCGCACCATTGAGGGTGGGTTCTTATGCGCGTGTTGTTTGCGCTGATGTTCTGCTCGCACGCCGCGACACTCGCGGCCGCGGGCGTCCAACTCAACGATCCCGTCGACGCGGCCCACCCCGCGTGGCTCGAGAACCACCGCGCGGCCCTCATGGCACCGATGGCTCGCACGCTCGACTTCGCCTCGACCGTGCATCTCACGATCGATCGCGACCCGACCGGCTCGGCACCAGCTCACTCGCAGGCAGCGCCCATGCTGGACGCTCCGAGCATGCTCCATTCGTTCGATATCGCCGTCTTCAACGATGCGGAGTCGCAGCCGACGGCACCCGTTGAGTTCACAACAGCCTCGGCGATCCCCGCGCCGGCAAGCCTCCTGCTCATCGTGCTTGGCGGGCTCATCGCGCTCCGCCGCTAGGCGATCGCACCCAACAGCTGCGGACACGCGCATGGCCGGGCCTTTGTGCCTGGCCGTGCGTTTTTGGACCATGCGTGTTGCAGGCGTGCCGCCGCGTGTCAGGCCGCCATGCCCCAGGCGTCGTCGTTGTCGCTCAGGCTGTCCCACCAGCTCTTGGTGCCGCAGCGGTGGTGCACGCGGATCACGCGGGCGAGTTGGTCGGCCAGCGTGGTTCGGATCATCTCGCACAGCGCCTCAGCGCCGGCGCCAAAGGGCTGGCTCTGGTCGCGGAAGAGCACGACCGCCGCGAGGCACTCGTCCTCGTGTCGGCACGCGAACGCGACCGCTTCCGAGCCTTCGATCCACTCCGCACCGTCGCCCAAGACGCGGTGGAGCTGCGCCTCGGTCGAGATGCGGAGGACCCGGCGCTCATCCTCGAGCGCCGGCGCCGCGGTGGCGGCGAGGTTTTCCAGCAGCACCTCGGCGGTGTCTTTGGGGCACGTGTAATTTACATACGCGCCGAGGTTGTATTCGCCCGACGAGGTCGGCAGGAAGACCGCCGCGTTGGTCGCGCCGATCTTGTCGAGCACGAACTCGAGCACACCGCGAAGCAGCGACTCGATGTCGAGCTCCTGACGCACGAGCGACGAGAACTCTTCCGCAACGGTTGCCTTCTGCATCCCATTCACCTCGCTGGTATCACCCATCTCATCGTCGCGCACCGCAACCATGTTCGCTCCCGGACGCTGCGCGCCCACACGCCGGCACAGCGCCGCGAGGTCGTCGCGTCGCACACGCTCGGCCGCGTCTTCCAGACGCCGCGTCATCGCCTCGCCGCCCAGCCCGGGCGGCACCAAGTCCGCCGCGCCCGCCTGCATCGCTGCGACCGCCTCGTCGACATCGCCCCGCCGCGAGATCATCACGGCCGCGATCGGCCGGCGCTCCCGTGAGAGCGACTCGACAAAGCCAAGCCCGGGCCCATCGGCAAGGTCCGCGTGGACCACGACGATCAGCCGGCCATCGTTCGGTGTTTCTTCCGTTGCGAGCAGCTCGCGTGCCCGCCCGCCGGTCGCGGCGGCGGCGCACTTGCCAACCCGCGGCGCGAGTTGGCCCAAGAGCAGGTCGCGCTCGACCCGGCTGCCGCCGACGATCAGCACACGCAGTTCGCTCGCGTTCATGCCGCGGCCCGCCCGTCGAGGTCCGTGTCGCCCGCTTCGCCGAGTGTGTGGGGCGCGTCGGCCGCAGCGGCGGGCATCGAAGCCCGCGCCACCGTTCCGCCGCCATCTCGTCGCTCGAGCACCACGGTGCCTCCCATCAGCTCGGCCATGCGCCGGGCTTTGCTCAGTCCGAGCCCGCGTTGACGTCCCGCGGGCTTCTCGCTGAAGAATGGGTCGAAGGCGTGCCGCAGCGCACGATCGGAAACTCCGACGCCGCGATCCTCGACCGAAACCACAAGTCGGCCATCCGCGCCCGCGTCCGTAGTCCAACCCCATCGCACCTGCACATTCGCGTGAGTTCCTTCGCTCTCGTGCTCGCCATCCTCACGCACAGCGCTCTCAACAGCGTTCGCGACCAACTCGACGACCACGACGCGCAACAGTTCTCGGTCGATCTCGATCGCCGCGGCATGCTCGGTCTCATTACTCTCGATGAGCACGAGGTCCACGCCTGACGAGCCGTGGGCCCGTGCGCGGGCGTCGTCGATGGCCTCGGCGAGCACCGCGGCCGGCTCGATGACCTCGGCCTGGGGCCGGCGTGCCTCGGTCAGCGTGTGCAGGCTCGTGATCAGGTCGCTCAGCTCCGATGCCGACGCCGCGATCGACGCGGCCGAACCGCGGTCGTCGGAATCGACCAGGCGCGACGCGAGCAGCTGGGCCCGCCCGCGGATCACGGTCAGCGGGTTGTTCATCTCGTGTGCGGCGCCCGCGGTCATCTCGCCCAGGCGTGCCATCGCCTCGCGATCGGCAAGGCGCACCTGCGCATCGCCCGCACGGCGATTCGCCTCGGCAAGGTGCTCGCCCAGACGGACCGCCAGCTCTTGTTCCATGCCGCCGCGGAGCGTCATCATCCAGGCCGACACCAGCTCGTGCGGCGGCGCTTGGCCCTCGCACAGCATGACCGCGTCCGCGCCGGGCATCGGCACCGCGCGCACGTTCTCGGTCTCGCAGTCCTCGGCGACAGCTGCCCAGAGGTCGGTCCCCAAGCCGCCCTCGCCGAACGCCATCGCCGAGCGCCTGCCGAGGACCTCGATGGCCGCTGCCAAGTGGTCGCCCGCCTTCTTTGCCAGTGCCGTCATCCCGCGATGCTCGCCCTCGGGTGAGAGGCGGTGCAACTCCCACGCGGCACGCGGCTCGGATCGGCAGATGATCGCGTAGAACCCATCGCCCATCAGGTCGCGGGCCGAGCGCACGACCACCCCGAGCGTGTCGATGAGGCCGCCCGAGTGCGCGAGCGCGTCGGTGTGGAGCGCCTCGATACGCTTGAGCAGGTCGCTGCTGTGGGCCGCAGCACGCGTGCGTGCTTCGAGGTCTGTGTTGAGTGCGCTGAGCCTGCGATTCGCGCGGGTGAGGGATTCGATCATCACCTCGACACCGCCCTCGCTCTCGATGCCAAGCGTCTCGCAGCGCGTCGCGACCTGTTCGGGCAGTGCCGCCGCGATCGCATCGGCCTTTTCGACGGAGATGCCGAGCCCGCCCATGCGCTCGTGCGAGGATGCGAAGCGTCCGTACTCGCCGCACCATCCCAGGTGCAGCTCGCGGCAGAGCGACTTGGCGGCGCCCACGACCGAGACCAGCCCGACCTCGCTGCCCTCGGGCAACGCCTCGGGCATCTGCCCATGCAGCCACGCGACCTCGACCAACCCGGCGGGGAGCCCCCACCGCTGCGCGAGCCGTCGGCCTGCCACGAAATGGTCCAATCCCAGCACCGCCTGCTCGACGGGCGACGCGTCGCTGCTGCGCCGCTCGGCGAGTGAGACCACCCGGCTGTACGCGCGCGGCAACACCAGCTCCAGCGCCATCTTTCCAAGCTCATGTAAGAGCCCGGCGACGAACGCCTCGTCGGGCTTCACGCCCGCGTCCTTTGCTCTCTCCGCGATGAATCGCGACGCGCACGCGACCGCGACGCAGTGCCGCCACAGGCCCGCGCGATCGAACGCGCTCTCCTCGGCGGCCTTCTCGCCCAGGCGTGTGTCGAGATCGCGGCCGGCCCGCTCCATCAGCTCGTACACACACACGCTGAGCACCGCCGACTGCACGGCCGGAAGCCCGATCAGCACGATCGCCTGCCGCACGGACGTGATCCGATCGCCCAAGCCGCGATCGGCGCGCATGCACATCTTGAGGATGCGCGCGGTCAGCGCCGGGTCGGACTCGATCAGGGCCGCGACCTCGTCGATCTCGACCTCGTCGCTCGAGCCGAGCTCGACCAGCCGCGACGCGATCGGCGAGAGCGTGGGCAGCTCGTCGACCTGGCGCAGGATCAGCTCGACCTGTCGGCCGCGGTCCTGCCCGCCGCCAGCGGCGGAGCTCGCCTGGTCGGGCTGCTGCTCGGATTGATTCGGCGCAGGGGGCATGCGCCAGCGTCATCGACCGATCGAGACCCGACCTGAGCCTCGCGTCGGCTCAAAGACCGATATTCATGCAATCGCGAGGGGGCTCGCACGCGGGCCGCCCAGATCGGGTCGGCCTGGCGATGGGAACTGCTCGGGCTACGCCGCGGTCGGCGCCCCGCTCAGCCGCTCGATGGTCGCCGAGAGCTGGTCGACATCGAAGGGCTTCTGCAAGAACTCGTCGGCCCCGGCGCGCAGCAGCGCGTCGACCTCCGCCCGCGCGACCACGCCACTCACGAAGAGAATCCGCGTCTCGGCGAGCTCGCTCATCGCGCGAACGCGCTCGCAGACGATGTTGCCGTTGAGGTCCGGCAGCATGTAGTCCAACACGAGCAAGTGGGGCTTGAAGCGCTCGGTCATGATCCCCGCGTCGTAGCCTGTCGAGGCTGTCTTCACCTCGTAGCGTCCGTCGCTTGCGAGCAGATCGACGAAGAGGTCGACGATGTTGGGATCGTCATCGACGACCAGCACGCGCCGCTTGCCCTGGTCGAGCGCCTCGACGGGGATGTTGTTGGCCCGCATGAACTTGATCAGCTCGTCACGCGGGATGCGGCGGAACTTCGAGCCGGGCACGCGGAAGCCCGAGAGCCGGCCGGTGTCGAAGCAGCGGATGATCGTCTGCTGGCTGACCTTGCAGACCTTCGCCGCCTCGCCCGTGGTGAACACGCGCTTGGACGCGAGGTCCTCGACGCCGTCGGCATGGCCGTTGTCGTTGGGCTTGGCGTCCGGTTCAGCCATGCGTGGGGTGCTCGACAGGGGGAACCCCCGAAGCGTCGCCTCGCCGTCCGTGGCGTGCGATCGATCCGGGCTGCCGGGCAGCATCGACTTCCAGACAACCCATCTTCACATCAACCGGCGACACGCCCGCACAAACCGCACGGTTTCCCGCGCATCAGGCCTGCCGTTATCGGACGCGTCTAGCTGCCGTGCCGCTCGCGCCACACCCGCACCGCCTCGGGCTCGCGTGGATAGATCGGCGCGAGCCCCTCGGCACCGGTCCACGCCATGCCCGCGCCCGCCTCGATCACGGCCGCAGCCGAAAAGGTCGGCGGCACGACCTCAACGCCCATCTCGACCGCACGCGCACGCCACGACTCGGGGCAGAAGCGATCGACCACGAGCCGGGCGATTCCGGCCTGCTCGATCAGCGCAGAGAAACCCGCCTCGTCCATCGGCCTGCCAGCCGCGATCGGCACGCCATCGCTGTCGAACGCCCGCACCCACGCCTCGCCCCGCTTGGACGCCAGCGCAATCGCGAACGCACTGCCAGGCTCCGCACCCCAGTCAACACCGATCGCCAGCGCTAGCTCGGTCGGCACGCACACCGCCTTCGCCCGGGTCGCAAGGACCAGCCCCGCGCCGACCGCGACGGCCGTGCGCACGGCCGTGTACCCGCCGGGACCCGCGCTGATCGCGATGAGCCCAAAGTCCATCGGCGAGATACCAGCCCGCTGGCACAGGCGGTCGATCGCGGGCATGAGGTCATCCCGCCGGCGATCACTCACGTCGAGCAGTTCCGAGCCGCGGTGCTCGACGCGCCACCCGTCGGCTCCGCGCGTCAGCGACGCGACCGCGACCGAGGCACCGCCCGCGGACGGATTGCTCGCCTCGATACCCAGCGCGATGAGTTGGTCGGCCTGCTCGCTCACGCCCGGAGCCTACGACCCACGCCCCGGCTAGTCGTCGCTCGGCCGGCGTCGCGAGCGTTTCAGGTCGCCGCGGCGCTTCTTGCCCTCGATGCGTCGGCGTTTCGAGCCTGCGGTGGGCTTTGTCGCCCGGCGTGTCTTGGGGCGGGTGCGGGCCTTCTGGATGAGTTGGGCGAGGCGGCGCTGGCACTCGTCGGCGTTGAGCCGTTGGCTGCGATGCACGCCCGACGCGATGACGATCCGGCCGTCGGTCGTCGCGCGCGACCCCGCGAGGTCGGCGAGCCTGGCCAGCACATCGCGGGGCAGCCCGAGCTTGCCCATGTCGGCCGAGAGTTGGGCCCTGGTGGATGTCTTGTTGACGTTCTGACCGCCTGGGCCGCCGGCGCGGGAGAACGTGAGCGAGAGGGCGGCCGACGGCACGCGGACGCCCGGTGCGAGCTGCGTGAAGGCGGCGCTTGCCGGGTCGGGCCGGGGTGCTGGGTCGGGCGTTGGTGTCGGGCCGCCCGCCCCGCTGGTCGCGGGAGGGCTTGCCTTCGGTGGCGGTTCGCGCCGCGGCTCGGGCCGGGATTCGTGCTCGGGTGGTGTGCTCATCGGATGGGCTTTAAGAGGGTGACGCAGGCGGGCGGGGCACGGGGTCGTCGATCCCGGATCGCGCAGCACGCTACGCTCCGCAACTTCCCGAATCACCGCCCGATCGGCCGGGCGGGCTGTGGTTGTGCACGCCGATCGCGGAAACCGCCGAGAGAAGACCCTGCTATGCCCCGCATGTCCCCCCCACGAGTCGCTCTCGCCGCCGCGTTCGGCACCACCATGTCGCTCGCCTTACTGGCGTCGTCGGCACACGCCCAGAACGCCCAGGCGGCCGGAGCCGACACGCCGCCCCCGCCGCCCAACACCCAGCTCACAGCCAACCCCACACAGACCAACCCGACCCAGGCCGGCGGCTGGTACCGGTGGGACGACGGCCAGCCGCGCCTCTGGAACGTCCAGGCCGAGCTCTCGTACTGGTACGTCGCGCTCTCGGGCGATGTGACGATGCCGGGCAGTGCGAGCGACGAGGTCTCCTTCGACGATCTCAACCTCGACTCGGCCGAGGGCGCGGTCATGGCCGAGCTGCACATCCGCCGCGACCGCTGGCGGTTCTCGGCCAACGCCTACGACGTCTCCTCCAGCGGCGACGCGACCGTCACCGACTCGGTGCTGACCGTGGGCGACGCGATCGCCTTTGGGGGCGAGACCGTCAGCAGCTCGGTTGACCTGACATCCTTCGAGCTCACCGCGTCGTACCGCTTCTTCGAGAGCGCCCGCGAGAGGCGATTCGACGGGCGGTACAAGTCCGTGTCGTCGCTCGACGCGGTCGTTGGCGCACGCTTCTACGACGTGGACGTGGAGTTCGACGTCGATCTGAGCACACGCACGAGCGTCTTCCTGACGCCTTCCGAGGCGGACGCCGAGCAGCTCTTCGCGCACCCGGTGGTCGGCCTGCGCTGGGAGTGGGAGATCCACGAGCAGTTCGACGTGAATGTGCAGTCCACGATCGGGGGCTGGTCGTTCGCGGAAAACACCTCGTACTCGTGGGACATCATGGTCGGCTTCGCGTGGCGGCCCACGCCCAACTTCGGAGCGCAGATCGGCTATCGGAACCAGTTCTTCCACTTCGAAGACACCCAATCCGCGGGCGATTTCGAGTGGTCCGGCGGCGTCGCGGGCGTCTACGCCGGCGCGGTCATCCGCTTCTAAATCCGAGCCCAGCGGGCCCCGGCCGCGGGCGGCACTCCCGATAACCAACGCGATTGTCAACCGAACAACGCGCGAGCATTGCGGCAAAAGTTTCTCTCAACATCCTTTCCCGAAAGGGCTTGCGAACATTGACCGCCCGGCACGGAGCAGCCATACTCACCCCCGCGGCCCGCTCGGTCCGCCGGTTTGAGAGGGATGACGCGGCTGCCCTGCCCAAAGCCCACGCCCCGGCCCAGGTCCAGTTCTGGGCCTCCAGGCCGAGGCATGGAGGGTGCTCGCGTTGGCCCGCTCGGTTCGGCAAGCCCAGGCGTGCCGCGAAGCAGCTCGTCCCCCCCGCGCGAAGCCCCTCGGCCGGACGTGGACCACGGGCGATTCGATGGCGTTCTGAAGTGGCGTTCTGATCAGGTGGGAGCGGCGTTCATGTCCACGGTGACCAAAAAAGACCTCGTTGAATGCATCGCGGAACGCACAGGCGTGAAACGGACCGACGTGAAGGCTGTCATCCACGAGTCGCTCGAGATGATCATCGAGCAGCTCGCCGAGGGAAACCGCCTTGAGTTCCGCGACTTCGGCGTCTTCGACGTCCGCGAGCGCGCCGCCCGCACCGCCCAGAATCCCAAGACGCTCGAGCGCGTGCAGGTGCCGCCCAAGCGGACCGTGCGCTTCAAGGCCGGCCGGATGATGAAAGTCCGCGTGGAAGAAGTCGTTGTCGAAGCGCCCTCTACAACACCCGCGGCAACGCCCGTGCCCGCACCCGCCGAGGCGCCGCAGGTCCGCGTGACCGCGAACCTCAACCACACGGCCGCGACCGAGTCGCGCTGAGGACAGCAACGCTTTTAGTCGACCGTCGCAGGCGAGCTCACCGAGAGCGTGAGCATTCGATCGAGCGCCTGGAGCGCGAGCGACCGAACCTCGGGATGGACGCGCACGACATTGATTGCCTTGGCGTGGTCCATGCCGCGCTCGTCGCCGGTCTTCGGATCGATGCCACACAGCTGGTCCAAGATCCACAGCAAGTGCGGCTCATCGATGCGATACATCGTCGTGCACAAGCACTGACAATCGCTCAGAATCCGCACGCTCACCCCGCGGGACTTTGCTGCTTGAGCAAGGCGGTTCACGAGGTGTACCTCGGTGCCCACGGCCCACGCGCTGCCGGGCTCGGCAGCCTCGATCGTGCGGATGATGAACTCCGTCGAGCCCGCCAAGTCCGACTTATCAACGACTTCCTTGCAGCACTCGGGGTGTACCAAGATCTGCACGGGCTGCTCGCCGCGCGCGACCCGCTCGGTGTTCTCCGCGCGGACCTCGTCGCAGTGCTCGGGGCGAAACAGCTTGTGCACCGAGCAGTGGCCGGCCCAGAGGATCACGTCGCTTTCGAGCAGCTGCTCGGGCGTCGCGCCGCCGAGCGGGTCGCCCTTGGCCGTGCGCTTGGGGTCGTACACGCAGGAGTGCCGGGCAACGTCGATACCGAATTTCGCAGCCGTGTTGCGCCCGAGGTGCTGGTCGGGCAGGAAGAGGATCTTGATCTGCTCGCCGGGCGCCTTGGGCCGAACACCGCCGGCCATCGCCCACGCGAAGACCTCGTCGGCGTTGCTCGACGTGCAGCACGCGCCCTCGTGCTGGCCGACGAAGGCTTTGATGGCGGCAGTTGAGTTCACGTACGTGATCGGCACGATCCGGCCGTGCCAATCCTGCTCCGCAAGTGACTCGTGCAGCAGCTCCCACGCCTCGACCGTGTCGTCGTACGCGGCCATGTCCGCCATCGAGCATCCCGCGGAGAGATCGGGCAGGATCACGTTGACATCTTCGGGCGTGAGCATGTCGGCCGACTCGGCCATGAAATGCACGCCGCAGAAGATGACGTGTTCGACCGGCTTCTCGTCGGCCACGCCCGCCGCGAGCTGGCTGAGCTTGAGCGAGTCGCCCGTCAGGTCGGCATGCCGCACGACCTCATCGACCTGGTAATGGTGCCCGAGAATCACGAGCCGATCGCCGAGCCGTTGCCGCCGCTCGGTGATCGCGGCTGCGAGCTGATCGGAGGTCATCTGTCGATAGCGTTCGGGAAGTGCGGGCTGCCAGAGCATGCACAACGGTAGCGCCGCATGCCCAGATCACGCGCACCAACATCACACGGGGTGATGCTCGGGTTGTGTTCGTGTCGGGCCCGTCTGTTCGGCGAAATCAGGCCACGGCTGCGAGCTGCACCGTCTCGGCGAACTCGACCGCTACAGCCTGCCCCAGCCCGGGAGCCCGCGCCACGCGTGTCACGCGGGCAGTGAGCATCTCGCGACGCTTGAGGACCGGATCGCTGGTCCACGCGATCCCAACGTGCACGAGGTCGCCCGGCGACATCGGCCGGCTCGACTCGACGCGAAGCAGCGCTCCGCCCGGCGAGAGGTTCACCGTCTCGGCCCAGGCGTACTTCCGGCTCGGGCCGTGGAGCACCCGCGCGGGGCGAACGACGGGTCGGCGCGCGTGCGTGCGCTGGTCGCGTGCGTCGCTCTCGCCCGTGCTGTCGGAAGTGATGCATGTGCCCAAAGCCGGCTGCGGTTCGTCTGCCATGCAGGGGCTATCGGTCCGATGGGTGTGCGACTGGCCCGAAAAGATGGGCCGGGCTGATCGAACACCCCCGATCGGGCCGATAACCGGCAGATCATGCGCGTTGCCGTTTGCATCCCAACCCACCAGAGGCTCGGCGCACTCGCCCGATGCGTCGGGGCACTCGCCCACCAGACCGCTGCCCGCTCGCAGTACGACATCATCGTCGGCATCGACGGCCCCGACACGGGCGAGGCCGCCGCCATCGCAGCTATCGATCCCGATGCCCGCGTCATCGCCTGCCCCAAGCGCGGCCCGGCGGCGACCCGCAACACGCTCATCGACCACGCAGACGCCGAGCTGATTCTCTGGCTCAACGACGATGTTGTGCCCGCGCCCGATCTGGTCGCCCAGCATCTCTCTCGTCACGCCGACCTCGATCGGGACGCGATGGTCCTGGGCGACGCACCTTTCGCGATCACCCAGCCCGACCGCCTCTTTGACCGGCTCATCCGCGAGACGAGCATGGTCTTCTTCTATGACCAGATGAATGCGGCCCATGGCGATCGCGACCCTGATCACGACTCCAAACGCGACTGGAGCTATCGGCACGCCTGGACGCTCAATCTCTCGATGCCCGCCGAACCACTCCGGCGCCTCGGCGGGTTCACCGCGAGCCTTGCTGCGCCCGCGTTCGAAGACCTTGAGTGCGCCCATCGCCTGGCAAACCACGCCGGAATGCCCGTGCTCTACCACCCCGAAGCGCGCGTCGTGCACGAGCACCAATACGAGCCCGAGCAGTACCTCGCGCGCGAGCGCTCGCTGGGGCGCGAAGCCGTGCGTCTCGCGCGCGTCGCGCCCGGGTGCGCGACCGATCTCTTCGGCCGCGACCTGCTCGATCCGCGCGAGCGTGACGCTGCGCGCACTATCGTCGATCGGTTCTCGCGAGATGCCGCGCGCTGCGAGCCGCGCTTCCTTGAACTCGCGACGATGCCGGCCGACGCGATCGCAGGGCCGCACGCGGGCCAACTTATCGCGATGCTCTATCAGCAGCACCTTCTGCTCAAGCGCGTGCGCTGGCACGAGGGCGTGCTCGAAGCGCTCGACCTCGCTCAGGCCGCCTGATTCTCGCTCTGGTACAGGCAGTGGACCGCGACCCCGGCTGCCCGCTCGGCCCACTGCCCGGCGATGCTCTTCTCGTGCAGGTGGCTCGAGACCACGATCGCCTGCACACCCTTTTGGATCGCCTCGGCCGGAGAGACAACGCTGGCGCCGGCCATGCGTGAGCCCCATAGGCCGCGATCGTCGTCGACGATCATTGCGACGCCGTAGCGCTTGATGACCTCGGCGCACGCCGTGGTGTGCGCCCCCGCGCCATGGATCGCAACGCGCTCGATCGCAACGCCCATCCGCACGAGCCGTGCGAGCGCCCGCTCAAGCCGTTCGGCCGCATCGGTCGGCACGCTCCCGCCAGCGGCGGCAAACCCGACCGGGCGATCGCTCGGCCAGACGCGCGCCGGCTCGCGGACGATCTCGGCGAGCATGCGCTCGACACGGTCGACATGTGATCGCACGCCGTACCGCTCGGCCGCGACCTGGCGCGCCGATGCCGAGAGTGCCGCCTCGTCGTACTTCAGATATCGAACGACCGTGTCGGCGAGCGCCGCCGCGGCGGTCTGCTCGTCAGCCTCGGGCGCGACTTCGGCGATCAAGCCACTCACGCCGTCCTCAATCGCCTCGCTCGCGCCGCTCGCCGTGCGCGTCAGCAGCACCGGGCAGCCGGCCGCGAGCGCCTCGAGCATCGAGATGCTCAGCCCCTCGTACCTCGACCCAAGCGCGAGCGCATCGGCCCATCGCAGCCACTTCTGCACACCGATCGGCTCGCACGCGCCGACCATCCGTGTTGAGGGCGTTCGCTCGAGCTCGCGCTCGACGTCTGCTCGCGCGGGACCATCGCCGACGAGCACAAGCTCGTGCTCGACGCCGCGCTCGTCGAGAAGCCAAGACATCGCCGGCAGCGCGAGCACACGCTTCTGGCTGTGCTCGAGCCGGCCCGTATAGACCAATCGCAAGGGCCGCTTCGCGATCGGCGACCGCGTCTTTACTTCTGGAATCTCGATGCCGTAGGGCACGCGCACGATGCGATCCGCGTGCGCGGGGATCGCTGAGAGCAACCGATCCTCGATCGTCTGGCTCACCGCGACTACCGCGTGCAACGCCTCGGCGTAGTGCGAGAGCACACGCGTGTCGTAGGCGATATCCGAGTGCTGCCAGCCGACCAGCCGCACACCATGCGACCGCGTGAGCGCCGCCGCCACACCGTACACCTCGCCGTGCAAGTTCGCGCTGACGATCATCGGGCCGCCCGTCGACATCGCGTCGACCGCCCGGGCGTACACGCCGTGCAGCGCCTCGGCATCGCACATCGCCCCGCCCGCAGCCGGCAACTCGGGATGGTCAAACACGTGGACCTCACGAGCAATCGGAAGTTCCAGCCGCTCTTGGCCCACCGGCTCGGCGTGCAAGACCAAACCACACCGCCAGCCGCGCGTCGACAGCTCATTGGCGAGTCGGACACCCCAGAGCGTCACGCCCGAAACGTTCAACCCCTGCGGCAGCACGATGAGCAACGCGGGCGACGCCACATCCTGCCCGGCAACGTCATGGTCTTGCACGTTCGTCATGGCATATAGACCCCATCATCAAGCGCGAGCGCCGCGTAACGACGCGCCACCTCGGCCATCGACTCAACCCGGATCATGCGCCGGTACGCGTCGTACCGGTCCATGAGGCGATCGAGCAGCATCGGCACCTGCTCGGGCCGAGTGAACGGCAACCCGCCGAACCCAGCTAGTTCCGGGTGCCCGCCGCCGTCGTAATAGATCGCCGGAAGCCCACACGACAGCGCCTCGACCAACGCGTTGCTGCACGGGTCGTTCCGGTTCGCCGTGATGTAGACATCGCTCTGCCGCAACAGGTCGCCGAGCGCCGCGCTGCCCACCGGCTCGATCACACGCACACCCTCGACGCCCGGCGGCAGGTTGCCAACAAACGTCAGCTGATACTTCGCCCGATCAAGATGCGCCGCCAGCCACGCATAGACCGCCGCGCCCTTGCCCGGCGAGGCCGACCAGCACGTGGCGATCACTCGAACAGGCTCGTCCGCGTCTCGCGCGCGCGGCTCGCCCGCGAAGAACACCTCTGGATCGGCCGCGTTGCGAATCATGGTCGGGCGCACCGGCCTCCACCCAAGCTCGGCGAGAAACCGCAGCGTGTGTCGGCTCTGGATCACCGTCGCGCTCGCGCACTCGGAGTTAAACCGCATCGCGACCTTGTCTTGCTCGAGCGACTCAGGCGTGCCACGCAGCACGCTGATCGGGCCGCCGATCCGATGCACAACCCGCTGCACGCGGGGGTCGACCTCGGCGTCGAACTGCTCGCGCGGAAACTGCGCGCTGTTGACAATGTGCGCGTCGGCCGGGCCGTTGCGCACCGTCTCGTACCCTTGCCGACCCAGCTCTGCCTCGAGCGCGAGTATGAACTGATTACCGCCGCCCCAGGGCGGCGGCTGAAAGTTGTTCCACAGACCGATCCTCGACCCATTCACCCCTCGTACAACCGAACCAACCTGACGCTCTGACGACCCCCCCAGGTTGGCATAGACAGCACGCAACGCTTCACGCGCCGCGTCGATCGAGTGACTTTGCTTCGCGATCGCCAGATTTGCTTCGATCGTGCCTGCGAGCGCTCCGCGGGCGTAGTGGGCTGCCACGCGATCGACCATCTCGAATGGGTCGCGCACGACGCAGTCGCGAGCGAGCAGATCCTCCGCATGCCCGACGCGGGTCGAGAGCGTGAGCACGCCGGCCGACGCAGACTCGAGAACCGTCCGGGGCCCGCCCTCGCTGCGACTCGTACACAACACCGCGTCTGCCGATGCCAGCATCGATCGCACGCGTTCTGGCGATACCGTATTCCGCGGGTAGTCGTCTCGCTCGAGTTGCTCGCCCACAAAGGCCCACGGCACGCAGCGCTCGGTTAGCGCGCGACGCATCCAATGCCGGCGCGGCCCAGCGAGCAGTGCCGCAGCGGGAACACCGCGCTCGCGCAACGCCGCGAGCACCTCGACCCACGCATCTGGCCCCTTGTCGAGCTTTGGCACGGGGTTCGAAGCGATATCAGCACCGGCCGTATCGCGATGCACGCTCGCAACAACGAACGCATCATCCGGCAACGTCGCGCGGGCAGCCGCGACTTCCGCGTCCTCGGTCGCGGCCTCAAACCACAACGGATCGATCGCATACGGCACGCTCGACACACGCGCGGCAACGTGGGAAAGATCATCGCCCGCAGACCTCGACGGCACGCACCAGTGCGTGACACGATCGAGCGCTCTCGCGAACATGGGCTCAGCGAGCACCCGCGAAACCTCGCCCACCATGTGGCACACGACAGGCTTATCCGCGATTGCATCGGCGGGAAGCTCCACCAGGCGCATCCACCAGTTCGCGTGAATGACATCCGCCTCGGCCGGCGTGTCGACAAGCGCCGCAACACCCGCGAGCGCCTCGGCTGTCAGCCGGCGGTCCTCATCGATCGCCCAGCCGGTCTCATCGCCAGCGCACAGATAGACAAGGGGAACACTCATGCGGAGTTGCCGTCACCCACCTGGGCACTCACGCAGCCTCCGTGCTGCCGGTGCTGTCAATCATCTCACCGGAGACAACAGCCTCCACCCAGAACTCCCCCCAGCGTGTGGTCGAGTGGACCATGTCCAAGCCCGCCGCCACAAGCTCCTCTTCCAACTGTGCCAGCGTGTATTCGGTCTCGTGCGTCGTGTCCAGACGCCATTCGACGCCCAGTTCTTTCTTCCAAGGCACACGCCACTCGCGATCGAAGGCGGGCACGCGAATCAGGAAACGCTTTGGCTCATACCACGCCCGCCACATCCGTAGCCGCTCGGGCCGATCCGTGATGTGCTCGAGCACGTTGCTGAGCACAACGGTGTCGTACGAGCCTGATGCACGCTCGGTGGTGATGTCGCCCTTGATGAACTCCATCGCGCTCGACGAGCGTTCGCGTGCCTCGGCGAGGTTATCCGCGTCCCAGTCGATGCCGGTGACGTGCGCACGATCCGCCATCGCTCGCGCGAGCGCGCCGACGCCGCAACCGAGATCGATCACACGCTCGCCGCTTTCGAGACGATCGACGAACCAGCTGTGGAAGTCAAGGTACCTGTGCTTCGGGTGCAGCCCGCCTTCGGCAGCGACGGCCGCCTCGCCTTCCATCACGTAGACCCGCTGCTCAAGGTTTGCGAGGAACCGAACACGTTCATCGGGCGCGAGCCGCTTCTGGAAGCCGTGCAGGCTGGTCGCCCACTCGTCGACACGCGCCGCAGCATCTCGCCGCAATAACGTCGGTGGCCAGCGGACGCCCGTAGGCGACGCGACCAAGCCAACGCCCGCACGCTCCACCGCGTCGCGATGCGACTTGACCTCGAGCGGGTACACCGTCGCCATGCCAAACAGCGAACGCGAGTAGTCACTCGCGTGGCTGCCCAGTGCATCGCGCCAGTCGGGATCGAGCATCAGGCCTTCGACGACATGCGCGAACGCCTCGGGCGTTCGACCAACGCGGATGCCGGTCACGCCATGCTCGACAACATCACGCACGCCGACCACGTCGGTTGCAACAACGGGCGCACCGGTCGACATCGCCTCGATGATCGTCTTGGGATGCCCCTCGTAGCTCGAGGCTTGCACAAAGATCGAGCACCGGCTCATGCGCTCGAGCAGCGCTGTGTGCTCCATCGGACCAATAAAATCGACCGGTGCATCGAGCTCTTCGGCGAGAGCACGCAGCTCGTCCTCGGCGGGGCCCTGCCCCGCGATCTCGAGACGGAGCGGCGTGGTCAGCCGCCCCGCGAGCAGCGCCATCGCACGAATGAGCACATCCTGACCCTTCTGGGCGTTGATGCTGCCCGCCGCGAGCACAACGCCGGGCTCTCGGTCGTCCGACGTTCGCACCTCAGTATCGATCACGTAGTTCGGCACGACCGCCCGGTTGCCCTCGGAAACCCCATATCGCCACGCCAGGTCCTGCACGATCTTCGGCGTGCTCCCCACAACCACATCCGCGGCGCGGCATAACTGCTGCTCGAGCGCGCCGGCGTCCATCGCGGCCGTGCTCTCAAAGCCCATTTGGTGCCCAACGCAAAGCGACGCCAGATACCCGGCCCGAGCAACCAACCCGGTTCGGACGCCGCCGGCACGAAGCGCCTCAGCAACAGCGACCGCGACGTCCCCGCCCGACATCTGGTTCGTCTTTACCACAACGGAACTCGTACCCACGAGCGTTTCGGCAACGACGCCCGGAATCCGCGACTGCCACGAGGTGGTGTCGAGGTTGTCGCGATTCCAGACGACTTCGATCGGCCGCGCGCCATCATGCCTTGGAAGTTCGGAGGCGAGCCGTTCCTCATGGGCATCGGTGCCGTACGTCACAAGCACGATGCGGTCGTAGTGCCGGCTGAGCCGCTCGTAGATCGCCCACTCCCGCGAGAGCGACCCGATGCCGTCCCATGCGCGCAGCGACATGCCCCAACTGAAGGTCAAGACCAATGTGTCGGCGATTCGATCCAATGCAGGTCGTCCTCCGTGAGAGCACGCTATCGGTCCTTGCAGGGCAGGCCCTGAAATGGCAGCGCACACAACGACGAACTCATTGTTATCGGTCTCGGTAAGGAGCCCGCTGCAGTTTGCACGGCGTCTGGTTCCCGCGGCGATCATCGACGAGTCCGACACACTCGATTCCTACGGGCATGCCCCGGTGCCGACCGATACTCCGGTCATGCCGCCGGGAACATCGCATCGCGTGTTAAAGGACGGGAAACTGGTCGAGTACCGCCTCGCCGCCGATATGCCGACAATGTGGGAGGAGCTGTGGCGCCAGAACCCCGGGCTTCCCATGCCCGAGCGACGGGACATCAGAATCATCAATCGCTGGTGGCGCGACGCGATTGTGCCAGCACTCCCGCCCACAGCCGGGCCCGTACTCGAGGCCGGGTGCGGCAACGGAACGGTCATGCGCACCTTCTGCGCAGCGGGCTACGACATGACAGGCCTCGATTTCGCCCCACGCGCGATCCAAGCGAACTCTGCGATCCATCCCGAGGGCAACTACGTCGTTGGTGACGTGCGAGACCTGCCGCTGCCAACCGCGAGCCTCGCCGGCTATCTCTCCTTCGGTGTCGTCGAGCACTTCGAGCGAGCCGACCGGGTCGCGATTCTGCGGGAAGCCGCCCGTGTGGTGCGCCCAGGCGGCATCGTGGTCATCACGGTTCCCTACTTCTCGCCGATGCGAAAGCTCGCCGCCCGGCTCGGCCGATTCGATCGGAAACCGCCCGATTCGACTCCGATCTATCAACGCTTTTTTACGCCATACACGCTCGCCGCCGAGCTCACAGAGCACGGTCTCGACCCCGTCTCGTACGACGCGTATGACGTCCGCAAGGGACTCGAGGATGTTCGTGCTGCCAAGTATGCTTGGACGAACTTTTCCAGAACGGGACGACCGCGAGAGCGCTGGTGCGACCACCCCCCCAGCAGCATCCGCCGCTTTGCGGGGCACATGCTCTTGATGGTCACACGCCGCTGCTCGGGCACCGCCGAGGCATGCGCAGCATGACCGCGGCACTCCCCCCCGTCACCGTCGCCCTCCCGATACATCGGCCCGATCCGAATCGCCTCACCCGGGCGCTCGCCTCGATTACCGCCCAAACCCACGACCGACTCGAGATTCTGCTTCTGCCCAACAGCTGCTCGCCCGCCGAGCTGCTCCTCATCAACGACCTCGCCCAGCACGACCCGCGATGCCGCATCGCCCCACTTCCCGAGGCGAGCCTCGCGGCGGCTGTCAACCACGCCCTCCGCATCGCGTCACACGATCTCGTCGCCCGGCAAGACGCCGACGACCTCTCGGCGCCAACTCGGCTCGAAATGCAAGCTCGCGCCATGGTCTGCCTGCCCGAGCTTGCTGCCCTCGGATGCGGATGGACCACCATCGACCGGCACACCAGCGCCGTGCGATGCACCACGAAGCCGCCAACGGACCCGCGCGACGCGCGCACGTCGCTTTTGACGGGCAACCCCTTCGCCCATGGCTCGATGATGCTTCGTCGCGACGCTGTCCGTGCCGCGGGTGGGTACGACGAGTCACTCACACGCGCGCAGGATTACGACCTTTGGGCACGCCTCGCCCCAGCGGGCGCGATCGCGGCCATCCCGGACGTGCTCTACCACTGGACCCACCACGGCCAGACTTCACACGCAAGCAGCCCGGCACAGGCCAGAGCACACGCCAAGACCATGCTCCGAGCATGGCGCATGCTCGATCCGCAAAGCCAGACCACACCCGACACCGATCGTTCGACCGCAGCACGCGCCGAGCTCGAATCGGCGATCGCACGCGTGCTCGTCGGCGAAGCAACGCCCGATGTCCTCGACCACATCCTGCGCACACACCCGTCGCAACTCACCCTGCTCGCAAGGCTGTGGGCCGACCGCGTGCAGCCGAGCACCGCGACCCGCGCGGTCGAAACGTGCCGACGCGCGAGACTGCGAGAAGTTGGATCGCAACTCCGCAGCACGTGCGTTCCATCGGTGCACCTCTTCCCAGCGGGCGCACACGCCGCGTGGGTCGCCGACCACGCCTGCGACCTGGGCATAACGATCGCTTCTCTGCGTGATGACAACCCCGCGACGGGATACGAATCACCCGATGTGCTCGCGTCGGGCGAGCACGTGCTGATCTGCTCCGATCATCTCGAGGACCGCCTGTGGGATCGCACCGAAGCCCTGCGCGCACGCGGCGTTCATGTGCATCGTCTCTACAGCCAGTCGCCCGCCCAGGTGCTCACAGAGCAAACGCGTCGCGAAGCGCTCGCCAGCCCGTCCCTCGCTCGTACAGCCTGACTACCGGCAGGCCCGGGGCCCACGCCGCTGCCCGCTCGGCAAGCCGATCCTCCCAGGCGTCCGAGGAGCACACGACCGCATCAATACCCATTTGCATCGCGCCTTCGGGAGTAACCACCGGCGTTGATCCAATCTCATCACGCGAAGGCCGATCGTCGACCACACACATGACCGCGTCGTTCTGCCCGATCGCCCGCGCAAATCGATCGGTGTGCGCACCCGCCCCGTAGATCGCGACGCGATGCCCGCCCGATCGCGCGACCGCCACTGCGATCAGTCGCTCGTACGGTGTCGGCAAACGCGCAGAGACAGACCCGCGAGACCGCGAGCCGCTGTCGGGCGCCAAGAGCACGGCGCCGACGATCTTGGCCCAACGCTCAACCATGTCGTCGGCATCGCACTCCGCACGCACGAGACGAATCGCACGCTCGCCCATCGCCGTCAGGTTTCGGCGATCCGCTGCGAGTGCGGCGATGTGCCCCGCCATCGCGTGCATGTCACCGACGTCAACAACAACACCAGCGTCGGCCCGCGCGATCGCGTCCGCTGCGCCGCCACAACCCGCGGTCGCGAAAACTGGGCGACCAATTGCCATCCCCTCCATCGCGATCGTCGGCCAGCCCTCGGTTGCGCTTGTCATCACCACGCCATGGCTCGCGGTCAGCAATGATCGGATGCATGCGGGCGGGCAAGGCCGACCCACGGTCAACCGCGGCCCGAGCCTTTCGGCCGCCGCAACGACGTCGCCGCGGGCCGGCCCATCGCCCACGACATGCAGCACGGCATCCGCGCCGCGCGTCTCGAGCGCCTCGGCCAGCGCGATGACATCTTGCACGCGTTTCTCGGTGCGATCGAAGCGACCGATCCACGCGAGACGCAGCGGCTTGCCATCCGGTATCGCGAGCGGGACATCACTGAGGATGTCGATACCGCACGGCTGGACCCACGCCTGCGCGTCGGCTCTGAAGGCATCGCGCATCGCCGCGAGTACGTGCGGCGCAACCGCGACGAGCCCGCCGCACGCACCCGCGAGCCGTTCTATGCGTGTCCGCCATCCGATATCCGCGCCATGGCAGACCGCGATCGCACGCCTTGGGAGCGGGCCGTCGTCCAGCATCGCGTCGTTCGGCACGATGACATCTGCCGCGATCGCATCGCATGCGTTGCCCAGGGCGGTATTGCCATGATTGATCGCGTGCACGCGCTCGACGGGTGCGCCGTGCGCATCGGCCCAACGCTTTTCGTCGCCTCGCGGCAGCCCGATCACGCCAAGATGCCATGTGCTATCGGCATCCCGCGTTCGCGTCGCCATGCGTGCGCCCCATGTGCTCACGCCGCTGATGCCGTAGTCGCCGTGCAGAGAAAGGGCTGTTGGCATGCCCTAGGCCGCCACGATGTTTGCGCTCTGGCTCGACGCGGCTTTGGCCGCCGTGTGTAGCCGCTCTGCCATAGTGATCATGATCGTGTCGACCATCGAGTCGTGTGTCAGTGATGTGCACACACGGCCGGATACTCCGCGCGACACGTTGTCTCGCCACTCGGGGCGCGTGAGCGCACGCTCAATGCGAGCTTCGAGCGTGGCGGCGTCCGTGAACGTCGTTTCGGCCAGGTCGCCCATCAGCCAGCCTGCATGGAAACGCAGCCCAATCGCGCGTTCAGCGTGCGCACCAAGCCCCTCCCATTTCCCGTCACGAAGCCAGCACCCCTCATCGATTGCAAATCCGCATTTCTGTAGCTGCGTTGCCGCCTGCATCAGCGTCGGATGCGATGCCCACGAGCATCCAGACTCCGAACGCGCTTGCCGCCGTATTGGCCGATCTAGATCACGCGCAATGAACGAGGCGTGCTGGCGAACGCCCGCGAGGGTGTCTGCCGTCAACCGCGAGATCGCAAGACCGCCCGCAAGGGCACATTCCATAACACGCTGGTGCACGATCGTGTTTGCTGACACGTGCAGATGCACACCCGCACAGGCGTATGCCGAACGCGCTTCCTCGCCGTGATCCAAATGCCCGCGTGCGTACGGCGCGAAAGCCGCCGTCCCGTCCCACCCTGCGCCGAAGATGCCCAAAGACCACCCACGACGCCGGCAGATTTCCGCTGCCCAATGAAGCGTTTGGTGCCGCAATGTGCGATCGAGCATGATCACGCCGTAGTGGCGCACCAGATGCTCGCGCGTGATCGGGTCGAGCGTTGTTCCTGCTTCTTCCTCTGAGATCAAAATTGCAGAGCGGAGCGAAGTCCAACCCCACTCTGTGTCCGAGTGCTTCGCAATACGGCCTATGTGCGGCCGAAGTGCTACGAGAGTACGCACCACGTCGGTGCTGGCGGATGCTTCCCTCATGAGTCGATCGTGGGTGCGATCGGGCGACTCGCTTTGATTGCTGATATATGCCACATCGCACGTGAATCGCTCACGCAGCCGGTGACACACCGCGCCGCGGTGGAACTTTCGCTCGCTCGCCGCGACAGGCATCGCGATGCATTGCTCCGGCGGATAACCATGCCGAGCGAGCATGTCTGAGGTAATCGTGCCGACGAGCAGTTCCATTGGGCTCACGCGGCGCCCGGCATCCGCCTCATACATGTGCGGCATCGCGTCTTGCACCCAGCACACAAACGGCACGTTCTCCGGCACCACAGACGAGAGCTTCCACCGCGGATAATTCGCCGCAACAATCAGGTCCGGATCATGCTCAGCGATCGCCTCGCAATACTCGCCCGCCGACAGAACACTGTGATCGCTGCGCTCCTCGATCACGCGCACCGACGCTCCAGCAGACTCGAATGCGTCAGCCAAGTCACGCGTCGCATGACGGACGTACGTCGTGAACCGGCTCGTTGCGAGGAGCACACGCATCGGCTCGGCCGTGCCCGCGCGGATTTCCGACCAGCGGGCGACCCACCACGCCGCGTCACGCGGGGCGTAGATCGCCTCGACGCGTGCGCATTGCGTCCGCGTCGTTTCGTCGGCCTGGACGCGGGCCGCATGGAGCACCTCAGGCACGCTCGGATTCGCTGCGGGAGCCGTGAGCGTCGTCAGCGGCACATAGGGACCGGGCCGGAACTCGCTCGGGCGATCCAGAAGCCTGTCGCGCAGCGCCACACCCGCGTCGGGTCCGACAAACCACTCGACACGCTGATCGGCGATGAGTGCCCGAAGATCGGCGATCGCAAAGCCGGCGAACAGTTCGGCGGCATCTACCTGCACGAGCCGGATCGTGGGCGCGAAACCGGCCGCCGTGCGCGGCCGAGAGGCGTGCGGCTCGATCAACACCTATGGCGGGTTGACACCCTCGACAGTCACCGGCTCTGGATATATCGAGCCACACACAAGGTGTTGCTCGACAAACGCCCGGGCGTTGCCGCGCGCGTCGACGATGCCATGCCATTCGCCTGCGGGAGATCGACGAACGATGTTCCCATCGCTGGCCCGACACACGGTCCAGCCGCTCGCCGCCGCCTCGTACTGGCGAGTTGCATCTTCAATGCCGTTCTCAGCCGCGCGCCCTGTACCCACGCCAACGCCGCGCTCCGCCAGCGCCGTGAGGTTCGCGCGGAGCTTTGCGAGTTGATCATCGAGCGGGACACGATCGTCGGCGAGACGCTCAACAGCCGACGCGAGTTGCTCGGCCTCGGACTGCGATGTTGGCTCGCCGTTGGTGAGCTCGAGCAGCGCCTGGATGTGCTCCATCGCGGCTGTTCGCAATCCGAGACGCGCAAAGTTTGCTGCATAAAGCGCACGGAACTGCGGATCACGCTCCAGAACGCGCAATGCTTGCGCTGCGACGGGCAAGAACGCCCACGGTTCACCGCGCTGGCCGAGAGTCACGATGTCGCTGCGTGTGAGGCGCACAGGGTCGGGAGGCATCGCAAGCAACATCGACCGGTGCGCGGCGATTGCGCCAGAAGCCGCGGCCCCCCAATCCCGGCTCATCGCGCATGCTGTACCCAGCCGATAACCGTGCCCATGAGCCCATCGGCCACGAGCCCCAAGGTATTGACCCGCGAGCAGCTGCTAGCTGTGCGTGCCGAGGCACGCGCGAACGGCGCCTCGCTCGTGCAATGCCACGGCTGCTTCGACCTCGTCCACCCGGGGCACGTCCGCCACCTCCGCCAGGCCAAGACGCTCGGCGACGCGCTGCTCGTATCTATCACCGCCGATCGCCACGTTGGCAAGGGCCGCGGCCGGCCGCTGATCCCCGAGGAACTCCGCGCCGACAACCTCGCCGCCCTCGACTTCGTCGACTACGTCTACATCGAGGGCAGGCCCACCGCCGTCGATCTGCTCGAGGACGTTCAGCCCGACGTCTACATCAAGGGCCGAGAATACGAACGCAACAACGACCCGCGCTTCCTCGCCGAACGCGAGACCGTCGAGCGCCACGGCGGCCGAGTCGTCTTCTCATCCGGCGACGTTGTCTTCAGCTCCACCGCTCTGATCCAATCGCTCGAGCACGACCTCGACCCCTTCCAGCAACGCATCACCCAGCTCGCCGGCGACCCGGCCCTCGCCCCCGATCAGCTCGACACGCTCATCGCGGGCTTCCGCTCGCGGCGTGTTGTGATCGTCGGCGAGACGATCCGCGACACCTATGTGCTCTGCGATCGGCCCGATGTCGCCGGCGAGTCGCCCGTGATGACCCTTCGCCCGATCGCGCACCGCCACTACCTCGGCGGTGCCGCGATCGTGGCCCGCCACTGCGCAGCACTCGGTGCGAAACCAATCTTCGTGACGGCACTGCCGACGGGCGCGGAGGGCGACGCGGTTCGCCATGAGCTTGCCGCCGAGGGCGTCGAGGTCCGATCGCTCGACATTCCCACGCCGATCGCCGAGAAGCAGCGTTTCCTTGTGGGCGCTCAGAAAGTCATGAAGGTCGACCTCATCGAGCGCCCCGCTCTCGACGCGAACGCTCGCGACCGGTTCGTCGCACTCGCCGACAGCGCCGCAGCCGACGCGGGGCCGAACGCCGCCGCGATCATCACCGACTTCGGCCTGGGATTGCTGACCAACGCGACAACACGCGCGGTCGCCGCAACCCTCCGCCCGCGCGTCGCGACACTCGCGGGCGACGTCTCAGGCAGGCGCGGCTCGCTGCTCGGGCTGCACCACGCTGATCTGCTCACGCCGAGCGAAACCGAGATGCGCGACGCGCTTCAGCTTCCCGACGAGGGGCTACCACTCGCCGCGTGGAAGCTGCTAGAGCAGACGCGTGCCAGCGCCGCGATCGTGACGATGGGTCCCGAGGGACGCATCGCGTTCGATCGACTTGAGGACGACCAAGTCACCGAGGCGTCGGCCGGCTCGTACCAAACGCGCCTGCGAAGCGAGCACGTTCCCGCGCTCACACCCCACGCGGTCGACCCGCTCGGTTGCGGCGACGCGCTGCTTGCAGCCGCAACGCTCGCCCTCGCATCGGGCGGCTCGCTGCAAGCCGCGGCGTTGCTCGGCGCGTCCGCCGCCGCATGGGAGGGCGCACGCCTCGGCAACCTGCCGTGCTCTGCGTTCGACCTTCGCCGCACTATCAATCGACTACACGGCGCCTCGCTTGCGTATGCCGCTCCCGACGTGCTCGCCGCGACACGCACCGCGGGCCGGGGCGTCGCGTGAGCATCTCGTATGTGCTGCCGACGCGCGACCGAGCGACCACCCTCGCGCGCACACTGCGCGCCCTCGGCACACTCCCCCACCACGACGCCGAGGTGATCGTCGTCGACAACGCTTCGGACGTTCCTGCGGTCGCGCCAGCTCTTCTTGAGAACGGCATGCCGACGCGCGTGATCCGCATGGACAACAACGCCGGGGCCGCCGCGCGCAACGCGGGTGCTCAGGCTGCGGGCGGAGAGTGGATTGTCATGCTCGATGACGACTCGCGCCCGACCAACACGGACTATCTCGAGGTGCTGCGGTCAGCGCCGTCGGGCGTGCTCGCGGTGACCGCCGACATCCATCTCACGCGCGGTGTTCGCGAATCCGGCGGCCTGCCCGAAGTGCCCGTCGGCTGCGGCGTGGCGTATCGCCGGGACTCCTTCCTCGACCTTGGTGGCTACGACGCGCAGTTCGGCTATTACGCCGAGGAATACGACCTCGCGGCGCGGATCCTGCTCGCGGGCGGTCGGGTTGCCTTCGACGGCCGCTTCGTTATTGAGCACGACAAAGCGAAGGCCGGCCGAGACATGGACCGCATACTCTCGCGCCTCGTTCGCAACAACGGCTGGGTCATGCAGCGCTACGCCCCAAGCAACGAACGCAGGGTACGGCTGCGGTCGGATCGAAAGCGCTATCGCGCAATCGCACGACGAGAACACGCCGTCGACGGGTTTACAAAGGGCTTGCTCGAGCTCCGCGCATCGCGCGCAACGCAAGCACGCTCGCCCCTTCCACCGGCGCTCTGGGATCGCTTCACAGGTCTCGCGCACGCACGCGCCGCGATCGCTCAGGAACTTGAGGGCAAGCACTTCGGGTCGGCTGCTGTTGTTGCCGAGGGGAAGAACGCGTGGGCGATTCGGCGTGCGCTGGTCGAAGCGGGCGTGCGTTTGATCGGCGCTCGCGGTGCGGCAACGCTGGTCGTCGGCACGCTCAGCCCGGGACCAATGCTCGACGCGGCGCAGCAGCTCGGCGAAGGCTCGCGGCGCGTCATCAAGCCCTGGCATGCCGAACCGATTGATACAAGTTCGACGTCGGCCGCGGGCATCGCGGCGTAGCAGCTACCCAAGCCGACCTCGCGCGACCTCGCGCGCCTCGGCGTCGGCTTGCATGACCTCCGCGAGTGTCGTCACGGGTCGGCTGGCCACAGCCGACAATGTCGTCGCGACGATCTCGGGGATCTGGCCAAACGCGATCTGGGGCAAGCTCTCGTCGCTTCGCAAGAAGGCGGCGACGGCAATCTCATTGGCCGCATTGAGTACCGCGCCCGCCGAACCGCCGGCATCGATCACGCCCATCGCGAGTTCGAGCGCCGGGAAACGCTCGGTGTCCGGCGGCTCGAAGTCGAGCCGGCCGAGGCCCGCTAGATCGAGCGTGCGTGCACACCCGACGGGCCTCGCCGGGTGCGTGAGCGCGTAGGAAATCGGCGAGCGCATGTCGGGCGCACCGAGCTGAGAAATCACCGACCCATCAGCAAACTCGGCCATCGCGTGCACCGTCGATTGCGGATGGACGAGCACGGCGAGCCGATCGGTGCCGAGGCCGAACAGCCAGTGCGCCTCGATCAGCTCGAGGCCCTTGTTCATAAGCGACGCAGAATCGGTCGTGACCTTCGGGCCCATCGACCACGTCGGGTGCGCGAGCGCCTGCTCGCGCGTCGCGTTGCGAATCTGATCCGCCGAGCTTGTTCTGAAGGGGCCGCCCGACGCGGTAAGTGTCGCGCGCACAAGCGATGGCGGCGCGACAAACGGCGGCACGTCACGCGGCAAATCGCGCAGCGCGAGCAAGCACTGCCAGAGCGCCGCGTGCTCGGAATCGACGGGCAGCAGATGCGACCCGCTCCGAGCGCACGCCGCGGTGACGACCGGGCCAGCCGCCACGAGCGTTTCTTTGTTCGCAAGCGCCACGTCGCGGCCAAGCTCGACCCCGGCGAGCGTGGCGGGCAAGCCCGCAACGCCCACGATCGCGGCCATCACGATGTCGGCCTCAACCTCGCGAACGAGCTCTTCGGCCGAGTCTCCACTGCGACGAACCGTCACGCCGGGCACATCGAAAGCAGCCTCCGCGTCGGCCAGCGCGACATCACGCACGCCGAATCGCCTTGCCTGTTCGGCAAGCTCCTCGCCGCGCGAACCCGCGGCAAGGCCGACCACGTCAAAGCGCTCGGGCGTCTCGCCACGTTCGGCAAGCGTGTTGAGATGCGCGACCGCGTCGAGCGTCTGCGTGCCGATCGAGCCGGTGGAGCCCAGGATGATCAGCCGCCGCGTCCGCATGCGATCAGGCGTCCTCACCCAGGCGTGCCCGCTCGCTCGGCGCGAGCTTGCGCCGCGACGAGCCGTAGAGCGTCCGCGGCTTCTTCACCACCGCCTTCTTCACGACCGGCTTGGGCCGATCCGCTTCGGCCGCAGCCTTCTTCGAGGAAGCCTTCTTGCTCGCGGTCTTTGCTGTGCCCGCCTTCTTGCTGCGCGAGCGCGCCTTCTTCTTCGCGGGGGCCGCGTCCTCCGCGTCATCTGCATCGCGCGAATCACGCGTGTCGCGCGCCGCTTCCGCGTCATCGCCACCGCGCTCGGAACCCTCGTCGCCCTCACCATCGGACTTGCGACGACGGCGGCGACGCGAACGCTTCTTCTTCACAGCGCCCTCGGCGGGCTCATCGTCTCCGTCAGCATCGTTTTCATTCGCCTCGGGCTCCAAGTGGCCCGACATCGTCGTGCTGCTGTCGCCCGATGCGTCGCCTTCGTCACGGTCGGCGCGCTCATCACGGTCACTCCCCGACTCGGAAGCCTCGGCAACCTCGCCCGACTTGCGGCGGCGACGACGGCGGCGACGCTTCTTCTTGGTCCCGTCCTCCCCGTCGCTCTCCGCGCGGTCTTCGCCGTTGCCATCGGCTTCGTCGCGGTCGGCGGTCGACCGATCGTCAGCGCTGTCGTCCTGGTCGGTCGACTCAGCGCCGTCCTGCTGATCGCCCTCGCCCGAGCCACGCTTGCGGCGGCGGCCGCGGCGACGGCGCTTCTTCTTCCGTGGCGCATCGTCGTCGTCCTCATCTTCGAGCGGAGGCAGGCCGTCGCCGTCGTCGATCTCGAAGGGCTGGAGCGTGGGCTCGTGCGTGCCCGCGGCGGCCGCCTCTTCGGCGACCATCTCGCGCTCGGACTCGAGGTCCATTGCGTAGTCGTCGTCGCCGCCCACCGGGGCGAACGCCTCGATGAGCTTCTCGGCGTTGATCTTGGGCAGGCGTGTGATGTCCACGTCCGAGCCGTCACCGTCGTAGGCGTACAGCGTGAACCGGTCGACGGGGATCGCGTCGGAGACGCGCACGTCGACGACCTTGCCGCTGGCGTGCTCGATTCGGCCGAGCGTCTGCCGCTTGCCGCTGAGCAGCTCGCCCGCGACGCGACCGGAGACAACCAACTCGACGCGCTGGACCTTCTCGTGCAAGAGCGTTGCCGAGAGCTCGCGAAGCGCGTCGGCGGCGACCGACGTCGGCTTTTGCACCATGCCCCGGCCGTGGCAGGTCGGGCAATCGGCGAAGTGTTGCTTCTCGTGGCTGCCACGCATGCGCTGGCGGGTCATCTCGAGAATGCCGAAGCTGCTGATGGGCAGGACGGTGCTCTTGGCGCGGTCGCGCTTGAGGCGCTCTCGATAGCGCGACTCGATCGCTCGGCGGTGCTTCGCGTCGCGCATGTCGATCAGGTCGTGGATGACCAGGCCGCCGAGGTCACGCAGGCGCAGCTGGCGGCAGATCTCGTCGACCGCTTCGAGGTTCGTCTTGTACGCGTTGGTCTCGGCGTCACGCGCGGATCGGCTGCGACCGGAGTTCACGTCGATCGCGACCAGCGCCTCGGTCTCGTCGATGACGAGCCGGCCGCCAGAGGGCAGGGGCACCTCGCGGGCGTGCATGGAAGCGATCTGCGCCTCAACGTTGAAGGCATGAAAGAGCGGTGCCTTGCCCGTGTACGTGCGGAGCTTGGTCGTGGAGCGCGGCGCGACGAGGCGGATGAACTTGGACGCGCGATCGAGCGCAACATCCGAGTCGATCACGACCTCTTCGATCTCGCTGGTGAGCTGGTCGCGCAGCGTGCGGAGCAGCAGGTCGCTCTCGGAGTAGAGCAGCCGCGGCTTCGAGCCCTTCTTGCGCTTGCGCTCCATGTCCTTCCAGAGCCGCTGGAGGTACGAGAGGTCGCGCTTGAGCTCGGCCTTGGTGCGATCAAAGCCCGCGGTGCGGAGGATGAAGCCAAACCCCTCCGGCAGGTCGAGCGTGTCGAGGATCTGCCGCATCTTCTTGCGGGTGTCCTCATCCTCGACCTTGCGCGAGACGCCGATGTTGTCCATGTTCGGCATCATCACGAGGAATCGGCCCGGCACCGAGAGGTAGCTCGTGACCGTCGGGCCCTTCGAGCCCACACCCTCCTTGATGACTTGCACGAGAACTTCTTGGCCACGCTTCAGGCACTTCTGGATCGGCGGGCGCTCGCGGCGGGGCGTCTTGTGGCCCACGCGCTCGCTTGCGTCTTTGGTGTCGCCCGGGAAGTAGCGCGGGTGGATGTCCGAGACGTGCAGGAACGCGTTGACGCCGATGCCGAAGTCGACGAACGCCGCTTGGATCGACTCCTCGACGTTCTGGACCTTCGCGACGTAGATGTTCCCGACGCGGGAGACCTCGCTGAGTTTCTCAGCGAAGAACTCCTCGAGATTGCCATCCTCGGTGATCGCGATTCGGCACTCGTCGCCGGGCGCGTAGTTGATGAGCATGCGGGTGGTGGGCATGGAATGGGCCTGTCATGTGTGGAGCCCGTGCCAGCGTGCGCGCAGCACGACGTGCCGAGTCGGCCGAGCTGCCGCACGCGTCAAGCGTGGGGAGGCCGGCCGATTCGATGACGCGTCGCGGGAGCGCGGGGTGCTTGGTTTGAAAGCGTGGCACGGGCGGGTAGAGCCTGGGTCCGAGCCCGACGCCAAAGCGCGGGTGGGCGATCCCCGCGTCACACCCACTATCGGGTGATCGTCGGGGGTCCGGCCGAGGGACAGCAGCCGTGAGCAGCGGGGTCGCGGGGTGTCTCCATCGGAATGGAAACACCAGCGGTCGCGGGCCCGGAGCTGTCGGAACGCGTCGCTCGAAGAGCGCGCCTTCCGCCGGGAACGCCCGAGCCAGCGAGCGGATCGCCGGGCCCGGGGTGGTCTTTGACCCCGAGGAGCCTCATCTTGCAAGTGCTTGCTGAGCAAGACGTTGCGGAGAATCAGTCTTCGCCGGGCCGACCGGCGAACGCCTCGGGAACGATTTTTCGCGCCTTGTCCCGCACGAATGCGGAGACAGTGGCGGCGGAATCAAACGCCACAGCCTTCTTAGCTATGCGCTCGCATTGTCCAACGGTGATCGACCGGATGATCCGCTTGATGTTGGGAATATCGGTCGGAGTCACGGAAAGGGTACGCAGCCCCAGCCCGATCAGCAAGACGGCGTAGTCGACGTCCCCCGCTGCGGTGCCGCAGCAGGACACGGGGATGTGGTGCCTGCGGGCCCCGCGGACGGTGTCTTTGATCAGCCTCAGCACGGCCGGGTGGGTCGGGGTGAAGAGGTCCGCGACCCGCTCGTTGGTCCGATCGACCGCCAGGGTGTACTGCACGAGGTCGTTGGTCCCGATCGAGAAGAAATCGACCTCGCGGGCGAATGTCTCGGCCATGATCGCCGCCGAGGGCACCTCCACCATCATGCCGACCTTGAGGTTCGGATCGAAGGGCACGCCCTCCTCAAGGAACTCTTCCATCAGATCGTGCAGGATGAGCTTGGCGTGGCGCAGCTCGTGCACGCTGGTCACGAGCGGGAACATCACCCGCACGCGCCCGAGGGCGCTGGCCCGAAGGATCGCGCGGAGCTGGGTCTTAAACCCATCCGGCTGGGCGAGCGAGTACCGAATCGCGCGCAACCCGAGAAACGGGTTCCGCTCGGAGTGGGCCGGGTGACCCAGGGCGTACTTGTCGGCTCCGAGGTCGAGCGTGCGAATGACCAGCGGGCGGTCGTCGCCCAGCAGCTTCAGGCATTGGGTGTACGCCTCGAGATGGTCGGCCTCGGTCGGGAAGGTCTTGCGCGTGAGGTACAGGAACTCGGTGCGATAGAGACCGATGCCCTCGCCGCCGGCGGTCAGCACGGTGTTGATTTCCTCGGCGAGCTCGATGTTGCCGAGCAGTTGGATCGCCGTGCCATCGGCCGTGACCGCGGGCAGGTCTGCCAGCTCGCCGAGGCTCAGCGCGTAGGTCCGTTGCTTCTCGCGCCGGGCGACGTAGTCGGCGATGGTCGCCTCATCGGGGTCGATGATGACCACGCCGCTCGATCCATCAACGATGACCGTGCGGGGTGTCTCGTCGTTGGGGTCGATGTCGTCGGTCAGGCCGGAAACACCCACCACAGCCGGGATGCCCAGCGCCCGGGCCACGATGGCGGTATGGCTGGTTTTTCCGCCGTACTTGGTCGCAAGACCCGCGATCTTATCGCGGTCGAAGCCGACCGTTTCGCTCGGCGTGAGCTCGCTGGCGAGGATGACCGCGTCCTCGGGCAGGTCGTCGTGGGCGGCGGTGATCTGGCCGGTGAGGTGCCCGATGACGCGCTCGGCGAGGTCGTCGATGTCGTCGGTCTTGGTCGTGAACGCCGAGTCGGGCATCGCGGCAAATCGCTCGGCGAGCGCGCGGAACGTCTTGAAGACCGCATACTCGGCAGCGTCCAGGCGATCGGTGATCAGCGCGCGCATCGGCTCGATCATCGAGCGGTCGTGCAGCATGCCGATGTGGAAGCGGAAGACGTTGGCCGCTTCGGAGCCCATGTGCTGCTCGGCCTCGGCGTGCACGCGCTCGAGCTCGCCGACCGACGCCGCGAGCGCTTCGTCGAGCCGAAGACACTCGGCCTCGACCCGGCCCGGCGCGATCTTCCGGCGCGCAACGCGCAAGCCGCCCTCTTCCAGGGCGTACAGGCGTCCGATCGCGACGCCCGGGCTGACCGGAATACCTTCGAGCCTCAGCATGCACTCCCGTCGGCCCGATCGCCCAACCCTGCGCCAGCCGACAATGCCGGACGCGGGGGATGGCCAATCACGCTCAGGTCGGCCGCGCCCGGATCGCCCTCCGCCCGCCGCTCTGCTGCGGGTGGCGCGTGGTCCGGCGCACGAAAACAGAATCGGCAGGCCCACGGCCCACCTGTCGCATCCTAGCGGCCGGCCGCGACTGCCGGTGGGAGCCCCGCGTGATCAGGTCTTGACGCCGGGGGTCTTGGCGTGGGGGGCTTGACGTGGGGGGGATGGGGTGCTGCAATAGCGAGTCGGCGTTGTGCCGATGTCTCCCGCATTGCCATCGACGCGGCACGAACGGCCTCGCCCCCAGACGCGACCATCAGGATCGCGGCGGATGGGCCCGACCGATCGCCACTCGCCGCTCGTTGGAGATGCCAAGCCGATCTGATCGAGCCGCCTCGCCCGCCGGCCACGCTGCATGTGGATGGCGACGGGGTGGATGCAACGCGATAGCAGCGCCACATCAGCGCGAGATCAGCCTCGGCCGTTGGGATGAAATCTTGCGTGGACGCCAGCGCGGGGCACGGTGCCCGGCGTGGGGACGTGCCACATTGGGGTGGTCCGATCCGCCCGCGGGCTGTGCTACAGGCGCACGCGCGGGCGGCCCGAGAAAGTAGAAGGCCCGCATGCCAACCCTCACGGGGATCCTCGAATGGCCCCACCGCGCCGAGGGGCGCGTCCGGCAATGGTCCGACTGGTCGCTGCTCGAGCGCGAGGACGATCCGTTCGTGCCGACCGAGCTCGTCGAGCGCTACGGCCTGCGCCAGGCGGTGCAGGTCACCGTCGAGGTCGAGATGCGCAAGCCCCGTCGAAAGCGCCGCCGAGGCGGACCGGGCGGCGGCAACAAGCCGAACCCCAACAACGCCAACCGACCCGCACGACCAGTCGTCTGCGAGTTCCTCGAGATCGAGGGCCTGAGCCCAGAGCAATTCGCCGACCGGCCCGGCTTCGAAGATCTCATCTCGATCGACCCGCAGCCGCGCCTCACGCTCGAGTACCCCGGCTGTCCGCCGGCCTGCCGATTGGTCGATCTCTTCTGCCCCATCGGCTTCGGCCAGCGCGGCCTGATCGTCAGCCCGCCCAAGGCGGGCAAGACCACGCTCATGAAGCAGATCGCCGAGGCGGTCCTCCGCAACCACGACAACGTCCACCTGCACGTGCTCCTCGTCGACGAGCGCCCGGAAGAAGTCACCGACTTCCGCCGGTCGTTCATGGGCGAGGACAAGCCCTGGGACGACTCACGCGTCACTGTCGTCGCGAGCAGCAACGACCACGACGTCGAGCGGCACGTCGCGGTGAGCATGCTCACCATGGAACGCTGCAAGCGCATGGTCGAGGCGGGCAAGCACGTCGTCGTCGTGCTCGACTCGCTCACGCGACTCGGCCGGGCCTTCAACCGCTCGCGCAAGCACTCGTCGAGCGGCCGGACCATGTCGGGCGGCATCGACAGCCGGGCGCTGGAAGTGCCCAAGCAGATCTTCGGCGCTGCCCGAAACACCGAGGGCGGGGGCAGCCTGACCATCATCGCGACCTGCCTCGTCGACACCGGCAGCCAAGGCGATCAGGTCATCTTCGAGGAGTTCAAGGGCACCGGCAACATGGAGCTGATCCTCGATCGCAAGATCGCCGAGCGCCGACTCTTCCCCGCGATCAACCTCGCGGCCAGCGGCACGCGCAAGGAAGACCTGCTCATGGGCGAGCAGGAACTCAAAACGATCAACGCGCTGCGACGCCGACTGCTCAACATGCCCCCGCCGCAACAGGTCGAGCAGCTGCTCGCGGCGATGCAGCGGTTCGAGACCAACGCGCAGCTGGTCGGGTCGGCGGGCTAATGCCGAATCGAACAGAGCCGCGTGAGTACGCACGCGGACAGACGCTTGGCGCGTGTGATGACGAGCGGACACGAGTCCGCGTGCTTACGCACGCGGCTCTGACAGAACTCGCTCAGTTGCCAGCCGTGCCCACGAGGTCGTCGAACGCCTGCATGATGTCGCGGGTCTCGTTGTTCTCGTAGCGATCGGTGCCGCCGGGGCCGAAGAACATGCTGGCGTAGGTGATCTGGGCGTTGCCCTCGCTGCCGGTGTAAAAGGAGCCCGCGCGCTTGGCGCTGAGGTACCAGCCGTCCGAGCCGGCCGACTGCACGACGAACGAGCCGCGAGCGTTGGTCGGCGCAACCTGCTGGGCGTCGGACTTGGCGAGATCGTCGGGGTAGGCGGGGTGCCCGAGCAGGGCGGTGAGCGTCTGCTCGCGTGCCGTGTCGCTCACGCCCGAGCCAATAAGGCTGAACGTTGAGCCGGAAGTGTCCGCGTGATCTCGACCCTTGACGCCAAGGCTCGTCGCGCTCAGCAGCGACTGGTTTGCCGCGACATAGAACGCCGCGGGCTCGTATCGGCCGAGGCTGACAACGCCTGCATCCCTTCGAACGAAGGGCACGCCGCTGGCAGCCGCGGCGTTGGGAACGTCGAAGCGCGATCCATCGACCGCATCATTCTTAACCCAGAGCAGCATCGGCGTTCCCCACGCGTCGACGACGCTGGGAAGTTCGCGGTGCTCATCGGCAGCGGTGCCCATCTTGCCCGCATCGGTCTGCGGCTGGTAGTACTTGGTATCGGGCACGAAGTACGCGCCGCTCTCATTCGTGTCGATGCCGATGGTGTCGACACGCACGGGCACCTGACCCGCTTCCGTCGGCGCGGGACCAACAAGAATCGCGTCACCATCGTTTGGATCCGCGGCGATGCCGCCGGCGAGGTCGAGCATCGCGTTCTGCATTGCCGTCATGCCCCGGGTGTTGCCGTTGGCGCGATCGCCCATCTCGGTCGGCGTGAAGTAGCCGGGCGATCGGCCCTCGTCTTGGCTGAACACCGTCGCGGCGTTGGTGATGTTCGTGATCAGTTGCTGCGTCGCGGTCTTGCGGGCCACGTCACGCGCACCCGCCAGCGCGGGCAACACGATCGAGATCACCACCACGATGATCGCGATGACAACCAACAGCTCGATAAGCGTGAACGCCGAGGCCCGACGCACGCGCGGGGCGGCAGGCAGACAACGGCAGCGTGTATAGTTGGGGCTCGGCACGAGGCTGGTCCTCTCCCGGCGCGTCGGCCGGTCGATTGGGGGCGAGAGCGGGGCGGAAATTGCCGTGAAACTGGGGTCGCATGGCGGTCACGTCGGGGGCTCGCGTCGCCCGCCGCTTCTATCGGTGTATTCGCACGAAACGCTGGGAAGTTGCCTCCGCAGCGCCCCAGAACACCACCTCGCTCCGGGTAGATGCCCCAGTATACGAACGGTTCCCGACTACTTCGTGTTCGGCTTCGTCAAGTTCTCCCGGGGGTTCTCGCGGGCGAAAGTCCCCAAGGCGTCCACAACCCCCACTTTGCCCCCTCGGGCCCGCCCGCCCATACTGCGTGTTGTGAGCATCGCCCCGACCACACTTGCTGGTGCAGACCCGGCCGTCCGGCAACAGGCCGCACGCGCCGCTGGCGAGGCCCTGCGTGCCGGGGCACTGGCTGTCATGCCCACCGAGACCGTCTACGGCCTGGCTGCCTCGGCGACCTCCGAAGCCGCCATGACCAAGCTCGCCGCCGCGGTCGGCGCGGACGGCCCCGTCCACTCGACCTGGCACTGCCCCACCACCGAGCGGGCACTCGAGGCGCTCCCGATCACGCACGCAGCCCATCGCCGACTGATCGAGTCGCTCACGCCCGGCCCCGTCCGCTTCCTGCTCGACCTGCCGATCGAAACGATCGCGAGCACCATCGATGCCCTCGGCGCACAACGCGGCGCCATGGACGACGGCACCGCGATCGCGCTGCGCATCCCCGACCACCCGCTCGCCACGCTCGTGCTCGAAGCTGCGAGCGAGCCGATCGTGGCCCACGGCATCGCGGCTGCCGGCTGGGGCGACGGACGCACACTCGACGCGCTCCCCGCCAGCCACGGCGCCGATGCCGGTGTGGGCGTCGTGCTTGACGACGGCCCAGCGCGGCTCGGCACGCCCTCGACGACCGTCCGCCTGACCGAAACGGGCGGCGTCGAAGTCGTGCGCGAGGGCTCGTACGACGCGCGCACGATTATGGCGGTCGTCCGCCGGCGACTGCTATTCGTCTGCACGGGCAACACCTGCCGAAGCCCAATCGCCGAGGCGCTGGCGAGCTCGCTCGCGCCCGGTGTCGTGCCGGCCGGCATGACAATCGAGGCATCGTCGGCCGGCGTTGCCGCGTACGACGGCGCACCAGCCACCCAAGAGGGCCTCGACGCACTCGCCGAGATGGGCATCGAACCCGGCACCCAATCCGGCACGCGCTCCGGACAGGCCCATCGATCGAGAGCACTCACCCGCGCGATGCTTGAAGAGGCCGACGAGATCTACGCGCTTACGCGGAGCCACCGCGACGCGATCCTCTCGCTCGATCCAACCGCCGACAGCCGGGTACACCTGCTCGATCCCGCGGGCGGCGACGTCTCGGACCCCATCGGCGGCTCGGCCGAGGTCTATCGCCAGACCGCGGCCCAGATCGCGGAAATGGTCCACACGCGACTCTCAACGCCGCCGTCGCCAAGCTGAGCTTTCACCCGCGGCGGCAAGGCGACCAACCCGTGCCGACCCGCGAACAATCACACGCCGCGTGCCGTAGTGCACCGGGCACACGCGACAGATCGCACACCGCTCTCGAAGGGCCCATTCGCATGCAGATTCTCCTCGGCTCCGACCACCGCGGCATCGACTCTGCCCTCCTCCTCCGCGACAAGCTCGAGCGCGAGGGACACAGCGTCGAACTCATCGCCCCCGAGCCCGGCACCGCCTGCGACTATCCCGAGCCCGCGTACGCCGTCGGCACCGCGGTCGTGCGCGGCGACGCGGAACTCGGCGTGCTGGTCTGCGGCACGGGAATCGGCATGTCGATCGCCGCGAACAAAGTCCACGGCGTGCGCGCGGCGCTCGTCCACGACGAGCTCACCGCCCAGC
>ERZ1740067.205-NODE-205-length-49612-cov-43.681417_pt1 | contig 49612 bp, 46 predicted proteins | sample MGYA00581736_ERZ1740067 | MGnify/ENA primary metagenome ERZ1740067 (study PRJEB43018, sample SAMN04849236) | marine metagenome | isolation source: floating plastic debris | place: Pacific Ocean | collected 2008-08-27 | study: EMG produced TPA metagenomics... | reverse complement strand
TCAACGGCATGTCCCCGCATCACCCTGCCTCAAGGCAATTAATGCAACAGTCCCCGTTTAGGTCATGTCTCGTGACACACCACATCGAAATGTTACATGTTTGGGTGGCTAACTACATTTTGAGTGGCCGCAATTCCCGCAGGTCATACATCCTTCGATCATCCGGAGTTCGTATTGTCCGCAACTGCTGCATGCTTGTCCGCGTCCGCCTTCGAGTCCGACGACCTGTGCTTGGGGGTCTGACTTCAGCCCCATGCCTTCCCCTGCGATAAAGCCTATACGGATCATGTGCTGCTCGATCACACCGCCGATAGCAGCCAGGATGGAGGGGATGTATTTGCCCTGCATCCAGGCTCCGCCCCGTGGGTCAAAGACGGCTTTGAGTTCCTCGACGACAAATGACACGTCTCCGCCCCGCCGAAACACGGCAGAGATCATACGGGTTAGCGCGACGGTCCATGCGAAATGCTCCATATTCTTGGAGTTAATGAAGACCTCGAAGGGGCGCCGCTGCTGACCGATCACCAGGTCGTTGATAGTGATGTAAAGCGCATGCTCGCTGTCTGGCCATTTGAGCTTGTAAGTATTGCCTTCAAGCGCTTCGGGACGATCCAATGGTTCGGACATGTAGATAACGTCCGCGCCTGTATCGATCTGCGGCTCGGTCTCGGTTGTTTCGCTGACCGAGAGGACAGATCCCGTTACGGCGTTGGGGCGATAGGTTGTGCAGCCTTTGCAGCCCTGATCCCATGCCTGCATGTAAACGTCCTTGAAATCCTCAAAGCTGATATCTTCCGGGCAGTTGATGGTCTTCGATATGCTCGAATCGACCCATTTCTGAGCCGCAGCTTGCATCTTCACGTGGCCTTCAGGTGAAAGAGTCTGTGCGTTCACGAAATGCTCAGGCAAATCTGCATCACCCTTCAAGTCGCGCCACATCTGCACCGCATAGTCGACCACTTCCTCTTCGGTCCGGCTGCCGTCTTTCTGCAGGATCTTGCGCGTGTATGTGTAGGCAAAGACGGGTTCGATCCCGGATGACACGTTGCCCGCATAAAGGCTGATCGTCCCAGTTGGTGCGATGGAGGTCAAAAGGGCGTTGCGGATGCCATGGGTACGAATGGCCTCTCTGACGTCATCATCCATATTTTGCATGCTGCCAGAGGACAAAAAAGCCTCGGCCTCGAACAGGGGGAAGGCACCTTTCTCCTTTGCCAGGTCGACCGAAGCCATGTACGCGGCCCGTGCAATCGCCTTGAGCCACGCCTCAGTCTGCGCGGCTGCCGCGTCTGAGCCGTAGCGCAGTCCCAGCATTAAAAGCGCATCGGCCAGCCCGGTGACGCCCAGACCGATGCGCCGCTTGGCCTGCGCTTCCTGCGCTTGTTGATCCAACGGAAACTTTGACGCGTCAACCACGTTGTCCATCATCCGGACTGCCGTCGCCACGATTTCGGCGAGCTTGTCTTGATCCAGTTGCGCGTCACTTTCGAAGGGCGCCTTAACAAGCCGAGCGAGGTTGATGGATCCCAGAAGACAGGCGCCATAGGGGGGGAGGGGCTGTTCCCCGCAGGGGTTGGTTGCCGCGATGGTCTCGCAATAGCTCAGGTTGTTGGCGGCGTTGATCCTATCGATGAAGATCACGCCGGGTTCCGCATAATCATAAGTGGCCTGCATGATGCGGTTCCAGAGATCTCGGGCTTCAACAGTGTGGTATACCTTGCCGTCAAAGATTAGATCCCACGCGCCATCGACCTTGACCGCTTCCATGAAGGGATCGGTAATCAACACGGACATATTGAACATACGCAGGCGCGCCGCATCGGATTTTGCATCGATGAAGTCCAGGATGTCAGGATGATCGCAGCGCATGGTTGCCATCATCGCTCCGCGCCGCGACCCCGCCGACATGATCGTCCGGCACATGGCGTCCCACACATCCATGAAGCTAAGCGGCCCCGAAGCGTCCGCCGCCACGCCTTTTACATCCGCCCCCCTTGGCCGGATCGTAGAAAAATCATAGCCGATGCCGCCACCCTGCTGCATGGTCAGGGCTGCCTCTTTCAGCATATCGAAAATCCCGCCCATGCTGTCGGGGATTGTGCCCATCACGAAACAGTTGAACATCGTGACTTTCCGCGCCGTGCCAGCGCCCGCCGTGATCCTGCCCGCCGGGAGATACTTAAAATCCTCCAGCGCTTCATAGAAGCGGTTTTGCCAATGAGCGGGATCCTCTTCGACGGCTGCCAGATCCCGCGCGATACGTCGCCATGTGTCTTCTACCGTCAGATCAATTGGCTGACCATCAGGCCTCTTGAAGCGATACTTCATGTCCCAGATTTGTTCGGCAACGGGAGCAGCGAAAGCAGACACGGGCAGGATGCCTCCTGTTGAGTTATCCACAAAAAACTGTGGAGAAGATACCAGCCATTGAGGCCAAGGCGAAAGAAGCTACAATATACGCCATGAGCAGCCAGAATCAATCCACGATACATCTTGTGAAATTGTCGGTCGGAAGCGACAGCGTGGAAGACATCGCAAACTGGCAACGCCACAGATCCAAGCAGATATCGGACGGTGCTTATTACCACCTCACACGCATGTGGCCGAAACGGGATGCGGAATTGCTGCTGGGCGGGTCAATCTACTGGGTGGTTCAAGGGATCATTCAAGTTCGCCAGAAGATCTCTGGTTTTCGCGAGATCATAGGTGAAGACGGCATCCGGCGCTGCGGAATCGTGCTGGATGCGGAACTGATCCGCACCCAGTCCGCGCCGAAGCGGCCCTTTCAGGGATGGCGCTACCTGAAGCCCGAAGATGCCCCACCGGATTTGCCGAAGCATCGTGAACATGAAGATCCTCTGCCGACCGAACTGAATCGTGCGTTGGCGGAAATTGGCGTTCTGTGAGGCTTCTCTGGGTCACAATGTCCAGCCGGAGGATTCGCCCGATCACATCCAGAACATAGCTGGAAAACACGGCATTGACATAAAAGCTGGCAGACGCACCCAAATGCGGGTCAGATCACGTTGCGGCGCAGTCGCCTTTAGCAGATCAAATACCAATATGCCCCAGAAAACCAGCCAGGACAGCCCGATCACCGCTGGCCACGCGGCTTCGCCACAGCGTGGCCTGGGATTGCAGGATCAGACCGTCGCTGAGGATCTTTAGGTGATTGGCCCGCAATGTCTCACCGCTGGAGGTGATGTCGGCAATCACCTCCGCAGTTTCGTTTGCCACGGTCCCTTCGGTCGCGCCCTGACTATCAACAATCGCATAATCGGCCACCCCCGCGTCCCGCAGAAACTCGCGCACCAATCGATGATACTTCGTGGCCACCCTCAGTCGCATACCATGTCTCGCCCGGAAAGCGGCCGCGACGGCGTCAAGATCATCTGTGCTGTCGACGTCGTCCCAAACCATCGGCACCGCGATAACCAGATCGGCGCGGCCAAAGCCAAGCTGGGCCAGCGGCTCCACCTGTCGCTCCCATAACGGCAGTCGCTCGTGCAATAGATCTGTGCCCGTCACGCCGAGATCGATCCGGCCAGTGCCCAATTCGCGCGGGATCTCACCGGCGCTTAGTAGGACAAGCGCGACGCCATCCACCCCATCCACATGCCCGGCATATTCCCGGTCAGAACCAGAGCGTGACAGGGCGATGCCGCGCTTTGCAAACCAGTCAAAGGTCTTTTCCATCAAACGACCCTTGGACGGTACCCCAAGCTTGATCATGAGGCCTCCAGCATCGCGATAAGGTCGGGCCGCAGAACGCCACCAACCGCGGGTATCTCGGCGCCCATACCAAGGCGCCGCGTCAGTGCATCATAGCGCCCGCCGGTGGCGACCAGTGGCAGATCGGGTCGTTCGGTCGCTGAAAAGCCAAAAACAAAGCCGTCATAGTATTCCAGCGATGTCCGACCATAGCTCGCCTCGAACATCAGCGCGTCGATATCGATGCCTGCGTCCAAGAGTGCGCTTGTCCGTTTTGCAAAGGTCTCGACCGCGCCAGCAATGCTGTGAAAGTCGACAGTAAGGTCTTTCAGGCGGTCCAGAGCAAATGGCAGTGTTTCACGCACTGTCAAAAGCGTGTCGATCGCTTCCATCTCATACGCACTGATGGGCCCTTCTTCCGCGTCGTCACGCAAGGCTTCGATGCGGGCTGCGATTTCCGCAGCGCTGCGCAGCCCGATCATAGGCGCGCCAGACCGGGTACCTGATAGCAATGCCTTGCGGGCAGACGGCACTGGTGTGCGACCAGAAAATCGGTCCAGCAAGGCGCGAAAGCGGCGCGGACGCCAGATATGCCGCAAGAGCGCAGCTTTGCGCCGCTCGCTGGTTTTCAGCCCTTTCACCGCGGCCAGAAGAATGCCGATGTCGCCTGTCGCGGCCTCCACGGTCAGGTGTTTCACGCAATCATGTATGGCCGCGAAGACCTCTGCATCTGCGGCAGCGGGATTCGTGCGATCGAATACCTCGAAACCCACCTGAAAGTATTCGTTGGCCCGGTCCGGATCCTCTTCCTGGCGTCGGAAGATTTTGCCGGCATAGGTGTAGCGCGCAGGCTCCGCCCCTTCGGCCATGTGCATCTGCACGACGGGCACCGTGAAATCCGGGCGGAGCATCTGTTCCCCACGAAGCGCGTCGGATGTGACATAAGCCCGCGCGCGGATGTCTTCACCGTAGAGGTCCAGCAGCGTTTCTGCGGGCTGCAGAACGGGCGGCTCGACGATCGTCGCGCCTGCGGCTTCAAACCGCGCACGCAATTCAAACGCTTTGGGGCGGTTCATTTTTCAAGGATCTCGCGCAATCTGGCGACCATCTGGTCCCTTGGCACTTCGAACTGGCTGGGCCGGTCTTTCCATTCCTCAAGGCTGGCGGTTTCAGCGATCTTCGCGCCCAGGATCAGGTCCTTGATCTGCACGACATTTCGGTCGAATTCATCACTGCCCGCGATCACAGCGGCAGGAGAGTCACGCTTGTCTGCATATCTGAGCTGATTGCCGAAATTCTTTGGATTTCCCAAATAGACCTCGGACCGGATACCCGCATTGCGCAGATCCGCCACCATCGCCTGATAGTCTGACATTCGGTCACGATCCATGACCGTAACGACGACTGGTCCAGCCGATTGAGTGTCGAGGCGCCCCTTCGCATGTAGAGCGGCCAGCAATCGATCCACCCCGATCGACACACCGGTCGCGGGGACCTCCTGTCCGGTAAACCGCTTCACGAGGTCATCATAGCGTCCGCCGCCAGCGACGGAACCAAAGTTGCGCGGACGGCCCTTTTCATCCTCGATCTCAAAGGTTAACTCCGCCTCGTAGACCGGACCGGTATAGTAGCCCAGACCGCGCACCACAGATGGATCAATGATTATTTGATCCTCGGCGTATCCAGCGGACAAGAGCAAGTCGGATATTGTTCGAAGCTCCTCCACCCCGTCGAGACCGCGCCCTGCTGCCCCGAGGAGATCTTCCAAGTTCTTGATTGTCGTCGCGTTTGAAGCACCGCGCGCTTCCACGAAGTTCAGTATTGTGGCGGCTTGGTCAGCAGTCAGATTAACGCCCTCGGTGAAATCGCCAGACGCGTCTTCCCGGCCCGTGGTCAGCAACAGTTGAACGCCTTCCCGGCCGAATTTGTCGTACTTGTCCACCGCTCGCAGGACTTCGTCTTTTTGCATCTCAGTGTCGTACACAGCCGACAAAACAGCGTCTTCGGACTTGCTATCGAAGCCGAAGATCAGATCCAAAACTCCGTTCAAAACCTTCCGGTTGTTGACCCGGATCACGTAGTCCCCACGCGGGATGCCAACCTCTTCGAGGCAATCGGACAGCATCGCGCAGATCTCAGCATCGGCAGCCATTGAGGCCGTGCCCACCGTGTCTGCATCGCATTGGTAGAACTGCCGAAACCGTCCTGGTCCGGGCTTCTCGTTGCGCCAAACGGGGCCCATCGTGTAGCGCCGGTATGGATTTGGCAGGTCGTTGCGGTGCTGGGCATAGACCCGGGCCAGGGGTGCCGTCATGTCGTAGCGCAGCGCCAGCCAGTCGTCATCTTCTTGCCAGGCGAAGACGCCCTCGTTTGGGCGGTCCACATCTGGCAGGAACTTTCCCAAGGCCTCAACGGTCTCCACGGCCGAGGATTCAAATGCATCGAAGCCATAGCGATGATAAACCCTGGCGATCTTTTGCAGCATTTCGGCCCGCTCTGTCACTTCGGCGCCGAAATAATCGCGGAAGCCTTTGGGCGTTTCTGCCTTCGGGCGCGGGGTCTTTTTGGGTTTGGCCATCACCTTTTGATCCCTTGATCGGTTCGCGGCAGGCTCTATCCAATGCGGCGGCGAGGGGCAAGGCGACAGGCCATTGCCTGCGATCTTGCAGCATTGTAGAGGGCGCATATGAATGCTCTCGAAGAAAAAGTTGCCCATCTGATCCGTCAGGTCGAGGAAATGTCCGATGTCGTCGCCCGTCAGGACCGCGAGATCCAGAGACTGAAGGCGCAGGTCGAACGGTTGATCCTCAGGGAAGCCGAACGCGAGGCCGAAGGCGTCGGGGGCGTCGTTCTCGGGGACGAACGCCCGCCGCATTACTGACGGTCAGATATCCTCGACCTCCAGCACACCGGACAAGGATTTGATGGCCCCCTTGATCTGCGGGGTGACAGGGAAGTCCTGACCCAGATCCATCTCGACCTCACCGGGCAGGCTGTCATCCATCAGACAGATCGTGATCGGTCCGCGTCCTGCGGTTTTGACGGCCTGAGCGGCCCCTTCCAGCACCGACGCGACAGAGACCAGCGCTTCGGCTTGGTCGACATAGATCTTAAGGCCCATGCCGCCCAAATCCGCCACGACCGTGTCGATAGGCGCGACCGAGCGACCCAACAGTTTAAGCTGATCAGCCTCCATCGTCGCTTCGACTGTAACGATCACCTTTTCGCCTGCGACCAGATGATCCTGCGCCTTTTCCAGGCTTTCGGAGAAGAGTGTCACCTCGAATGCGCCGGTCGTGTCGGACATCTGGCAAAAGGCAAATCGGTTGCCGCGCGCGGATTTGCGGACTTGCAGGCCCGCAACCACACCGGCAAGCTTGGCCACATGCGGATGGCCCTCGGCATGCTTTGTCACCTCATCCAACGTCAGCACGCCCTTGCGTTTGAGCGGTGCAGCATAATCATCCAGAGGATGGCCCGAGAGGTAGAAGCCGATTGCAGTGAATTCCTCTGCCAGTCTTTCGGCGGGCAACCAATCACCCACGGGGGCAATGCGCGGCTCAGGCAGATCATCGCCCGCCTCGCCGAAGAGAGAGACCTGTTTGGAATTTTTCTGATCATGGACCGCCGCTGAATAGGCGACCAGACCATCGAGCGCGTCAAAGACCCGGCGGCGGTTTGCATCCAACTGATCGAACGCCCCTGATCGCGCCAGCATTTCGAGGGGCCGCTTGCCCACCCGTTTCAGATCCACCCGGCGCGCAAAGTCAAACAGCGTTGCAAAAGGTTTGTCGCCGCGCCCGTGGGTGACCAACTTCATCGCTTCCACGCCAACGTTCTTCAATGCGCCGAGCGCGTAGACAAGCGCGCCATCCACCACTTTGAAAGTCGCGTCCGAGCGGTTCACACATGGTGGCACATATGGCAGGCTCAGCCCCTTTTTGACCTCTTCGAAGTAAACGCCCAGCTTGTCGGTCAGGTGGATATCGCAGTTCATCACACCGGCCATGAATTCCACCGGGTGGTTCGCTTTCAGCCAGGCGGTTTGATAGCTGACAACCGCATAGGCCGCCGCATGAGATTTGTTGAAGCCGTAGTTCGCGAATTTGTCGAGAAGGTTCCAGACCTCGAGCGCTTTTTCCTTGTCCACACCATTTTCGGCGGCGCCGGCCAGGAACTTCGGACGCTCGGCGTCCATCGCCTCTTGGATCTTTTTACCCATCGCACGGCGGAGCAGGTCAGCCCCGCCAAGCGAATAGCCGGCCATTTCCTGCGCGATCTGCATGACCTGTTCCTGGTAGACTATGATACCTTGGGTCTCATCTAGGATGTGGTCGATAGTCGGGTGCAGGTTTTCGCGCTCTTTCAGGCCGTTCTTCACCTCGCAATAGGTCGGTATGTTTTCCATCGGGCCGGGGCGATAAAGGGCGACAAGCGCGACAATATCCTCGATGCAGGTGGGCTTCATGCGTTTCAGGGCGTCTATCATGCCCGAGCTTTCCACCTGGAACACCGCCACCGTTTTTCCCGCCGCATAGAGCTTATAGGACGCCTCATCCTCCAGCGGGATTGCGTTGACATCGTTCTCGGTGCCTGCCGTTGGGTCGTAGATTTCGGTGCCGTCCGCAGCAATATGAAGCGGGCGTATTGCTGTAATCTGCTCCACGGCGTTCTGGATCACGGTCAGTGTCTTGAGGCCCAGAAAGTCGAACTTCACCAACCCGGCCTGTTCGACCCATTTCATGTTGAACTGGGTTGCGGGCATGTCCGATCGCGGATCTTGATAAAGCGGGACAAGCGCGTCCAAAGGCCTGTCTCCGATTACAACGCCCGCAGCATGGGTCGAGGCGTTCCGCAAAAGTCCCTCTACCTGCTGACCATAGGTGAGCAGGCGATCAACGACTTCTTCCTCGCGCGCGGCCTGTCGCAGGCGGTCTTCCTGCGTCAACGCCTTTTCGATGGAAACAGGTTTGACCCCTTCCACCGGGATCAGCTTAGAAAGACGGTCCACCTGGCCGTAGGGCATCTGCAGCACCCGCCCGATGTCGCGTACGGCCGCTTTTGAAAGAAGCGCGCCGAAGGTGATGATCTGGCCCACCTTGTCGCGTCCGTACTTCTGCTGAACGTACTGAATGACCTCCTCGCGCCGGTCCATGCAGAAGTCGATGTCAAAGTCCGGCATCGAGACCCGTTCTGGGTTCAAAAAACGCTCGAAAAGCAACTGGTAGCGCAGCGGATCAAGGTCCGTAATGGTGAGCGCATAAGCCACAAGGCTACCTGCACCCGACCCGCGGCCGGGACCCACGGGAATGTTCTGGTCCTTCGTCCATTTGATGAAGTCCGAAACGATCAGGAAGTAGCCCGGAAAGCCCATGCTCTCGATAATGCCAAGCTCGAAATCAAGCCGTTTCTCGTATTGTTCAACCGGAGCCGCATGGGGAATGACCGCCAGACGCGCCTTCAGCCCTTCTTCGGACTGGCGGCGCAACTCCTCGACCTCATCATCGGCAAAGCGCGGCAAAATCGGATCACGCCGATAGGCCATGAATGCGCAGCGCTGTGCAACTTCAATAGTGTTCTCGATCGCTTCTGGCAGATCGGCAAAAAGCGTCACCATCTCCGCCTGAGATTTGAAGTAGTGCTGATCCGTTAGCCGCCGCCGCGGGCCCTGCTGGTCCACATAGGCGCCCTCCGCTATGCATATCAGGGCATCATGCGCCTCATACATCTCGGCTTTCGGGAAGTACACGTCGTTGGTTGCGACCAGAGGCAGATCCATAGCATAGGCCATTTCGACAAGGGGCCGTTCGGTCAGACGTTCCGCTTCGGGTTGGCCGTCGCCCGGATGGCGCTGCAGTTCGACATAGAGCCGATCCTCGAAGATCTCTGCCAGCCTGTCCATCAAAGCCCGCGCCGCCGGGTGTTGGCCGGTTTGAAGCAGCTTGCCGACAGGCCCGTTGGGGCCGCCGGTCAGGCAGATTATGTCGCCCGCATGAACGGCCAGTTCTTCAACCGTCACATGTGGCAGCGTCCCGTCACCACGCAGATACAGGCAGGAATTGAGCTTCATCAGATGCTCGTAACCGGTCTCCGATTGCGCTAACAGAACGAGAGATGCCGGATCCTTCCGCCGCTCACCCGGACGCGGCGCGACATCTTGAAGGTCGATCTGACAGCCGAGGATCGGCTGGACGCCTGCCCCCGACATTGCGACCGAGAACTCAAGTGCCGCGAACATGTTGTTGGTGTCCGTCAGCGCAAGCGCTGGCATTTCCGCGTCCCGGCAAAGATCCGGCAGTTTTTTAAGACGTAAAGCGCCTTCCAGCAGGGAGTATTCCGAATGCGTGCGCAGATGAATGAATCGCGGGGCTGTCATGCGTGCAGACTATGCCTCGTGCGGATCCATATCCAGTGATGCTGCAAAGTTATGCACACAAAATCAGCGGTCTTTACCGCGTCACCACGACACTTGCCAAAGTGGTCGTTGGCCGCCTACTTTTGGGCCTGCAAGCCCGCGCCACCTCTACGCCGCATCGAGGTCGCGCCAAGACCGGGCGGAGGTAACGCGGCGGGCAAACGACATGCAAACGACCTTTCTTCTCAACGGAGAGAGCGTGACCGTCGACACATCCCCCACAAGGACGCTTCTGGACTGGCTTCGCGAGGAAAAAGGGCTGACCGGCACCAAAGAGGGGTGCAATGAGGGCGACTGCGGGGCTTGCTCCGTAATGGTGACGGACCATGCAGGTGCGCGCGCCCTCAACGCTTGCATTCTCTTTCTGCCACAGCTTGAAGGCAAGGCCGTGCGGACAATCGAAGGCATCGCGGGGTCCGACGGTACCTTGCATCCGGTTCAGCAGGCGATGATTGATCATCATGGGTCTCAATGCGGGTTTTGCACACCGGGTTTCGTGGTGACTATGGCCACGGCCCACCTGAATGGCCATGCCGATCATGACACACAACTCGCAGGCAATCTTTGTCGATGCACTGGCTACGTCCCTATCATACGGGCCGCCGAGGCTGCGCGCTCCGCATCCCCGCCTGACCACGTCGATGACCTTCCCCTTCTTTTCGTTCCAAATACGGCGGGGGAAGCTCCGGAGGAGCTGGGGGCAGAGCCCCCAACCAGCCTGGACAACTTCGCCCATTGGTACGCTGAAAACCCGGATGCGATCCTCATCGCCGGGGCAACGGATGTGGGTCTTTGGGTCACCAAGCAATTTCGCGATCTGAGGCAGGTTGCGTTTCTCAGTCGTGTCGTCGGCTTGGATGGGATCACTGTCAAACCAGACAGCATCCGGATCGGGGCCATGACAACGCTAAGTGACTTGCAGCGCGAGATTGCACCACTTTATCCGAGCTTTGGAGAACTGATCCGGCGCTATGGATCGGTGCAGGTACGCGGTGCTGCAACAATAGGAGGGAACATCGCCAACGGCTCGCCGATTGGTGATGGCCCCCCTGCGTTGATTGCCTTGGGCGCGCAATTGCATTTGCGTCGGGGTGATGACAGCCGCACGCTGCTCCTAGAGGATTTCTTCCTGGAGTATGGCAAGCAGGATCGTCGGCCCGGAGAATTTGTCGAAGCCATAACCATTCCCCGCGCAGGGGATCATCTGAGATGCTACAAGCTTTCAAAGCGGTTCGATCAAGACATCTCGGCCGTTTGCGGGTGTTTCTGGATGAGGCTAGAGAACGATCGGATCACAGAGGTTCGACTGGCTTTCGGGGGTATGGCGGGTATCCCTACAAGAGCCGAAGCCGCAGAGGCAGAATTGTTGGACAGGCCGCTCAATAAGACGACGCTGGCGGCCGGAATCGCCGCATTTCGAGAAGACTTCACCCCGCTTTCCGACATGCGCGCTTCCGCCGAATACAGAATGCAAGCGGCGCAAAACATGTTGGTGCGGGCATTTGCCGAAGCGAGAGGAGCGCGCGCGTCAGTGCTTGAGGTCGGACCATGAGCATCGCAAAGCCGCTGCCCCACGATGCGGCTGTCCTGCATGTGACGGGACAGGCCCGCTATGTTGATGACGTTCCCGTCCCAGCCGGATGCTTGCATTTGGCCTTCGGGCTGAGCGATATCGCATCTGGCCGCATCGTGTCCGTCAATTTGGAGGCGGTGCGGGCATCCCCAGGTGTTCGAAAGGTTTTGACTGCACCAGATCTGCCGTTTGCGAATGATGTCTCGCCCTCTGCGCATGACGAGCCGTTATTGGCAATCAACCGGGTGCATTATGTTGGTCAGCCGCTCTTTCTCGTCGTTGCGGACAGTCATCTTCAAGCGCGCTTGGCCGCGCGTTTGGCGCAGGTTGAAATCGATGCTGACCAGCCTCTCCTGACCCTTGATGAGGCCTTGGCAGCGGACAGCCGGTTTGAGGATGGCCCGCGGGTTTATGGCCGTGGAGATGTCAAAGATGCCATGTGCTCAGCGCCATGCCGGCTGCAAGGCCAGATCAGGATCGGCGGCCAGGAGCATTTCTATCTCGAAGGCCAGGCCGCCCTTGCCGTTCCCGGTGAAGGCGGCGACATGCACGTTCATTCATCGACCCAGCACCCGACAGAGATACAGCACAAGGTGGCGGATGCTTTGGGGCAGCCCATGCATGCCGTGCGCGTTGAAACGCGGCGGATGGGCGGTGGGTTCGGCGGCAAAGAGAGCCAGGGCAATGCGCTCGCCGTTGCCTGCGCAGTGGCTGCCCATCTTATGAACAAGCCTTGCAAGATGCGTTACGACCGTGATGATGACATGATCATTACCGGCAAACGGCACGATTTTCGTATCGACTACGATGTGGGTTTCCACGTCGACGGCCGGATTATCGCGTTGGATGTTCAGCAATTCACGCGCTGCGGATGGGCGCAGGATCTGTCACTGCCCGTGGCGGACAGGGCAATGCTGCACGCCGACAACGCCTACTTTTTGCCCGCCGTTCGGATTGAGAGCCACCGACTGAAGACCAACACTCAGAGTGCGACGGCCTTTCGCGGCTTTGGCGGCCCACAGGGAATGCTAGGCATGGAGCGGATCATCGATCATGTGGCGGCGCATCTGAAGCTTGATCCACTCCGTGTTCGGGAACGCAACTATTATCAAAAGGAAGGGGGGCTGTCTGCCCCCCGGCTGCAGGAGCCGCAGCTGCCACCAGAGGATGTTTCCGACCCAGAAAGGGAGACGCGGAATACCACTCCGTATGGACAGGTGGTCCAGGATTTCATCCTTCATGATTTGACGAACAAGCTTGTTGCGGCGGCGGATTACTCTGATCGCCGAGAGGCGATTGAGGCGTGGAATAGCGAGAATGAGCTTCTCAAGAAGGGCATCGCTTTCAGCCCGGTGAAGTTTGGGATCTCCTTTACGCTGACGCATCTAAATCAGGCGGGCGCATTGGTACATGTCTATCAGGATGGCTCGATCCACCTGAATCACGGTGGAACTGAGATGGGGCAGGGATTGTTCCAGAAGGTCGCCCAGGTGGCCGCCAGCCGATTTGGGGTTGGGCTTGATAGCGTGCGTATCACCCCGACAGATACGGCAAAAGTGCCCAACACATCAGCGACGGCTGCGTCGTCGGGGTCGGATTTGAATGGGATGGCGGTAAAGCTCGCCTGCGACGATATCCGGTGCCGTATGGCATGTCACTTGGCTCTTTTGCATCAATGCCGTCCAGACGAAGTGCGGTTTCGCGATGGACATGTGGAAACACCAGGCAAGATCTACACTTTTGCTGAAGCTGCACAATCCGCCTATATGGGCCGGGTCAGTCTTTCCGCGACCGGCTTTTACAAGACGCCCGACATCTCATGGGATCGGATCAAGGGTAAGGGAAGACCTTTCTTCTACTTTGCCTATGGAGCCGCGATCACCGAGGTCGTGATCGACACGTTGACCGGAGAAAATCGGATTTTGCGAGCAGACATTCTGCATGATGCGGGCGCATCGCTGAACCCGGCGTTGGATCGTGGGCAGATCGAGGGAGGCTATGTGCAGGGGGCTGGATGGCTTACCATGGAAGAGCTTGTCTGGGATGATGCCGGGCGTCTGAAAACCCATGCACCATCCACATACAAGATACCGGCCTGCAGTGATCGGCCGGAGATCTTCAATGTGACGCTTTGGGACGGGGAGAACAAGGCGGACACAATCTACAAGTCGAAGGCCGTGGGCGAGCCGCCATTGATGCTGGGGATGTCCGCATTCTTTGCGATTTCGGACGCTTGTGCGGCCTGCGGGGCAAACTACCCGGATCTGCAGGCGCCGGCGACACCGGAACAGATCATGGCTGCGATCGGTCGTGCCCGTGGCTGATGTTTGATCTTGTTGAGCTAAAGGCGTTATCCCTTCGGCATGGCGCGGTGGCTCGGGTCGTTCTGGCCGACGTAAAGGGATCTGCACCACGCGGTTCAGGTACGTCGATGCTGGTTTGGGCTGACGGGTTTCGCGGCACAATTGGTGGCGGACGATTGGAATATGAAGCTCTGATCACGGCCCGAAAAATGCTGGAAAACGGCGGGGCTGCGCGGTTAGATCGGACGGCACTCGGGCCCCAACTCAACCAATGTTGCGGAGGTGCCGTGAGCATCGTGACAGAGGTTTTTGATACCAGGGCCTTGGAGCATCTGGGAGGGGTTTACTTTGCCAGACGCGTTGTTGCTGATGCCGGTGCGCTTCCCGGTGCAGCCCGGCGGCGGGCCGAGGCAGGGCGGGTCTTTCAGTGGACGAATGGCTGGCTGATCGAACGGATCGGAGGGCGGCGTCAATCTGTGCATATCTATGGTGCGGGCCATGTCGGGAGGGCCTTGGCGGGGATCCTGGCGCCGCTGCACACCTTCGATGTGAATGTTATTGATGGCCGTGATGAGTGGATCGACGGTTTGCCGGACGCGGTTGCCACCTGCGCCGACGATCCGTTGAAAAGCGCGAATTCTGCCGAGGCGAATGTGATACATTTCATAGTCACGCATGACCACGATCTCGACCTGGCTTTGTGTCATGCGCTTCTGTCCGGCAATGCATCTTTCATCGGTTTGATCGGGTCCGCGACGAAGTGGGCGCGGTTCAAGAACAGGTTGAGGGTGTTGGGGCATACGGATGCCGATATCGCGCGCATTACATGCCCGATCGGCGACCCCGGCTTGGGCAAAGATCCACAAGCCATTGCGGTTGGGGTGGTCGCTGCGCTACTCAGGCAGAAGACGCCCGCAAAGGGTGCCAACGGGGAAGGTGAATGACGGGCGCATTGCTGGCCCTTTCTGGACTAACCAAGGCCTATCCTGGCGTTCTTGCCAATGATGACGTCTCGCTTTCGATCGCACCGGGCGAGGTTCATGCGCTTCTCGGTGAAAACGGGGCGGGCAAATCGACGCTTGTAAAGATGATCTATGGTCTGGTTGCACCTAATGCCGGACGCATGGAAATGAATGGGGCCGTTTTCGCCCCATCTGACCCGAGGGCCGCACGAGCTTCGGGCGTTGGGATGGTTTTCCAGCATTTTTCCCTGTTTGATGCCCTGTCGGTTGCTGAAAACATCGCCCTTGGCATGGAAGATCCGCCAAAACTGCGGGAATTGTCTGCACAGATCAGGGACGTGTCTGAGACCTATGGTTTACCCTTGTCACCCGACCGGATCGTTGGCGATCTTTCGGCTGGTGAGCGGCAGCGGGTCGAGATCATCCGTTGTCTGCTGGGTAAGCCAAGACTGCTGATCATGGACGAACCGACCAGTGTTTTGACTCCGCAAGAGGTCACAATATTGTTCGAGACTCTGCGCAAGCTGAGTGCTGAAGGCACTGCTATCCTCTATATAAGTCACAAACTGGAGGAGATCCGCGTGCTTTGCGATGCTGCCACGATCCTGCGCGGTGGCAGGGTCGTGGGTACGTGCGATCCGCGCGAGACATCTGCCCGCCAGATGGCCGAGATGATGGTCGGTCGAGTGCTGGCCGGTCCGGTACGGGAGGCACCGGAACCCGGGCCTGCCCTTTTGGAGATCAAAAGCCTATCCGTGCCTTCGCCCTCGGCATTCGGAGTGTCGCTGAAGGATGTCTCCTTTGCTGTTCATGCAGGTGAGATCTTGGGCATTGGCGGCGTCGCCGGAAACGGACAGGATGAGCTTTTGGCCATCTTGTCCGGAGAATGGCCCTGCCTGCCCGAAAGTGTTCTGTTCAAGGGGCGAGATCTTTCGCGCATGGGGCCCAACGCGCGGCGGGGCCTGGGCGTCCTAGCGGCCCCGGAAGAAAGATTGGGCCATGCTGCTGCCCCCGATATGTCTCTGACCGAAAACGCCATGCTCACTGCTGCGGACCGTCAGGGGCTGGTGAGCCGGGGGATGTTGGATTGGAACAGAGCGAGGGACTTCGCAGAGCGGGTGATTGGAACATTTGATGTGCGTACACCCGGCCCAGCAAATGCGGCCCGGTCTCTGTCAGGCGGCAATCTGCAAAAGTTTGTCATCGGGCGAGAGATACTGCAGGCGCCGGATGTTCTGATGGTCAATCAACCGACCTGGGGGGTGGATGCCGCAGCGGCAGCAGCCATACGTCAGGCGCTGCTGGATCTGGCAAAGAACGGGGCCGGCATTGTGGTTATTTCTCAGGATCTTGATGAGCTCATGGAAATTTCCGACCGCTTTGCCGCACTGAACGAGGGCCGCCTGAGCGCGCCACAGCCAACGCGCAAACTGGATGTCGAGCAGATCGGGCTTATGCTGGGCGGTGCGCATGGCATGGAGGTGGCGAATGTGTAATCTGCTGGTTCGGCCTCCGGCGGCCGTATTTTCAACAAGAAGAAACAGAGGTCGTCTTTGATCCGTTTGGAAAAGCGACCAGAGCCGAGCCGGACTATGTCCTATGCCACACCCCTCTTGGCGGTGTTGGCGACGATGGTTTTTGGCGGGTTCTTGTTCGCATTTCTGGGAAAAGATCCGATAGAGGCGATCATCACGATTTTCTGGGATCCGCTTTTTGGGGAGTTTGCTTTTTTCTACCGCCCCCAATTGCTGGTGAAGGCTGCGCCGCTGATACTGATCGCTGTCGGTTTGGCGTTGGGGTTCAAGGCGGGAATCTGGAACATCGGAGCAGAAGGGCAATACATCGTCGGAGCGATCTGCGGGGCTGGGGTCGGGCTTGCGTTCTATCCATTGGAAAGCTGGGTGATCTTTCCCCTCATGGCGCTGGCAGGAGCGTTTGGGGGTTGGGCTTGGGCGATGATCCCGGCGTTTTTGCGGGTCAAGTTCGGGACGAACGAGATCCTTGTTTCGCTCATGCTGGTTTACGTTGCCGAGCAATTGCTGGCCTCCATGGCGCTTGGGGCGATGCGCAATCCCGAAGGGCGCGGTTTCCCGGGGAGCCGGAATCTGTCGCAGTATGAGAGCGCCCACAATGCCGAGTTGATTGCCGGGACGGGGATGCATTGGGGGGTGGTAGCCGCGCTGATCTCTGTGATCTTTGCCTACGTGCTGCTCACCCGGCACCGCCTGGGATTCGCGATCCGTGTGACGGGTGAGGCGCCAAGGGCCGCGCGTTTTGGAGGCGTCAATCCGGGGCGGCTGATCCTTTTCTGTCTCGGGTTGTCAGGGCTGCTTGCAGGTCTTGCTGGTATGCTCGAGGTCTCCGGACCGGCAGGGCAGATCACGATAGACTTCAATGTGGGTTATGGATTCACGGCGATCATCGTTGCGTTTTTGGGGCGGCTCAATCCGTTGGGGATCCTGTTTGCGGGTCTCTTGATGGCGCTGACCTATATCGGCGGCGACATCGCGCAATCGCAACTGGGCCTGCCCGCGGCGGCGATCCAGGTGTTTCAGGGGATGCTTTTGTTCTTCCTCTTGGCGCTGGATCTTTTCACAAACTACCGGCTTGGCTTCGGGCGCGAGGCGGCGGCGTGATCTCGATGCTATTCATCTGGCTGGTCTTGGTGGTGACAGTTCTTGCGACGCCGGTTCCCAGCTTTGCTGAACGTTGGCATTGCCAAAGTCCGCTCTCAACAACGGCAGATCCGGGCAAGACAGCCTCTGCAATGCAGTATGACTTGCAGGTTGGTCCTGATGGCACCTTCGCGGCCAGTGGGGCAGAGACCATTCGGGGCGAGACGTATCGATTTGAGTGGTCGGGTTCTTGGATCTTGGATGGCGACTAATTCTTTATGATCGGTGAGAAGGCATATGAGCTGCGCCCGCAAAAAAACCACAGCGAGATGCGCGGGAGGGCAAATCTGCATGCCCCTGACGCAATGATCTTCAGCTTGCTTGATGATGGTTATGGAATCGGTCCCGTGCGATGTCTGCCGGACGGCCATCTGCCAAGGAACTGAACCATGGATCTTTCCGCCATCAACCCCGTTCTTCTGATCGGCGCCATGATCGCCGCCGCCACGCCTATCCTTTTGGCAGCGACCGGAGAATTGGTGGCCGAACGTGCTGGTGTCCTGAACCTGGGTGTCGAGGGGATGATGATCATTGGGGCCGTCTGCGGGTTTATCATTGCGGTGAACACGGGCTCTCCTGCTTTTGGCTTTGTCGCGGCGGCCATCGGGGGGGCGGGTCTGTCTCTGGTTTTCGCTTTCCTCACGCAGGCGACACTTGCCAATCAAGTGGCGAGCGGGCTGGGGCTGACGCTTTTTGGCCTCGGGCTCTCGGCGCTGATGGGTCAAACTTACGTCGGAATCAAACCGCCTTCGATGGGGCCGGGGCCGTTCAGCGCCCTTAGCGATATTCCAGTCTTTGGGCGCATCCTCTTCGGTCATGATGCGCTTGTTTACCTGGGCCTTCTCTTTGTCGCTACGGTCTGGGCAACGCTGAAACACACCCGTGCCGGGCTGATCCTGCGGGCGGTTGGTGAAAACCACGACGCGGCGCACGCACTTGGCTACAAGGTCAAGCGGGTGCGCACGCTTGCCATCTTGTTCGGGGGCGCCTGCGCCGGGTTGGGGGGCGCCTACATAAGTCTCATCCGCGTGCCGCAATGGACCGAAGGCATGACGGCTGGTGTCGGGTGGATTGCGCTCGCCCTTGTCGTGTTTGCAAGCTGGAAGCCTTGGCGGGTCCTTCTGGGCGCCTATCTTTTTGGCGGGATCACTCAACTCCAGTTGAACCTGCAGGGGGCGGGCGTTGCCATTCCGGTCGAGTATCTGGCAATGTCGCCCTACGTCGTGACGATCGTCGTTCTGGTCTTTCTGAGCGCCGAGAAATCCCGCGCCCCCGGCTGTCTGGGGCGCACTTTCCATGCCTCAGGGTAGAGGCCAACAATCGGGGGTAACACCAACAATGAAACTGATCAAACTGCTGGCAGGCGCGGCCATTGCCGTGGGGCTTGCCACCAGCGCGACTGCGCAGGACAAGACAAAGGTGGGCTTCGTCTATGTGGGTCCTGTGGGTGACGGCGGCTGGACTTATGAGCATGACCAGGGACGCTTGGCTGTGGTCGAAGAGTTTAGCGATCAGGTCGAAACCGTCTTTGTCGAAAACGTCGCAGAAGGCCCGGATGCGGAACGGGTCATTACGCAAATGGCCTTGGATGGCGCGGATTTGATTTTCACGACTTCTTTCGGGTTTATGGATCCGACGATCAACGTTGCTCAGAAGTTCCCGGACGTAAAGTTTGAACATGCGACGGGCTATAAGCGTGCCGAAAATGTCAGCACTTACTCCGCCCGCTTCTACGAAGGCCGCGCTGTGCAGGGTCACATCGCCGGCAAGATGACGGAAAGCAACATCATTGGGTATATCGGATCCTATCCGATCCCGGAAGTGATCCGGGGCATTAACTCGGCCTACCTGCACGCCAAAAAGGTGAACCCGGATGTCGAGTTCAAGATCGTTTGGGTCTACACTTGGTTTGACCCGCAGAAAGAGGCGGACGCGGCCAAAACGCTGATTGATCAAGGTGCGGACGTTGTTCTTCAGCACACGGACTCAACAGCACCACAGGCGGCGGCCCAGGAGGCGGGTGGGGTTATCACATTCGGCCAAGCCTCGGACATGGCGCAGTATGCGCCGATGCCACGGGTCAGTTCGATCATCGACAACTGGGCGCCTTATTACGTCGACCGGACGCGGGCAGTGATTGACGGCACTTGGGAAAGCGTCGACACATGGGACGGTATCGACACTGGCATGGTTGAGATCGGAGAGATTACCGATGCCGTTCCGGCAGACGTGCAAGAAGAAGCGCTTGGCATGATTGAGGCGATGCGCGCAGGCGAATACCATCCGTTCACCGGACCGATCAACAAGCAGGACGGCAGTGTATGGCTGGCCGAGGGTGAGGTGGCGGATGACGGCACGCTGGCCGGCATGAACTTTTACATCGACGGGCTGAAAGGCGAAATCCCGCAGTAAAGAAAGCAGACGGTTGATGCAAAGGCCGCCCTGCGGGCGGCCTTTTTTTGTGGCTTGTCGAAAAACTTGCCGGATCCACCGAATAATCCGCCGCCTTGAAGCGTAGGCATCGTGTCAGGGCGGCGACAGAAAGGCAGTGCCTGATTTGCAAAATGAGGATCTGATATGAAAAAGACAATTCTTCTGGCTGCGACGGTTGCTTTGTTGACCGAACGGGTCCAAGCAGAGTCTATTGTGATCTTTACCGACCGAGACGACTTTGAAGCAGCGGCAGGTTTTGATCTGTCGCAGGAAACTTTCGATCACATCGCCAAAGACATCAGCTTTTCCGGTGGTTCGGCGACCGCGGATGAGATCACGGTTTCGACCCAGGAAGAGACCCACGAGGAGCTCAACGAGATCGGCGCGCCACGCGTTTTGAGAGCGATCGAAGGTGATGACACCGCTGTGCCGAATGCGTTCACCCAAGCGGGTGCCAGTCGGTCTATCAGCTTTGCCCATAAGATCTTCGCGGCGGGCGCGGGCGTCTTCAGTTTCAATGATGGTCAGATCGAAACTGTAGTCTCGATTCTGGCAGAGGCGCCTTTTCCGAGGCAAACGCAGTGGCGCTGGTAGATTCCTTCGGGTTGGTCTCTCACAGAACCTTTTGCAGATCCGGACTGCCATGTTTTTGTTGTCGACCACATCGGCTTCGCGTCGGGAACCGCACTGGTGCCCCATGTATGTACCGGCTGATGTTCGCAATGCCTTGAATGCATGTCTTCTGGAAGTCGCTGATATGTATCCGGCCTTTGGATCGGCTTGCCTGGTTGACGTGGCCATGTTGGGAATACGCCCGCGCCTTTGTCTCATTACCTACCGGGCCGTTGTTGGCCATTTGGGCGCTCAGACTTTGGGTGCGTCTCAATTCCGTTCCATGCAGTTGAGGTTTACGAACGCCGTTTGCGGCTTGGGCCTGATCAGACCGCTGCCGCTGTTTCTTGCCCTTTCCAGTCAAAGTCTTTGCCCGAGCTGAGGACGCTCCATGCAATCCGGGCGAGCTTGTTGGCCAATGCGACACCAAGTTTGTTGTGCTGCATCCGCATTGACGCCGCTTCCAGCCACGGACCAGAGCTGAACTTGTGCCAGTTCTTCGGCCTCATCATGATGACCTGTGTGGCTTGCACAAAGAGCATGCGCAGATAACGACTGCCCCGTTTTGTGATGCTCCCCACAGTATCGTGCGCCCGCCCGTGCTGCTCTGTCGCGGAACCAGTCCGAGCCAGGCTGCAAAGCCGCGTCCCCGGTCATAAGCCTCGCCCTCGCCAACGGCAGCAACCATCGCCGTTGAGATCAGCGGGCCAATACCTGGGATGGTCATAAGCCGCTGGCACCCCGGCTCAGTTTCACTGACCTCCTTGATTTCAGCCGTGGTCATCTCAATCCGCTTGTCCAGCCAGATCCAGTCCCGTTGTAGACCCAAGATCAGTCTCCGCATGCGCAGGGACATCTCGCCGCTACGATTGTCGAGGATGGCTTCAAGCGAGTTGCGTAAGGCAGACACACTGCGCCGGACGGTGATACCCTGTTCGATCAGAAAGGCCCGGATCTGGTTCATCGCGGCCGTCCGCCGCGATACAAGGCGAGATCGAACGCGATGCAGCGCTTGGAGGTCAAGCTGGTCCTGCGTCTTCTCAGAAACCGTCTTGAGATTGGGGCGCAAGGCTGCTTCCGCAATCGCCTCGGCATCGTTGTAGTCGTTCTTCTGGCCTTTATTGAAAGGCTTCACATAGATCGCCGGGATGATCCGGGGCTCGAACCCCATTTCGCGTAGCGTCCGGCTGACAAAATGCGCACTCAAGCAAGCCTCTATACCGACAATGCAGCGCGGCAAATGTTCAAATGTCGGCATCAGCGCCAGCCTCTTGATCTTCTTGCGCAGGACAAGCTGACCATCGTGATCGAAACCAACCAGATGGAAGACATCCTTACCAATATCGATGCCGACCGACATCAGCTCATCAAAGTCTGTCTTCGCCATGCTACTTCTCCATGTTGCAGAAATAGGCCAAGCCTAACCTGCTAGGTGAAGCAGCCAGTACATCCCATTGCCTGACAAATCGCAGCTTTTCGCCGCTGCTGCGTTGGGCACCAGCCTTTTGACGGCCCGGAACTATGACCATCCGGGCAAACGATCTGATCGCAAAGGCACGAGGGTCGGATGCCACCTCATCAAGTCCTCGTCTTTGCGATGTCAGAGATCAAAGGCTGTCCCAATTTAAGGACGGCCTTTGGTTCTTTTCGCCGACTCCTCCTTTTCAGGTCCGGGGGACATGATTTCTTCCATCAATTCGATCCTATTGCCGAAGGGATCAGCAACATAGGCGCGGTGGAAATCGGGCAGACGATGATCTGCCCTGATTGAAAAGCCTTCGGCATCAAGCGACGCACATAGCCGGTTCAGATCATTCACGACGAAAGCAGGGTGCGCTTTGGTGGCAGGTCTGAAGTCTTCCTGGACACCAAGATGCACATGAACCGGGCCAGCGCGGAACCAGCAACCGCCCCGGCCAGCCAGCGTATCGGGCTTGGGTATCTCGGTCATGCCCAAAAGCCTGCCATAAAAGCGGCGGGCCGCGTCCTCCTGCCCTTTGGGCATGGCCAGTTGAATGTGGTCGATCCTGAGAAGAGACATGCCTTTACCCACTTGAATTTTTGAGCTTGCGAATGGCATGGCCCGGTCTTTTTGGGATGTCTGGCATCCCATGGCGTCCCGTGTCAAAGAATGGCAGCGCAGATGCTTGCCCCATATCCCGAGGTGCCCATGACCGATGCAGAACTGAACGAACGCCACAACGCCAAGATGAGGAAGATCAAGGCGGCGCGGGACAAGCTGATGGAGACAAAAACCGAGGAAAAGGGCCTGATCGTTGTCCATACCGGGCCCGGCAAGGGCAAGTCATCCTCCGGTTTTGGGATGATCATGCGCTGTATCGCTCACGGTATGCCTTGCGGCGTTGTGCAATTCATCAAGGGAAATTGGGATACGGGCGAGAAGACATTTCTGCGCCAGAACTATGCAGATGAGTGTGAATTCGTGGTTTCCGGTGAAGGCTTTACTTGGGAAACGCAGGATCGCGAACGGGACATCGCCGCGGCACAAGCGGGATGGGTGAGGGCAAAGGAGATGATCCTGAAACCCGGGATGCAATTCGTTCTGTTGGACGAGATCAACATTGCACTACGCTACGATTATCTTCACATCGACGAAGTGGTGGATTTCCTGCTTACCGAAAAGCCAGACATGACCCACGTGGTTCTGACGGGGCGCAATGCCAAGCCTGAACTGATCGAGGCAGCGGATCTCGTCACTGAAATGACGCTGGTCAAACATCCGTTCAAGGACGGGATCAGGGCGCAAAAAGGTATCGAGTTCTGATCATGGCCAAGAAACGCATGTTGACTGAATTCGGAATGGGCACGTCGCTGCGGCGTCGGGACTACACGCAAGCGGCAAAACGCGGGGTAGAGGACGCGCTGTGGCACAACTCGATCAACCTGGCCGAGCTTCTGGGGCGTGAGAAATCGGATATGCTGATCGATGTCGAAATCGGCGTTCAGTCCCCGGATCAGGTGGACCTGGAGGCCGTAAAATCAGTTTTTCCGTACGGTCAGGTTAGCGCGCAGGCCGTGCCGGGCGGATTGGATGTGCCCCGTGAAGATGGCGGGCTGCCAACGGTGATCGCGAATGTCGCGATTTCCGTTTCATTCGATGTCGGGGGTTGAAATGCAGCGCTTCATCATCGAAATGGGCATGGGCAACGATCAATATGGTCAGGACTACACCAAGGCCGCTTCCCGTGCGATCGAGGACGCCATTCGCCATTCCGCCATCCCGCTGTTCGACACGCTGGGCCTCAGCCATGATATGATGGAAGTGCGCGTCACCATCGGCGTGCAAAAGCCTGACCGCTTGGATTGCGCGGCACTCGTTACTGCCTTGCCTAGGGGCAAGGCACAGGTGAAGGCGGTGCAGGGCGGGCTCAACGTGACCAACCCCGATACGGGCAACACCACGGTCATTGCCACCGCAGCTGTCGAAGCCTTCCTGCCAGCAGACGCGGTGCGCTCGGCGGTTTCATGACGGGCCCGGCGCGCCGGGCGCTCATGCTGCAAGGCACGGGCACCAATGTTGGTAAGTCGATGCTGGTCGCTGGGCTATGTCGTGCCGCGCGGGCACGTGGCCTTTTGGTGGCTCCATTTAAACCGCAGAACATGTCGAACAATGCCGCCGTTACTGTGGATGGAGGCGAAATCGGCCGTGCGCAGGCGCTTCAGGCGCGGGCCTGCGGGCTCGAGCCGCACACGGATATGAATCCCGTCTTGCTGAAGCCCGAGACTGACCGGGGATCACAGGTGGTCGTCCAGGGCAAGCGACTGGCGACGGTGGCCGCGCGCGACTACGCCAATCTGAAGCCGCAACTGATGGAGGCGGTGCAGGAGAGCTTTGTGCGATTGAAGGCGCAGCACGATCTGATCATCGTAGAAGGTGCGGGCAGCCCGGCCGAGGTGAATCTGCGCAAGGGTGACATCGCGAATATGGGCTTTGCCTGTGCTGCGAATGTGCCGGTCGTTTTGGTGGGCGATATCGACAAGGGCGGGGTGATCGCTCAGGTCGTCGGCACGCAGGCTGTGCTGGATCGCGGTGATGCCGCGCAGGTCACGGGATTTATCATCAACAAGTTTCGCGGGGACCCGTCACTTTTTGACGAAGGCTACGCCTATGTTGGGCACAAGACCGGCTGGCCCGGCTTCGGCGTTTTGCCTTGGTTCAAGGACGCCTGGAAGCTTCCGGCCGAGGATGTGATGGATATCGGTCGAGCGCAAAGCGAGGGCTATGTGCATATCGTCTGCCTGCAATTGTCGCGGATCGCGAATTTCGACGATCTTGACCCGCTGTCGCAGCATCCGGGCGTCCGTGTGACCATGCTTGCACCCGGTCGGGCGATTCCGGGCGACGCGGATTTGGTCATCATTCCTGGCAGCAAAGCCACACGTGCGGATCTCGGGTTCTTGCGAGGGCAGGGTTGGGACATCGATCTGCAGGCCCATTCTAGGCGCGGCGGTCACATTTTGGGTGTCTGCGGCGGGTATCAGATGATCGGCCGTCTGGTAAGCGATCCTGACGGCGTGGAAGGGGTCGCAGGCACGACACCTGGATTGGGTCTGCTGGATGTTGAGACGGTTCTGACGGGAGACAAGCGCCTGATCCGCGTTGCCGGTCGTCACGTTGAAAGTGGCCTGAGTTTTGAGGGCTACGAGATCCACAAAGGGCGCACGAACGGCCGCGATTGCGCCCGGCCTTTTGCCCAAATCGGCGATGCCCGCGACGGTGCGGTCAGTGCGGATGGGCGGGTGAGCGGCACCTATCTGCACGGCATGTTCACGAATGACGCATTCCGATCTGCCTGGCTTGAGCGTTTCGACGCGCCAGCAGGAGGGGCGTATGAGGCAGGTTTAGACGAAACGCTGGACGCGCTGGCTACACATGTTGAAGCGCATCTGGACGTGGACGGATTGTTGGCTTTGGCGCGATAGATCGTCCGTCTCAGGCCTCTTCGGTTTCAGGCTGAAATTCCAGAAGGTCACCGGGCTGGCAGCCCAGCTCTGAGCAGATGGCCTCAAGCGTGTTGAAGCGCACGCCCCGAACCTTTCCAGATTTCAGAAGCGACAGGTTTTGTTCTGCAATGCCGATGCGCGCTGCAAGATCGCGGGATGTCATCTTGCGCATGGCCAGCATGACGTCGAGCCGAACGATGATAGGCAATCAAACCACCTCACTGTGATCACGCCAAAGTTCTGCACCCAAGGCAAAGGCGCGGGCCATGAAGCCGGCGATCAGGGCCGAAAGTGCGATGGAGACTTGCGGTGTTCCAAAGCCGAACGAAATCGCTCTCTGACCTTCGGGAAAACCCCAAGTCGCGACCAAGGAGACGAGGATTTGAGAGATCAGGCCCCAGGCGAGCATTGCCCAGAGCCAATTGGCCAAGTTCCGTGCTGCGTGGCTTGCTGCTTCGGGTTCGCCGTCGGCCAGGTGTCGGAAGACGTGCCGCGCCGTGCCAAGCAGCAGGAGCCAGATGGTCAGATGGATGGCTGTTATGCCGATCAGTGCTACAGTCTGCCAGGCCATTAGCGGTCCCGTCGAAAAGCCGCCGAAGTCCGCAAGGATTGGGCCGACGCTAGAGGGTTTCGTGATCGTTGCAAAGGCCAAGCCCGCTGTAATGGCAAGAAACAAGGCCATGCCACAGGTCATAACAATCTGGATGCGCCGGGCGGGCTGGGTCAGCGTATTTGGATCGATTGTCATTTTCATCCCTTCCTATAATTCATGTTTTGAATTAAATATTTAATACCAATCATATTACAAGCGGAAATTCGATGTATCAAGAACGTACCCGAACTGTATTTGTTGGCATTGCTTCTTCGCTGATCCTTTCGGCCTGCGCCTCGGTCAATCCGGCGGGGCTGATCGCGGCAAGCCGACTTGACCCTGTGAACACGGCCCCGGCTGAAATCGCTGTTGCTTTGGGTGTGCCCGAGACTCTGCGCCTGCGCGATGGCGATGCGGTTTTCCGCATTGTCTTTGAAAGCGAAGATCCAGATGCACGCAGTCTTGTGGATGAAACGGTACCCTTGCTGGTGCGACAGATTGACGATAGCGGGCCGCTGCCAAGTGCGGCAGGCGAGATCGTCTATACGGCGCGGTTCGCGCCAGAGGATGCAGTGCGCATCGCAGAGGCGCAGGCCAAGATCAGGGCATTCCGGGCACAAGGGATAGAAGGGCAGGGCACGCTGGGCGTTATGGTCGATGGCGGCTGTGTCGCGGGTCCGGCACTTGGCGCATTACCGGTCAGCACTTGGCTTCAGACCAATCCCGAGGCTGGTTTTGTCAGCCTGACCCGCCGGCAAGATGTGTTTAAAACACTTGATGAAAGAAATGCCAAAGCCCTGCGCGCGCAGCTTGCTCCGTGTGATGATCAGGGCGGTTAACCGCGATATTCGTCGGATAGCTGCTGGGGGATAGCCATGATCCGGTCCTGGTTTCAAGGCGTCATGCGGCTTTGTGTGCCGACCAAAACCATTGGCAAGTCCTCAAAATCAAATTAGAACATAATGTGAACATTTGATCTGGGGATTCTCTGTGCAGTGTCTGTCCACGCTCAGAACCAAACAACGATTGCGCGATTTGCAGCAGCCAAAGGTGGCCAAGGCCACCCTGTCAGAGGCCTTTGCCGAAAAGGCCGTGGATGCAGGTGCTGTGGGGTTCGTGCTGTCGCGATTGCCAAAGGGCGAGGCGCCGATCCTTTGGGTTCAGGATCGGTTATCGCAGAAGGAGGCCGGACGGCCCTATCTGCCGGGCATCGGCGTGCAAAGGCCCATCATCCGGGTCGATGTGACCCGGCCTGCGGACGTGCTCTGGGCCATGGAAGACGGGCTGCGTTGTGGCACTTTGGGGGCCGTGATCGGAGAGATCTGGGGCGATCCGCCGGTGCTGAGTTTCACTGCGACCAAGCGTCTTGCCATTCGGGCCGAGGCGGGCGGGCTGCCCTGCTGGCTGGTGCGCCGCTCGGCTATGCCGAACCTCAGTGCAGCGCGCGACCGCTGGCGTATCCGCTCTTTGCCCTCGGACCCGCATCCGCACGATGCCCAGGCCCCGGGCGATCCGCGCTGGCAGGTGGAACTGTTCCGGTCGCGCGCCTCAAAACCCGGTACATGGGTGGTCCGCTATGACAGCGCAACGGGTCACGTCTATCTATCTGCCCCATTTCGCGATGGAGGTGTGGCAGCGGCGAATGGAACGGCAAGGCAACGCGTCCTCGGATGACATACCTCTGGTTCTGGCCCGCGAAGGTACGCATGGTCCGGTCGTGTATGCCACCAACCGGGCTGGGCGCCTTTCGGGCATCAGTATGGGATCCCGCGTGGTCGATATGCGTGCGATCTGCCCGGAAATGCAGGTAGAATATGCGGATGTGGCTGGCGATGCAGCCGCCTTGCAGCGTCTCATGCTCTGGGTGCGCCGCTGGTGCCCCTGGTCGGTCACGGACGGTGCGGATGGGCTGATACTCGACACGACGGGCTCTGATCACCTAATGGCGGGTGAGGTGGCGATGCTGATTGAGATGGAGACAGGTCTGTCTCTTCTGGGTCTGACGTCGCAGCTTGCCGTGGCGCCCACATGGGGGGCGGCCTGGGGGCTGGCACGGTATGGGACCGTGCGGTCGGTTTGTCCGGAAGGAGGCGTGGCGCAGCATATGGCAGCTTTGCCCGTCGCGTCCCTGCGGCTTGATACCGATACGTTGCTTTTACTGCAGCGGCTTGGATTGAAGACAGTGGGGCAACTGGCCGATGTGCCGCGTCTTTCGCTGACCCGACGCTTTGCGAAGACGGAGCTTGCCCGCAATCCGCTCATGCGTCTGGACCAGGCTATGGGGGTGCTGGCAGAGCCAGTGGCGAGCGTTGACGCCCCGCCGACATTCTGGGTGCAGGCGCGCCTGCCCGAGCCGATCTTTGATCCGACGCATTACCTGCCCGGTCTTTGTGAGGATCTCTGCTGTGCATTGGCCAAGGCGGGTAGCGGGTGTCGGCGGCTCTATCTGACAGTCTACCGGACGGATGGAGAGGTAAGCAGCCTGAGCGTCGCGACCTCGCATCCCAGTCGGGATCCAGACCATCTGCGGCGGCTGTTCAACGATCGGCTGGAAAAGATCAACCCAGGTTTCGGCTTTGATCTGATCACCTTAGAGGCGGGCGCGGTGGAGCCTATTGATGTGGTTCAGACGCGCTTGGATGGCCAGACAGAAAACGATTTGGCCTTGCCGCGCCTGATCGATCGTCTGACGGCAAAGTTCGGAGCGAAGGCGGTCAAGGTGCCGGTTCTCAAGGACAGCCATGTGCCTGAACGGGCCGAAGGGTGGCGCCCCGCCTTGAACGGGGTGGGCCATGATAGGGCTGCGATTGCCAGGTCGCGCCCACTGCGGATGCTTGATCCAGCGGAAGAGGTGCGCGTGCTGTACGCTGTGCCCGAAGGCCCGCCCGCGCAATTCATCTGGCGGCGGCAGACTCACCGTGTGGCTCGCTATCAGGGGCCGGAACGCATCGCCCCGGAATGGTGGAAAGATCGGCCAGGCACGCGCCTGCGTGATTATTTTCGGGTGGAGAACCACGAAGGCCAGCGCTTCTGGCTCTATCGCGAGGGGTTGCATGAGGATGGACGTGGGGGCGATCCACGCTGGTTTGTGCAGGGGATGTTCGAATGATGTTGTTACATTCGTTTGAAAGGGCAGCGCCTGACCCTGGGCGGATGCGAAGCGCTCTCCCGTCAAACCGCAGGTTTGCCTTTAGCAAAGCGGGAGGGGCGGGCACTGCCCGGTGGTGCCACCGGGCTTTTCATCTGTCTCATTGTCGCACACAGAGCCGTAGGTTGTCTCATGCCTGAAATGGACAACGTGCGCCCACGCCGGACAATTGAGGAAGACGGTTTTACCCCGAACCCTAAGGCCTCTTACGTCGAGCTTGGCGTGACCACCTGCTTTTCCTTCCTGCGTGGCGCTTCGGATGCGGTTGATCTTGCCTGTACCGCTTATGATCAGGGGTATGACGCAATTGGGGTCGCGGACTTTAACACGATGGCCGGGGTTGTGCGCATCCACGCAGAAGCACGGAAAGCCACGATGCGCCCTGTGATTGGGTGCCGTCTGCAATTGGTCACGGGCGAAGAATTCTTCGCTTACCCAAAGGATCGCGCCGCTTACGGTCGGCTGTGCCGTTTGCTGTCGAAAGGCAAGATGCAGACGCTTGATGATAAATGGCAGAAAAAGGGTGTCTGCGAGATAAATCTTGATGATCTGGTGGATCATGCTGAGGGCACGCAACTGATTGCGATACCTCCTGAAAATCTTGATCCTTTTGCAGTTGGTCTGCGTCATCTGGCACGAGCTTTGCCAAGCTTGCGCCATATCGCAGCAAGTTACCTTTACCGCGGCGATGACCGTGCGCGGATCAATCGCCTCGACGCGCTGGCCAAGGCACATGGGCTTAGCATCCTCGCAACAAACGACGTGCATTACCACGCACCCGACCTGCGCCCCTTGCAGGACATCATGACATGTATCCTGAACAAGACGACGATCCACAAAGCAGGCTTTCTTCTGGAGGCCAATGCCGAACGGCACTTGAAATCACCCAGCGAGATGGAGCGTCTTTTTGCAGAATGGCCCCATGCGATCCACGCCACGCGGGTGGTGGCAGATGCCTGCAATTTCGACCTGCGCGAACTGGCTTATGAGTACCCGCATGAGACGATACCGGAAGGACAGACACCACAGGAATATCTGGCCGAAATCACCTGGAAAGGAGCCGATTGGCGCTATCCCGAAGGGGTGCCGGAAGGCGTGCGGCAGAACCTTGAAAAAGAACTGAAGCTGATCGGCAAGTTACAGATCGCCCAGTATTTTCTCACGATTTACGATGTGATCCAGTTCGCCCGGACAAAAGTCGACCCCCCGATCCTCTGCCAAGGGCGCGGGTCTGCCGCCAATTCAGCCGTGTGTTACGTGCTGGGGATCACAGCGGTTGATCCGGGCAAGAACGACCTCTTGTTTGAGCGTTTCATCTCGGAAGAACGCATTGAACCCCCTGATATTGACGTTGATTTTGAACATGAACGCCGCGAAGAGGTGATCCAGCACATTTATGAGAAATACGGTCGCGACCGGGCTGGGCTTTGTGCGACTGTGATCCATTATCGCCCGCGCATGGCCGTGCGCGAGGTGGGTAAGGTCATGGGGCTTTCCGAAGATGTAACCTCGGCCCTGGCCAAATCGATCTGGGGGTCCTGGGGCCGTACCGTGGGCGAACAGGAAGCGCGTGAGGCCGGGGTTGACCTGAGCGATCCACTGATTGCGCGGACGATCAAGCTGGCCGATCAGATGATCGGAATGCCGCGGCATTTATCACAACATGTGGGCGGCTTCATCCTCACCGAGACGCCACTGACGGAAACCGTCCCTATCGGCAACGGAGCGATGGCAGACCGGTCGTTCATCGAATGGGACAAGGACGACATTGACGAATTGCGCATGCTCAAGGTCGATGTGCTGGCCTTGGGTATGCTCACTTGCATCAAGAAGGCTTTTGATCTGATGCGTGCGCATCACGGGGTCGATCACGATCTTGCCTCGATCCCGCCGGAGGACCCAGCCGTTTACGACATGCTCTGCAAAGGTGACAGTTTGGGCACCTTCCAGGTCGAAAGCCGGGCGCAAATGAATATGCTGCCAAGGTTAAGACCACATAAATTCTACGATCTGGTCATCCAAGTCGCCATTGTGCGACCAGGTCCAATTCAGGGCGATATGGTGCATCCCTACCTTCGGCGGCGAAACAAGCTGGAAGCGGCCGACTATCCTTCCCCCGGACCGCAGCACGATTCTGATGAGTTGCGCAAGATCCTGAAACGGACACTGGGAGTGCCGATTTTTCAGGAACAGGCTATGAAGATCGCAATGGTCGCGGCGGAGTTTTCTCCGGACGAGGCGAATGAGCTGCGCAAGGCCATGGCGACATTCCGGTCCCGCGGGACGATCGGCGCTTTGGAAGACAAGATGGTCAGCCGCATGATCCGTCGTGGTTATGATCCGGAATTTGCGGCAAGATGCTTCAACCAGATCAAGGGCTTTGGCGATTATGGTTTTCCTGAAAGCCACGCGGCGAGCTTTGCGCTGTTGGTCTATATCTCGAGCTGGATCAAATGCCACTACCCGGATGTGTTCTGCGCGGCGCTGCTGAATTCGCAGCCCATGGGATTTTATGCGCCTGCGCAAATCGTTCGCGATGCACGTGAGCACGGAGTCGAAGTCCGTCCGCCGGATGTGAATTTTAGCCATTGGGACAATACGTTAGAGCCTTCGGGGCTGGGTGTGTTTGCCGTGCGTCTGGGGCTACGTCAGGTCGATGGGATGGGCGAGGCGGTGGCGGGCCGGATCATGGCGTGCCGAGGCACGCCTTACGCAGATGTGGCGGATCTCAAAAAGCGAGCGCGGGTTGATGCGGGTTCCATGCGCAAGCTGGCGGCGGCGGACGCGTTCCGCTCGATCGGGCTTGACCGGCGGGCAGCCCTTTGGGACACCCGGGCGCTACGGGATGCGCCGGATTTGCCGCTTTTCAGTGAAACGCGGGACGAAGGCGTTGAAATACAACATAAATTGCCCGAGATGCCGACCTCTGAACACGTGGTAGCGGATTATCAGACCTTGCGGCTGTCGCTGAAGGCGCATCCGATGTCCTTCCTGCGGGCCAGCATGACGCGGCAGGGATATACGCCCGCCGGGCGGTTGGAGCATATGCGCAGCGGGCAGATGGTTTCCATGGCTGGGATCGTTCTGATCCGGCAGCGGCCCGGGAGTGCTAAAGGCGTCTGTTTCATCACGATCGAGGATGAGACCGGCGTGGCGAACCTGGTTGTCTGGCCCAAGATTATGGAGAAGTATCGTAAGGTTATCATGCGCTCGCGGTTGATCAATGTACAAGGGACAATCCAGAAAGGGGATGGTGTGATCCACGTGGTGGCGCATCACCTGAGTGACAGGAGCGATGCGCTGGATCTGCTCTCAAACGACGTGATGCAGGTGCCGATTGCACGGGCAGACGAGGTGAACAAACCCGTGCCGCCCCCGGCGCACCGGCACCCGCGGGATGTGCGGATCATCCCGAAATCACGGGATTTTCACTAGGCTCGGGCCCACTGATGTGCGCTTTGCTGTGTGCTCCACAGGTCTGGAAGCGAGGGGAAAGTGTCTGATCTTTTCTGGTTGAGCGATGTGCGGATGGCGCGTCTTGAGCTTTTCTTTCCCAGGTGCCAGATCCCAGATCCCAAATCCCAGATCCCATGGCCTGCCACGCGGTGAGGAGCGGCATGTGCTGAGTGGGATTATCCTCATCCATCGCAATGGTTTACGCTGGCGCGATGTGTCGGCCGCCCTTGGCCCGCACAAGACGTTTCACATCCGTCGGAAACGCTGGCCGGCGCGGCAAAGACCGTGATGATCGCCGTGACGTCTCTGAAGGCGCACAGCGACAGGTTTGGGCGTCAAAAAGGGGGAGGAGGCATTGATCCGCCCTTGGTCCGAGGACAGTGACGAATGCCGTCTGATCGGGCGCATCAAGGCCGGCACGAGCATCGGGCCGCACGCCATCTTTGACCGCCGATCAGGTCAGCGACGACATCGGCGCGCGGGCATTGCTGAGCGGCCTGCCACATGTCGACCGGCTGTTCGGAGACCGCGGCTCTGACGCCGACCGGCTCCGGGAAGCGTTGAGGGACAAAGATACGGCCCCACATCCCGGGCCGGGAAACGGTGGCAGACCGTCGGCAAATGCGACAAGCGGCGCCGCAAACGCCGCGACCGTCCCTCGCGTGACATTGCTGCGCAATGCACTGCCGGGCCGTGATCGGGGTCCCGTTCGGCAGGCCGAAGGATTGGCGGCGCGTGGTCACCCGGTACGACCGCTGCACGAAGGCCTGCCTCTCCGCCATCGCCCCGGCCCCGCGTCATTTGTTCGCTATGTGGCCGGAACGTAGGCGTTGCGCAGGAGTGGCTAACAAAGCGTTTCCCGTTTTTCGCCGAAACGGCACGCCAACCCAACAAAACAAGGCAAATCCGCAATCTGTATCACGTCAGTGAAACGTCGGTATTGCGTCGGTGTTCATATCGGTATCTGGGCGGGTTAGCATTGTGCACGCTTTTGGTTCTTAGCGATGTTTTGTGGCCCGCATTTCGGACCACAAAAGCGCCGTCCCAGATCACTGCGATGCCTTCGCGGCACGCGCTGCTGCGGCAAAACTCAGAAGTCCGCCTGTGATGTAGGCCTCAATTTCGGGCATGTTGCGTCGCACGATTTGACGGGCGATCATATTGCGCGGCAAGACATTATAGCTCCATTCGAACCGCGTGCCGTCCTCCACGGGGACAAAGCGTTGTTCACCGACAATCTGCTCGACGCCGCGCCCGGTGGAATTTGTGAAGATGAAGACCTGATATTTGAAAAACGCTGGCGCGTTCTCGATCACCCTTTCTATGACGTAGTGGCCATCGTCCAGGCGTAGCCAGCGGATCGCGCCGGGATCGGGCCAATTGCCTTGCAGAACTTCGGACGCGACGGGGTTTGAGATATTCTCGGTTGGCTGTAAAAAGCTTATGAGGGGTTCTTCGGCTATAAAAGCGCGCAGTTCAATGATGCTCATCGGGACAGTTTCCTCGACATATGCCGTCAGAAAGCCCTTGGTTGCGACGTCGGGCGGCGGTGTGAGTTCGGGTGGGCCGCTGGGCACCTCCGGATCGTTGCAGGCGGCCAGAAGGGCTGGAAAGAAGAGGGCAAGAAGGCGGAAGCGCATGAGGGAAGCTCGCATTATGATACGTATATCGTACTAATTAGTGCGGCATACGTACTAAACAACCGTCTGGAGGACATTTGTCGAAAGAGGTTCAAACCGATGACCTGATGGGGCACGTGAACATGGTGATGCGGGCGCTGCTGGTAGCGGCGCGAAACGGGGCGCCAGCTGAAGGGCACCTGCCGTTCAACCCGCTTTATTTCAATATCCTAAGGGTCGTGGGCGGACAGGGTCAGATGCGTCCGTCCCAGATCGCTGATCAGTTGGGCGTTTCACGCACAACGATTTCGACGGCTGTCCGTGCGCTGCAGAAGCGCGATCTGCTGATGTCGCTGACTGATGAGAGCGATCGCCGCGCCCTGCATGTGCGCCTGACATCTGCGGGCCGCGAAACGTTGGACGCGATCCTGAGACAGGACCGACGCAACGCTGCTGCCATGCTAGAAACGCTCGACGAGGAGGAACGTGTCGCATTTGTCGCAACGATGGGAAAGGTTGCGCGGGGACTAAGCGGGGATTGATCCGCCGGGCGGGTGTCAGGATCCGGCTTTGACGATCAGCGCATCAATGATGGATTTCGCACTCGTGCTCGCCCAATCGGCATCACCGCGCATCCGGGCAATCTCGCGCCCCTCTGGATCCAGGATCACCGTGATCGGCAGGCCAAACACGCCCATTTGGCTGGCCAGTTGCTGTTTGGGATCCTGATGGCGCGGCAGGTTTGTGATGCTCGTCTCTGTCAGAAACTTGCGAATGCCCGCCGGAGAGTTACGGCCGGTGGCGATTGTGAGTACTTCGAAATCATCACCGCCAAATTGGCTTTGAAGCTCGGACAGCATGGGCATTTCCTTGCGGCAGGGCGCGCACCAGGTCGCCCAGAAGTTCAGCAGGACATATTTGCCCTGATAATCCTCAAGCGTCGCCTTGCCTCTTTCATCGGCCAGTTCGAAAGAGGCGTTGGATACAGCCTGGGGCGCAGTATGGAAGATCAGCTTTTTCATGCTGCCTTCCCGCAGGCTGATCACATCTGCGTAGTCGCCTGCAATGGCGGGAATTGAACTAAGGCTCACGGCCAGATAAACGGCGGCGGCGACAAGATATTTCATTTTCCCTCCTTCAAAGGGCACGACCATGACCAAGCAGACCGCGAATGCCATGTGGGGCGGCCGTTTCGCTGCCGGACCCGATGCGATCATGGAAGCAATTAACGCCTCGATCGGATTTGACCAGCGGCTTGCGGCACAGGACATCGCAGGCTCTCGCGCCCATGCGGCAATGCTGGCCGCAACAGGTATCCTGAGTGATAAGGATGCGGAGGCGATCGGGGAAGGGCTTCTCACGGTCTTGTCAGAGATTGAGGAGGGATCTTTCCCTTTCTCAGCGGCGCTGGAAGACATTCACATGAACGTGGAGGCGCGGCTGAAGGACTTGATTGGTGAGCCTGCCGGGCGGCTGCATACGGGGCGCAGTCGGAACGATCAGGTTGCGACGGATTTCAAGCTGTGGGTACGCGACAATTTGGATGCTGCCGAGGCCGGTCTTCTGGCCCTGATCCGCGCGCTTTTGACACAGGCCGAAGCGGGGGCGGACTGGATCATGCCAGGCTTCACGCATCTGCAGTCGGCACAGCCAGTGACTTGGGGCCATCACATGATGGCTTATGCCGAGATGTTTGGGCGGGACCTGAGCCGAGTGCGGGATGCGCGGGCGCGAATGAATGAATGTCCGCTCGGAGCGGCGGCACTGGCGGGCACGTCTTTTCCGATTGACCGTGAGATGACGGCAAAGGCGCTGGGTTTTGACAGGCCCGCCGCCAATTCCTTGGATGCCGTGAGTGACCGGGACTTTGCGCTGGAATTCCTGAGCGTGGCAAGCATCAGTGCAATGCATCTCAGTCGTCTTTCGGAAGAGCTTGTGATCTGGTCTTCGGCCCAGTTTCGATTTGTGGCGCTTTCCGACCGGTTTTCGACCGGCTCGTCGATCATGCCTCAGAAGAAGAACCCTGACGCGGCAGAGCTCATTCGGGCAAAGGTGGGCCGGATTTTCGGCGCCAATACTGCCCTGATGATGGTGATGAAGGGGCTCGCGCTGACCTATTCCAAGGACATGCAAGAGGACAAGGAACAGGTCTTTGACGCGGCGGACAATTGGATGCTGGCAATGGCCGCGATGGAAGGCATGGTGCGTGACATGGAAGCCGACCGCGACAGTCTTCTCGGAGCGGCGAGCACCGGGTTTTCGACGGCGACGGATCTCGCAGATTGGTTGGTGCGGGTGCTGGGCCTGCCCTTTCGCGATGCACATCATGTCACAGGCAGTCTTGTAGCGATGGCCGAAGAGAAAGGCTGCGATCTGCCGGATCTGCACCTTTCAGATATGCAATCGGTACATGGCGATATCACACAGGATGTTTTTGACGTCCTAGGGGTGGAAAACTCGGTCGCGTCTCGTACGTCGTATGGTGGGACCGCGCCGGTTCAAGTGCTCGCGCAGATCGAACGCTGGAAGGATATGCTGAAATGATCAGAATTTTGACCGTTCTGGTCGGCCTCGCCCTCGCAGGCTGCGGCGTGGATGGAGAGCCGACCCAACCGACCGCAGACCTTTCGATCGGCATTGGAGACAGCGGGGTGCATACGGCGGCCCGCGTCGGCGTGCGCAAGGGGCCGTTTTCTGTCAAATGGGGTGTTTTCTGATGTCGCTTACAAATGTCACCAAACGCGCCGCGATCTTGTTGGCGATTTGCGTAGGCCTTGCTGCTTGCACAGGCGAGCCGCCGAGAGAGCGTGCGCCGGATGCGGCTGCCGATCGGGAGCCATCCAGCACGACCCCCGGGATCAGCATTTCTGGCCACGCGACAATTGGCGTGATCCGGACGTTCTAGGCCATGGGGATACGTCTGGTCTTTCTTGCGCTGGCCGTCTGGGGCGCTATCCATCCGATGTATTATTTCATCTCGTGGTTCAACGCGAACGGCTATGACATCATGGCAATGGTGGATGCCTGGCACGTCAACAACGCAACCTCGGGCCTTGTCTGGGATCTGACCATCGCGGCGGTCGCCCTGACGGTCTGGATCATCGCCGAGGTCATCCAGCAGCGCAATTGGCGGGGTCTTTTGGCGATCCCGGCGACCTTCTGCATCGGGGTGAGTTGCGGCCTTCCGCTTTATCTTTTTCTGCGCAAGAGCGGCAGCGGCATGGATACGGCAAGCGCTGCATAAAGCTCATATTTAGAAACAATATTTTTCCACAGATTGCGGCAAATTCGGGTCGAATTCTTGTCAGTCGCGTCGTATTCGAGCCGTGGGGTGCGCGACGCAGGTCGGTTCGATCCTGTGTCTTTATTCTGGGACGTAAAAATGAGTTTTAAGACGACACTTGCAACGGCAGCGTTTGGTATTTCGTTGGCCCCTGTAGCTGTTTCTGCAGCGATCATCGATTTTGGCAGTGGCGTGACGGATGGCACGACATTCACGCAGTATAGCGAGGACGGCTTCACCTTTGCCGTGACAGCAACCGGCAAGACAGAAGGGGCCGCACTGTTCAGCACGACCTGCGTGATCGACGGTGTGGATTGTGGCGGCGACCTTGACCTCGTGCCAGCGGTGCAAGGCGATGACGGCATCGAAGACCGGATCCTGATCCGTCAGGAAAAAGGCATCAGCGGTGTTTCTGACGATGCGGCACCGGGCGGGTCGATCACCTTCACCCTGATCAGCGGATCGCGTTTCCGCTGGGAAGGCGTGTCGGCAGTGGATGACGCGATCTACAAGTTCTCGACCAGCCTGGACGGCGAGATTGGCGGCTTCACTCTGGGTGAGAACGAGACCGGCCAGTTAAGCTTTTCCTCGTCGGTTTTGGGGGTGGGCGATTCCATCACGCTTTATACCAATGGATCGGGCGGCTTTGACTCTCTGCAGTTGACGGCCGTGCCGGTGCCTGCATCGCTTCCGTTGCTTCTGGCGGGCGCTGGCATCTTCGGATTTGCCGCGCGGCGCAAGGCGCGCAAGGGCTAAACGCCCCACGCAGTGACATGTGAAGGCGGCTTCGGCCGCCTTTTTTCATGAGTGATGCGACAGCAGAGCCCAATTGCACATGGCGGTTTGTCTGCTATGACCCCGCGAGTTGGATCCGGACGGGTTAGGCAAAGCAATGGATCATTTTCTCTATCGGGATGGCGTACTGCACGCCGAAGATGTTCCGATCTCCGAAATCGCCGCGGCCGTCGGAACGCCTTTCTATGTCTACTCGACAGCTACGTTGCTGCGCCATTACCACCTGTTCGACGATGCCTTGTCTGGCATGGATCATCTTGTCTGCTACGCGATGAAAGCGGCCAGCAACCAGGCGATCCTTAAGACATTGGCCGAAGCGGGCGCGGGTATGGACGTGGTCTCGGGAGGTGAATATGCGCGTGCCAAGGCCGCCGGTGTACCGGGCGAGCGGATCGTTTTCTCGGGTGTCGGTAAGACAGAAGAAGAGATATGCCAAGCCCTGACTGGCGGCATCCGTCAGTTCAACGTGGAATCCGAGCCCGAAATGGACGTGCTGAACCGGGTCGCTATGTCCCTTGGCCTTACGGCACCCATCACCATTCGGGTCAATCCGGATGTGGACGCAAAGACCCATGCCAAGATCGCAACCGGCAAGTCCGAAAACAAGTTCGGCATCCCGATCGCCCGCGCGCGCGAGGTCTATGCGATTGCCGACGCGATGGAGGGGATCGAGGTTATTGGCATCGACGTTCATATCGGCAGTCAGTTGACCGATCTCGCCCCCTTTGAGACGGCCTACAACAAGGTGGCCGAACTGACAGAGGCCTTGCGTTCAGACGGTCACAACATCAGGCGGCTGGATCTGGGCGGTGGCCTTGGCATCCCCTACACCCAAAGCAATGAGGCGCCACCTTTGCCGACCGAATACGGCGCGTTGATCCAGAGGACAGTCGGGCATCTTGGCTGCGAGATTGAGATCGAACCAGGGCGCTTGATCGCGGGCAATGCAGGCCTGATGGTCAGCGGTGTGATTTATGTGAAATCCGGCGAAGGTCGCGATTTCCTGATCCTCGATTCGGCCATGAATGATCTGATCCGCCCGGCGATGTACGAAGCCTGGCACGACATTGTGCCTGTAATTGAGGCAGAGCCAGGCGTGGAGCAAGCGCCTTTCGACATCGTCGGGCCGGTCTGCGAAAGCGGGGACACATTTGCCAAGGAACGCATGATGCCGCCGCTATCTGCGGGCGATCTCGTCGCCTTTCGCAGTGCAGGTGCCTACGGGGCAGTCATGTCCAGCGAATACAATACGCGGCCCCTGACCCCCGAAGTTCTGGTGAAAGACGATCAATTCGCGGTTATTCGCGCACGTCCGACCTTTGACGAAATCATAAAACGCGATACCATCCCTCAATGGCTATAGGCGCTATCCTGCGCCGCGTCGGTGATGATGGAGTGGCTTTTTATGCCGAAATCCCCCCGGGACGATGGATCTGTTGACCTGAAGGCTTTGCGGTGGCCGCTGGCGCTGACCCGTGCCGGTATGTTTGCAGAGGCGTTCTGGAGGGCGACATGGCCGCTGATCACGGTGGTGATGCTGCTTTTGGCGGCGCTGATGCTGGGCCTTCAAGATAACTTCCTGATTGAGCTGGTTTGGGCCGGGGCCGTCGTTTCGGCACTCGCACTGATCGCGGCACTGGTCTTTGCCCTGCGGACATTCCGTTTGCCTTCGCGGGCAGCAGCGCTGGATCGGTTGGATGCCTCTTTGCCCGACCGTCCGATCCGCGCAATGTTGGACAATCAGGCGAATGTTTCGGACGACGCGGCCTCTCAAGCGGTTTGGCGGGCGCATCAGAAACGCATGGCGCAACGTGCGCGCGAAGCCGACCCCGTTCCGGCGAACCTGCGGATCGCCGATCGCGATCCTTATGCCTTGCGCTATGTGGCGGTTCTGGCCCTTGCCGTCGCGTTGATGTTTGGTTCGATCTGGCGGGTCGGCTCCGTCGCGGATATGACACCCAACGGGGCGGACCTGGCGTCGGGTCCCGTTTGGGAAGGCTGGGCGGAAAGCCCACGCTATACGGGAAGGCCAACGATCTACCTCAACGACATCCCGGAAGGCGCGCTGGAATTGCCCGTGGGCACGTTGATCACATTGCGCCTTTACGGTGAGGTTGGGGCACTGACTGTCTCAGAAACAGTGTCTGGCAGGATAGGTGAGGTGCCACCAGCCTCGGACAGCAAGCAGGATTTTACGGTTGCTCAGGACGGATCGATCGCCGTCAATGGGCCTGGTGGGCGTGTCTGGGACATCAGCATGATCCGGGATGATGCGCCGCAGGTGACTGTATTGGAGGACCCCGAAAGCTCGGCCATGGGGGAGATGACGCTGCCCTTCAGGGCTATAGACGATTACGGGGTGGAAGCCGGCGAGGCGGTGATCACCCTGGATCTGCCCGCCATCGACCGGCGGCATGGTCTGACTATCGAACCTGAGGCGCGTTCGGATCTGACGGTTTCGCTACCTATGCCAATCACCGGCACACGGGCGAATTTCGATGAAAACCTGATCGAGGATTTCTCGCAGCATCCCTGGGCTAATATGCCTGTCCAGATCACGCTGAGCGTGTTGGATTCGGCCGAACAGCAGTCTTTCTCCGAGCCGCGGGCGATGATCCTGCCGGGGCGGCGTTTTTTTGACCCGCTGGCGGCGGCGATCATTGAACAACGGCGCGATCTTTTGTGGTCACGCATGAATGCGGAGCGGATCGCGATGATCCTTCGGACCGTATCGCATATCCCCGAGGATGTGTTCCGTAAGGAAACTGACCGACTGCGACTGCATCGGGTGATCCGCAGCATGGAGACGCTGGCCCATTACGGGCTGACGGATGAACAGCAGGACAAGCTGTCGCAAGATCTCTGGGATCTGGCGATCATCATTGAAGAGGGCGATCTGGCAAGCGCGCTGGAGCGGCTGCGCCAGGCGCAGGAGCGTCTGGAACAGGCCATGCGCGACGGTGCAAGTGATGCAGAGATTGAGCGCCTTATGGAGGAACTGCGGCGCGCAACGAATGACTACCTCCAGCAGCTGTCGCGTCAGGCACAGCTGGATTCTGAGGAAAACGACGAAGCGGGTCAGCAGCAATCCGGCGAAGCGATGCAGATGAACCAGGACGATCTGCAACGCATGATGGACCGCATCCAGGAGCTTATGGAACAGGGTCGGATGGCCGAAGCTGCTCAAGCCTTGCAAGAGTTGCAGGAACTACTGGAAAACATGCGCGTGACCCAAGGCCAGGGCGGTCAGAACGGCCAGAGCCCGGGCGAACAGGCCATGGAAGGTCTGGCCGAAACGTTGCGCGAACAGCAGGGGCTCAGCGATCAGGCCTTCCGCGATCTGCAAGAACAGTTCAATCCGAACGCGCAATCAGGCGAAAGTCAGCAGAACCAGGGCCGCGACGGGGGTCAGGGTCAAGGCCAGCAGCATTCACCGCAGCAAGGCCAGGGCCAGGGTCAGCAAGGCACACAACCGGGTCAGCAAGGCCAACAACAAGGCGGAACCGATCAGGCGCAGAACGGGCAGAGCGGTCAGGCGCCGGGTGAGGAAACGCTGGCGGAACGGCAACGCGCCCTGCGTCAGGAGCTGCAGCGCCAGCAGCAGAACATGCCGGGCGCCGGATCGCCCGAGGGTGACGCTGCGCGGGATGCGCTGGACCGGGCAGGCCGGGCGATGGAGGGGGCCGAAGAGGCCTTGCGCAACCGCGATCTGGCTGAAGCGATCGACAACCAGGCCCAGGCCATGGAGGCCCTGCGGGAAGGCATGCGCGCACTTGGCGAGCAGATGGCGCAGCAACAGCAGGAAGGCCAGCCCGGTCAGGGTATGTCCGAAGCAGATCGGCGCGCCGAAGCGCAGGACCCTCTAGGACGTCAGCCAGGCTCGAATGGCACCCCAGGTACGGACGAAGCGCTGCTGCAGGGGGAAGATGTCTATCGCCGTGCAAAGGATCTGCTGGACGAGATCCGGCGCCGCTCGGCCGAGGGAGAGCGCCCACAGGTCGAGCTGGACTATCTCAAGCGATTGCTTGACCGGTTCTGACTTGTAATCTCAATTGCTCTCTTGCGCTGCGGCGGTCTCGTCCAGCCAGCGGAGCAAGATCATGGCCTGATCTGTGAGCCATGCACGCCCGAGATCAACCTGCGTCACATAGCTGCTGAGCCAAGGATCCGTCTGGGGTACGGCCTGGGCTATCTGCGGTGCAAAGGCGTAGACAGCAACCAGAACCGACGCGAGAAGCAGCATGAAGGCAAAGCCACGGCGGAAGGCGGAACGCTTTTGGCGGCGCGCGGCGCGCCGGTTCCCTCCATTTATGCCATCCTTGCGTTGCTGCGCGCGCAGGGTCGAGTTGATTTCATCAATGTCGGGCAATTGATCACGTCGCGGCCCCGTGGGAATGGCGGCTGATGCAGCCTTCGGGGGAACCGGCGCTGCAGATGCCGCGGGCTCCGGCTCGGCCGGTGTGGGCGTTTCGAGTCCAAGATCTGGCTGCGTTTCCAGCGGTACACTTTCCCGCTTGCGGGCTTCGGCCTCCCATTTCGCCTCTTCTCGCAGGATTTCGGCCACTTCTGGGTCAAGCTCTTTCGGGCGCCGCTGGGGAGCATCCTTGGGCGGCTTGGGGGCGGGGGCCTCCACAAAGCTTTTCATGGGTGGTTCTGGTGGCGCGGTTTTGGGCGTTGGTTTAACAGCGACGGGTGCATCGCCAGCACCGTCGGTCAGCGGAAAATCTGGATGGGCCTGAAACCAGGTGACGCCGCAGCTAGAGCACTGCACCTCGCGCCCTTCTTGAGGCATCACCTCATCGGGGATCTCGTATTGTGCATCACAATTCGGACAGACCAGTCGCATCACACCACCTATTCGCATTGAAGGGTATCTTATGGCGTGGCGAAAGTGCAGAAAAGCGCATTGTGCATGACGGCCAAAAGCGCGCCATGGATTGAAAGACCGATGGTGCTGAGGCACAACAGATCGAAAAGACAGGGACAGATGTGATCAAGTTCAGGATAGCGGGCCGGGTCGGGGCCGGTTGGCAGGTACTTTTCCCTCATGATCAAGGGGGACTCGCACGATGATCCGGTGGCTGATATCTGCGGTCTATGTGTTCCAGATCTACCTGATGATGCTGGTGATCGGGCTGATCTTCGCGCCTTATGCGATTGTGTCGCGCAACGGGGCATTTGCGGCTTGCAAGACATATTGTAGATGGGTTTTCTGGACGGCGCGCTGGATGGTGGGCATCCGCTGCGAGGTGCGGGGCACACCTCCAAAGAGCGAAGTGCTGATCGCGGCCAAGCATCAATCCTTCCTCGATATCATGATGATCTTTCACGCGGTGCCGGCAGGCAAATTCATTATGAAACGTGAACTCCTCTGGACCCCGATCATCGGCATCTACGCCAAGCGATTGGGCTGCGTTCCGGTTGCGCGGGGCAAACGGGGGGCGGCAATCCAGAAGATGGTCGATGATGTAGAAGCCGGGCGTGTGGATCCTGGCCAGTTGATCATCTACAGCCAGGGTACTCGGGTCGCGCCGGGAGAGCATAAGCCCTACAAGGTGGGCACGTACGTGCTTTATGAACAGCTTGGACAGCCCTGCGTGCCGGTGGCGACGAATGTCGGGCTCTTCTGGCCGCGTAAGGGTATTCTGCGCAGGCCTGGTCTTGCTGTTGTGGAGTTCCTGCCGGAGATGAAACACGGGCTTGGCCGCGAGGCGTTTCTGACGCAGCTTGAGGAACAGGTCGAGACGCGGTCAAACGCGCTGCTGGACGAGGCGAAAGGATAGCGGTTGGATTTCATCGAGAACATCGCAGAGCTTGAGACCCATTACGGCGCGCCGGGCGCACCCTCCTTGCGCAAAGTCGCCGACCACCTTACGCCGCTTTATCGAAAATGGGTGATGGCGTCGCGTTTCTGTGTCGTGACGACGGTGGGTCCGGAAGGGACTGAAGGCAGCCCGCGTGGTGACGACGGCTCGGTTGTCAGAGAGTTGAACTCTAAGACGTTGCTGATGCCCGATTGGCGCGGGAACAACCGCTTGGATTCGCTGCGCAATATCGTTCGGGATGGGCGCGTTTCGCTGATGTTCATGGTGCCGGGGTCGAACAACGTCGTTCGGATCAACGGCGAGGCACGGCTGAGCGCAGATGTCGATCTGCGCCAAGGCTTTGAGCGAGATGGAAAGGTGCCGGCAACGGTGATCGTGATCCAGATCTCGGAGGTTTATGCCCAATGTGCGCGGGCGATCATGCGGGCAGGCGTATGGTCCGGGGTATCGGCACCGGATCTGCCCAGCGTTGGCGAGATACTGGCCGAGGTGTCATCGGGTGAAGAGGGTGGGCCTGCTTATGACACCGCATGGCCCGAGCGTGCCGCCCGGACCATGTGGTAACGGCTGTTAGGGCAGCAGCACCTTGTCGATCACGTGGATCACGCCATTCGAGGCGATGATGTCGGCCTGCGTGACATTTGCGTTGTTAACCCGCACACCGACCTTACCTGTGCCATCGACATGTACTGTGCCGCCCTGCACGGTCGCCACGCGCTGACGTGTGCCGATGATCTGGTCCGAGGTGATGTTGCCCGGCACGACGTGGTAGGTCAGGATGCTGCGCAACTGGTCCACATTCTCGGGCTGAAGAAGGCTTTCGACCGTGCCAGCGGGAAGCTTGTCGAAAGCCGCGTTTGTAGGTGCAAACACGGTGAAAGGGCCGGGGCCTTGCAGTGTTTCGACCAGACCGGCCGCACCCAGAGCGGCCACAAGCGTTGAGAAATTCGGATCGCCCGAAGCGATATCGACGATGTCGTTGCCCGGCTGGGCGCAGGCCGCCAGAGCGGCAAGAGCGGCACCGCCACCCATCAATTTCAATACGTTACGACGTTCCATAGTCCTGATCCTTTTTTGGTCACTTGCCCTTCGCGGCGCGATGGGTCCGGTCTGTTTGTGCGCGACGAAGCGCCGCACACTCACTTACCGCACACCAGATAGGTCTCGTATCCGCTCAGTCACGTTTCTGTGCGCAAAGACCTGCCGAACATCAGATGGCCCAGCTCAGTTCAGGGATCCTTCCGACGGTTCGCTTCGAATTCATGTCCCTTAACTAGCTGTGGATCGGACCATCGCCGCAAGCGAGCGCGGCTTCGCGAACAGCCTCGGAATAGGTGGGGTGGGCGTGGCAGGTCATCGCAAGATCTTCGGCGGAGGCACCAAACTCCATCGCAACGCAGATCTCATGAACAAGGTCGCCCGCAGCAGGGCCAATGATATGCGCGCCAAGGATGCGGTCGGTCTCTGCATCGGCGAGGATCTTGACGAAACCGTCGGCGGCAAAGTTGGCTTTGGCTCGGCCGTTGCCCATGAAACTAAACTTGCCGGCCTTGTACTTACGGCCCTGATCTTTCAGAGATTCTTCGGTTTCGCCCACATTTGCAACCTCGGGATGCGTGTAGATCACACCCGGGATGACGCCGTAATTGACGTGGCCGTGTTTGCCCGCAACCTGCTCGGCTGCGGCCATGCCTTCATCTTCGGCTTTATGCGCCAGCATGGGGCCGGTGATGCAGTCGCCGATGGCATAGATGCCCTTGACGTTGGTCTGCCAATGGGCGTCGACTTCGATCTGGCCGCGATCCGACATCTTGATCCCAATTGAGTCGAGGCCCAGCCCGTCCGTATAGGGTTTGCGCCCAGTCGCGAGCAGAACGACGTCGGCATCCAGCACGTGATCGCTGTCATCCTTGCGCAGCTTGTAATGAACTTTTGCCTTGGTCTTCGTGGCCTCGGTCTTTTGAACCGCTGCGCCCATGATGAAGTCAATCCCCTGCTTCTTTAGGATGCGCTGGAACGTCTTTTGCACTTCTGCATCCATGCCGGGCGTGATCGCATCAAGGTATTCGATCACGGTGACCTCGGAGCCCAAGCGCTTGTAAACACTTCCTAATTCCAGTCCGATTACGCCCGCGCCTATCACGACCATCTTTTTCGGGATTTTGCCCAGTTCCAGCGCGCCGGTAGAGGTCACTACGACCTTCTCGTCCACCTCAACGCCCGGCAGGCTTGTCGGTTCAGAGCCAGAAGCGATGATGATGTTCTTGGCCTCGTGGACCTGGTCTCCGACTTTGACCTTGCCCGTTTGGGGAATGGAGCCCCAGCCCTTGAGCCAGTCGATCTTGTTCTTTTTGAACAGAAATTCGATACCCTTCGTATTCTGACCGATCGTGTCTTCCTTGTAGGCCAGCATCTGCTTCCAATCGACGGAGGGTGCCTTGCCCTTGAGACCCATGGAGGCGAAGTTGTGTTCTGCCTCGTGCAACATGTGGCTTGCATGGAGCAGGGCCTTCGAGGGGATGCAACCGATGTTGAGACAGGTCCCTCCGAGCGTCTCGCGCCCTTCGACACAGGCCGTTTTCAGTCCAAGCTGTGCGCAGCGGATGGCGCAGACATAGCCGCCGGGGCCGCTGCCGATGATGATGACGTCGTAACTTGCCATAGGTCAGATCCTTCGATTTTGGACGTCTGTTTCACGTCGGTATTGTGTCGGTATCGCGCCGGTGTGGGGCGGGGTTTGGGGGCGCTGCCCCTGTCGCCTGCGGCGCCTCCCGCGGGATGTTCTGGTCCCAGAGAAGATCACAGGAGCGCTACGATCAGGAGGACAACGGTCGCCGCAAGACCGATCATCCAGATGATGGAGCGCCATGGTGCGAGCCCCTGCACATAGGCCGGGATGTAGAAGATGCGGGCGATGAGGTAGGCGCTTGCGCAGATCTGGGTGAGGGCCGAGGATTTGCCGGTGAGTGTGATGGCGATAGCGGCGATGCCAAAGAGGATCAGGCCCTCGAAATGGTTGTTCATGGCGCGTTGCAGTCGTCCCGCCGTGCCGGTCAATTCGATCTTCTGATCGCGAGGAGACATCGCCTGTTTCGGGCCAACCTGCAGATTTGCAGCAATCGAGTAGAGAACGAACTGCACGACTTGCAGAAGGCCCGCGAGGATGAGGATGTGGAGTTCAGGGGTCATGTCTTTTCTACAATCTCGATCGGGGTGCCATTTGGGACGAGGGGTCAGATTTCTGCATTTGTGACGGCGATGCAGCCATCCGTCCAGTCCCATGGCCGGTGGAGCGCTCCAAGAAAGCTCCGGCCATTTGGCAGGCCTTGGATGATGATGTTCCAACTGGGCGAGACGTTGCGGGCTGCGGCCCTTGAGAAGTCGTTCGCGTCGGGGTCAGAGATATGCGGGCTGAGGGTCGCGACCGAATTGGGATAGCGCCAGTCGATCACGTAGTTGCCTTCGAGCGTTTGTTCGTCTTTTTCCCGACATCTGTGGCCTTGTGAGGCGGCGCCAAGCGAGATGTGGTATTTGCGCATCGCCGCGCCATTCGTCATCAGGTGCAATTCGCGGTCAGATCTGATGAGAAGGATAGCGCCGGCCTGAAGGGCGGCGGAGGCAGGGGGTATGCCGGAGCCCGCGCGGATATCGCGGGAGGTGCAAAGGGCAAAGGATGCGAGAATTGCGGCCGCGTGTTTCATGGGCGGCGCAGCTCGTTCTTGCGGATCAACCAGAGCAGGATGGCAAAGCAGATAAGGATCCAGAGCGGGTGGCGGGAGAGGGCGTGCAAGCCAGTCCCCGGCCCGCCAAAGGGATCGACGCCCAGAAGGTATGGCAGTTGATAGGCCAGAACGTAGGTTGCAAAGAGCCAGAGCGCGGCACCGGATCTTAGGACCAAGGCGAGTGCGATGCCGACAGGCAAGGCAATTGTCGGGGTGACGCGGATCATGCCGGAGGTGCCGTTCTGAAAGGCCTCGATGAAGCGCGGCAAGCTGAACTGGATGAACTCCGCCGCGACAATGATCGCGGCGGCCGCCGCATATGCGACAGCGGTCCAATAAAGGGCGCGGCTTAGCATGTCCGGTCAAATCGCCAAGCTAGTCAACAGTGTCATTCTACCTGAAATGACAAAGAGAACCAGCTTTCCCAAGCGGGATTTGGTTGTCTGCGACGGTCGCCAAAGATCTAGCGTAAGCTTGGTCTTTTGATTGCGGTAAGGGGTGGTCAATTGGGTAGGCACCGAATTCAGTTTCAATGAAAAGTGGCTGATCGGACAAAAAGATTCAAACAAATTTCCTGACTTGGAAAGTGAACTCACTTGTAGGCTCGGAAGCCTGTCATCGTTTGAATAGAAAGGGCTTTCCAAGCTGTGCAGCTCGACTCCTATGGGCTGACTGTTGCAAGGTTACTGGAAGTTGCGGACGCCTGTTTACGAGATCATTTGGCCAGCACCGATTGCATTTCCCTGGCCAGTAATGGACTGCGCTTCAAACGAGTTTCGCGGTGCGGAACCATTCGGTTTGCAGCGCCCGATGTCTAGTCCATGGATTTTGCTATCTCTCATAGTGTTTCCGGGCCGGGCGGGTGCATGTTGAAGGCCTGATGTGGGCGGGTGTGATTGTATTTCTTCAGCCCGTGTCTTTTGGCGATCTATGCGTGTTCGGTGGTCTTGAACCAGTCGGCATTGAGAACCTTCCCGCGCAGCGTGCCATTGAACCGCTCGTTGTCTTATCGGATGTGCTCTGGCGTGCCGGGCCTCAGCAGCAGTGGAAAGGACGCCGTCGGCGTCCATCTGGGTGCGCGCTGTCACCGCCAACGCCAATGCCAATGCCAATGCCTGTGGCGTGAACTCATTCAGCACCGTGAGCATCTTGTAGCTGCGGCCATTGCCGAGCTTGTCGTGCACGAGATCCCCCAAGGCGTAGCAGTTCGTCGTCCATCGGGTGCAAGAACCAATGGCGCAACCGGGACGACCTTGCGATAGCCATACCGACCGTATCTTTTCCCAAATCGGATGCACGAATTTGATCAGAACGCCAAGAAAGCTAAGGCTTCGGCCAGTCCGAAAACCATGGGCTGGGTGTCCGAGGCGATGGTCGGTTGTCATCCTGTTGATGGATGGGCTGTTACCTAGGGTCCGGCAAGTATGAGGCCTGTTATGAGCTGAAACCTCGTCATGCGGATTCCTTTCGACATGCCGGATGCTGCTGAAGAAAGCTGCGCAAATCATTGACCTGTTTGGCAT
>ERZ1740067.204-NODE-204-length-49694-cov-13.208949_pt1 | contig 49694 bp, 55 predicted proteins | sample MGYA00581736_ERZ1740067 | MGnify/ENA primary metagenome ERZ1740067 (study PRJEB43018, sample SAMN04849236) | marine metagenome | isolation source: floating plastic debris | place: Pacific Ocean | collected 2008-08-27 | study: EMG produced TPA metagenomics... | reverse complement strand
CTCATCTGTTGGCATTTTCCTACAGCCACTGCATAGTCAATCCCGTAGAGCCCAACAGGCCAAGTGACTAGCATTTCTCGTTGGGTAGCCTCGCCTTCGGCGTTGTGCATCCGAGAAACGCTATATCCAACACCAACTAAAGCGAAGATTAGACTGTCAATAAGATGCAAAAAAGGCGTTGGAAGCTTGATTCCAACGCCTTTTTTGTTTGTCTATACTGAGTGATTTGTCTTAACTCGTATGCGACTTCATGACTAATTCAAAAGAAGACTTTAGGCGACTTTATTGCCCGTGGGTTTAGGTCGGAGAACACGCTTTAAAGGAAGTGAAACCATGACGTTTTTCAGTGATAATTTTATGTTTTTGACGAGTGTGAAAACTATTTCCGGCAGCCTTATATCAACAGTTACTCTACAGAAGTATGCGGTCTTTAATACTCGCTATTGGCTATGCCGATACACTGGCTCGATCCGCTCGCTTACGATGCGCTTTGTCAGCACTTTACTGCCTGTTAAACTACTGCGTTAAGCTATGCGTTTGAAGGCATTGACGCTGTTGTAATCTCTGGCTGTTGCCCAAACAGACTATCTAAATAAATGCGACTGACCTGACGGTGAGTGACACCATTTTGCATCAAAAATAGAGAGAGAGCCGCGCAAAATAAGCGGTCTTGGCCCCAGCCTGAGTGCACATCTAAGTAGTGCTGTACAGACGAATGTAGCTCTTCAGGAATTTCAACGGATAAACTGACAGACTGTTGCACCATATAGGCTCCTTTCATCAGATGTTGGAATGGCCAGATAGATGGAATGGCCAAATTGACACACGAAAATTTCGCACTGCTAAAACAAATAGCTGCTGCCTGAGAAAGCTTTTTGATCAAGCAATTGTAGGCAACCTGCCCTGTGTAAAAGAAGCGCTCGGTTTGCGTGTAGTTCATTGTGGAGCATGGGTTTAGAAATAGCAATGGACGTAATCCTTAACGCCCCTTTTACAAAAAATTAACATCGGCTGAAAAGCTGTTTTTACGTAGATTTTCGCTTCGTAAATTTACCTGCATCTTTGTCAGATGTCCTTAAAAAAGAACATTTGAGTAATCCACAAAAGCAGGTGTGATTACGTAATCTCGTTCTTCCCTGTGGAAAACTTGGGTAAAGGCTGTGGAGAACCTGTGGAAAGGCTGTGGAGAACCCCGCTTTTTTGGTTAACAATTGTAAAGATATGGCCTTTTTGCCTTTTAGGCCATGAGACGACTTATTTTTGAATTTCGTATCGTAGGCTACGGTGCCTGTCAAAAAGGAGGCAAAGCCTTTACTGGCCTGTTATTTTTCGTGATGTCACTGGGGTTTCGTTGGGTGTGCTGAAAAATGTTGCTCAACCTGCGCGATCGCACTTTTGAGTTCATCAGGCAGCCGACGAACAACTTTGCGATTCCCAGGATAGGAGGCTCCGCCATCGCGCATATCCACCGTCACCAATGTCACCTTGCCCGTAATACACAGCTCCGGACGTTCTCCAACGGTCTCAATTTCGTAGCACCAGTTCAGCCGAATGCCTTTCTGCGGCTCAAGCCTAGTTTTGACAATGGCATCCATGCCCAGTGTCAGCGGCTGCCGGTAGCGAATGTCTAGCCCTACAACAGGAAGGTCGTATCCCATCCCCACCAGTTTCTCAAACGAAATGCCCAGAGACCTAAGGCATTCGACGCGGGCCGACTCCATCCAGGTGATGTAGGTGCCGTGCCACACTACGCCGCTATAGTCAGTGTGATGCGGCTGTACGCGGATAGGATATTCAAACCAGCTAGTGGACTTGGGATTTGGCATATCTTCAATATTGCTTGAGGTTTGTTTTTTCAATGTATTTATACGTCTCTATGGGTATGTCTCTATAGGTCGAGTTATAAGTTTGGTTCCATTTAGTGTCTTTCCACCTACATTTGTTTCTTAATGTTTATAAGCGGTCTAACTCGCAGGGCAGGTAATCCTGAGTTGGCTGCTAGGCCGATTTGGAGAAAATAAACCATGATTCAAAATATTTTGCTCGCCGATTCGGGCATTGGTAACACTAGAGACATGATGAAGGCGCTAGTGCAAATTCCTCGCATCGGGCGATCTCGTCTCACTATTCTTCACGTAGTGCCGTCGCAAACCGGCGCTGCGGCCATGAGCGAACGCTGGGAGCAAGGCGGAAGAACGCTGGCGGAAGCCGTTACAGAACTCGACTTAGATCCGTCTCAGGTAAACGCCGTGCTGCGCGAGGGCGAGCCCAAAGATGTCGTCGGTAAGGTAGCCGACGAAGTAGATGCAGATCTGGTTGTGATGGGTTCTAGAGGGCTCAAAGGTCTCAATGCTATCCTTGGTAACTCGGTCAGCCAGTATGTGTTTCAGCTGTCTTCTCGGCCGATGCTGCTGGTCAAAGACGACCTGTATGCGGTTAAGTCAATTAAGCGCATTCTCGTTGCGATTGATAAGTCAGATTCGGCTAAAGCGAGCCTAGATGTGGCGATAGACTTAGCGCGTGATGTGGAAGGGAGTGAAATCATTTTGGTGCACAGCATTTCCAAGCTGCGCGGCAAGCTGGAAGAGGCTATTCGCGATCGCCCCGAAAATGACCCGGTGCTAGCCGATGCGATCGCCAAAGTGCGACGTATGGGCATCAGCTATCGTTGCATGGCGCCAGAAGGTAAGCCTGGCTTGCGCATCTGCGAACTAGCCGACCAGCTCAACGTCAATCTGCTGATTCTGGGCTCCCCCGATCGTCGTCCCACCATCGCCAAAGCCATGCCCGATTTAGACCGACTTCTCGGCGACTCTCTCTCCGACTATGTTCGAGTCTATGCAAACTGTCCGGTGCTGTTGACCCGAATCGAATCTTGAAGGCAGGATTTTGATGAGCGTGATGAGTGGATTTTCTCAACCGTGGATTTTCTCAACCGTGGGTTTTCTCAACCTTAGTCAAATTTGCACGCATATTGCATAGCGTCGAGCAGTGTTGCCTCGTAGACGGCTTTATCGACTTCAAATGCGCCGAATCGAGCTAGATGGGGGTTAATAATTTGGGCGTCAAACAGGCGAAAGTTGCGCGATCGCAAATGATCAACCAGCATCACCATCGCGGCCTTAGAGCCCTCAGGAATGTTGTAAAACATCGACTCACCGATAAAAACACCGCCCATCACCAGGCCTAAAAATCCGCCTGCAAGGCGATCGCCTTGCCAAGTCTCGAAGCTATGAGCATAGCCCGCTCGGTGCAGCCGCCTATACACAGTCTTAAGTTCATCCGAAATCCAGGTAGTCTCTCTGTTAGCACAGCCGTCTAACACCCCTTCAAAATCACGATTAATCGCCGGGGTAAACCGCTTTTGATTCAGCACTCTTCGGAGTGATTTTGGGTAGCGAAAGCGCTCGTCTAGCGGTACGAGTGCTCGCCGACTGCTGGAGTACCAGTTCAGCGTCTTGCCATCTTCCTCGGCCATCAAAAAATAGCCCTGAGCGTAGCACTGAAGTATCTGTGGTATGGAGTAACACATATAAACTAGGCCTTCCTCCCCAGAGTACCGGTGAGGTAGTGCTGCCGAGAAAGTGCTGTCAAAATAGTGAAATCAAGTGCAGTTGATTAGTACAACCAATTATGCCCAAACTCAGCCTATTCTGGCAGAAGGGTTTACCCTCCATACCTTCGTTCCTCACAACACGTAAAGTAATGACAACTTTCGCGTTACAACCCGCCACAACCTTTTAGCCTTAATCTATAAGTGAGGGCTGTTAAATCAACGAAAGACTTTCAAAGCAACGCTTCGAGAACGCCCGAAAAATCTTCGTCAAACCTGCGTTTTACTATCGACATGTCTGATCCACTAGAGCCCAACTTTACTGATCCTGGTGCTTCAGACGCGTCTAGCGCCGATACTAACGAACCTGTGACGTCAGGTTCTGAGACATTAGGCGCTGAGGCCCTAGGCAAGGAACGCGTTCCCGAGCCGATCGACTCCATTGAACTGCCGCCACCGCAAAACGCGGTAGAAGAAGGCCAGTGGCTAAAGTCCACCCTACACAAGTGGCTAGACGAAGAATTCCTGCCAGAAATTGTAAATGAGCACATCGCCGCCCGCGCCTCACAGGTATTCGTACGGCAGCGCATGGAAGGCGAAAATAATTTAAACGCCCTTGTTTTAGCTGTTCTTACCGAGATGCAAGGCTACGACTTTTCCAAGAGTTTCTACAGCGAGTTTGCAGTTGCCAATGCGGTTGGCGACTTGTTGCTCGATAGCCTAGGCATTGAGCGTTGCTGCGGCAACTAATGCGATTCTAAAAGGCTCTTCGGTGTTTACTGGTCGACATACGCATCAGCCCGTGCTCAGCGAACCGGCATTTCTATCAGCAGTTGAGTCCCTTCACCCGGTTTTGACTGCAGCTGTATTTTGCCATCATGCAGCTGGATTGTCTGATAACACAGCGCCAACCCCAAACCGGTTCCTTGACCAATAGGCTTAGTAGTAAAAAATGGATCAAAGACTTTGTCTTGAATATGGGTAGGGATGCCTGAGCCGTTGTCTTCAATCATAATTTTGACCCGGTCGTCAGGACTCGCCGAGGTCTGAATATGAATTTTCTGAGCGGGTCTGTTTTCTAACGCGGCGATCGCATTGAGCAAAATACTCATAAAGACCTGATTAATATCCCCTGGACGACACTTAACCAAAGGCAAAGTGCCATAGTCTTTAACGACTTCAATCTCATCACCAAGCTGAGTATTGAGAACAAGTAGCGTATCCTCCATACTTTGATTTAAGTCAGTTGGTTTAATGCCCTGTTCATCAGATCTCGCAAAATTCTGTAGGGTTCTGACAATTGTTTGAATGCGGTGGGTACCCCGCTTGGTACTTTCGATTAACCTAGGCGCGTCTTGCTGAAGATATGCCAGATCCATATCTTCTGTGTGGTCTTCAATCGTATGTGGTTCAGCCGCCGGGTTTTGATAGAGCGCAATTAGGGCTAAAAGGCTTTCGATATAGCCCTGAAGATGCTTGAGATTGCTGTGGATAAAGCTCAGCGGATTGTTGAATTCGTGCGCGATGCCGCCGACTAGCTGACCCAAGCTAGATAGCTTTTCTGTTTGAATAAGCTGCGCCTGAGTTTGCTTGAGCTCTTGCAGCGTTTCGCTAAGCTGGGCGGTACGGTCCAAAACATTTTGTTCTAATTGTTTTTCGCTTTCTTTCAGCCGCTTTTCGGCCTGCTTTTGTCGGCCAACCGCATGGCTCAAAACAACAATCGTGATCAGTCCAAAGGAAAATCCGGTCGCAGTCAGCCATACCAAAGATTTGTACTGTTCATAAAAGGAGGGTTCCTCGTTGATGAGCAGACTTCCCTCAGGCAGCTGATCTTTTTTAATGCGAACCCGTTCAAGCTCTCTCGCATCAAAAATCCAGCGATTCTCACTTTCAATCAGAGGGTCTATCTCTTCAATTGCTGTTCCTTCAAGCAACTGCTCTACAAGCTGCACGGCCTGCTGAGCATGGTATTCTCCGTCGAGCACCTTGCCGCCGACAGCGCCATTCCCTAATCGGGGTAAGGTGTCGGTATAAATGGGGTTGGGTACTTGCGATCGCAAAATCTCAGCATCTTTTTCCAGGTTGAGCAGCGGCCCATCCGCAGTATCCTGCCGCAGCTGACCTGCCATAAAAACAGGCCAATCGTCTGGGTAAATGCCCACTTTCTGCGCAATCTCATCAGCTGTCAAATCTTCAACCAGCACAATTTCACGAGGACCGCCTGGCGTTGTTACCAAATCGTCTAGTAGCTTTAAGTTTGCCTGCCCTGTCGCAGAAGAGTCGCTGATAATGATGAGATGCTCCGAGCCCGTTTGACGTCTCGCTTCGAGCGCCGTTTGCATCGGCCTGCGCGCTTCAAAGGCACCCGTAAGCCAGGGAATATTCAATATCTCGGGCCTAACTTTGTTAATACCCATAAATACAACAGGCAAATTTGGAAAATACTGGTCTCGATTTTCCAAAATCAAATTCAATCCAGGATCATCAGAAATCATCAGTACCTGTAGCGGTACATCCTTATATTTCTGCTGGACATAGCTCAAAAAATCCTGGCTATAGTCCAAATTGGGATGGCGCTTGGCATCCAAAAATTCGTGATAGACCACAACGTTTCGCTCACCCTGCGCAAACGTTTGATCAATGCCCAGCTTCTGTCTACGCGTCCAGTCAAAATCGAGATTGTAAGAATGAATGACGAGTACGCCTGCTTCTTCTGGCGCTTCTTCTGACATTTCTTCTATTGCTTCTTCTGGCGCTTTTTTTGGCAGTTCCTCTGACGTTGCCAAAAGCTGACTTGCCTGTGCTACCCAGTGTCTAGACTGCTCAGATGGTTCATCCAGTTGGCTATTGGTGTTTTTGCTCCAGCCACTGCTGCAATACAGACCCAAAACAGATAGCGTCACCGATAGCCAAATAGCTGGAGACAAATACCGCGATCGCAAAGCCCTTCCGCAGGAAGATCGCCGAGAAGCAGTGAGGAAAAAAGGCACAGAAGCAATGGACTTGCTAAGAAGTAAGTCTTACGAAGATTACTTCCTAAAAGTGCCCAACCGGCTCCAACCTCAAAACAAAAAGGTATCCCGCTGTTCACAGCGGGATACCTTTCATAAATAGTCGATGCGCTTGCTAGCGATTCGTGTCGCCAGCGGCTCGCAAGCTTGCCTACCAGCTAGACTTTACAACGCCAGGAAGCAATCCTTGGTGAGCCATCTCTCGTAGTGCATTGCGGCACAGGCCAAAGTCACGGTAGTAGCCGCGAGGACGGCCAGTCTTCCAGCAGCGGTTGTTCAGGCGAGTGGGCGCACTGTTGCGAGGCAGCTGCTGAATCTTGCGGTGGATTTCCAGCTTTTGTGCCTGGTTAGGCGCTTCATTAAATTCTTTGAGCAAAGCTTCGCGCTTGTCCGCGTACTTTGCAACGAGTTTTTCGCGCTTCTTCTGGCGCGCAACCATGCTTTTTTTAGCCATGAGGCGAAGTTAAGTTTATTTCCATTACACAGTCTTTAATAATATCGGGCTAATCCACTTTTGTAAACTCAAGATTTCTTTTTCTTCTGAGCGTCAGCAGCGGGCTTTTGTTTCGCAGTTTTCCGAGTAGTTGCCTTCTTTCCAGCCGTTTTCTTGGCCGCCGTTTTCTTAGCTGCCGCCTTCTTCGCTTTTGCCTTAGCAGCCCTATCCGCTTCTTTCTGAATTTTTGCGGCCCCTGGGCAAATATCTAAGAGGTCGCACCGCATACAGTTAGGGCTGCGGGCCATACACACGGCGCGTCCGTGATACACCAGCCGAATCGACCAGTTTTCCCAGTCGTCTCTGGGTAGCAGCTTCATCAAATCCTGCTCTATTTTTGGCGGCTCAGTATGTTTGGTCAGCCCCATTCGCCCAGAGATTCGTTTTACGTGGGTGTCGACAGTCACCCCCTCATGAATGCCAAATGCGTGAGCTAGCACTACATTGGCCGTTTTTCGCGCTACGCCCGGCAAGGTTGTCAGCTCTGCCATGGTGCCTGGCACCGCGCCGTCGAACTCGGTCACAATTTTGTGCGCAGCGGCCTGAATATTTTTGGCCTTATTGCGATAAAACCCGGTAGAGCGTACGAGCTCTTCTAGCTCAGCTACATCAGCGGCGGCCATGGCTACCGCATCGGGAAACTGCTCAAACAGAGCAGGGGTAACGATGTTGACCCGCGCGTCGGTGCACTGTGCAGCTAGCATGGTTGCTACCATGAGCTGCACAGGCGTTTCGTAGTCCAGTGAACAGGGTGCTTCTGGGTAAATCAGCTTCAACCGTTTTAAAAACTCTAGAGCGCGCGGCTTTTTGCTGAGTTTTTGAAACGGTCTTTGGGGTGGGGGCGGCATTCCCGGCAGTGGTAGCGGAATCGCCTCATAGCCATTGGCCGATGTCGGTCCTTGATAGTCACTCACCGATTTTTGCTTATCCTGCTCTGTATGCCTACTGACTTGCCTGCCTACTGACTTGCCTGCCTACTTATCTGCTTGCTACCTGCTGCTATTTTATCGGTATCGATGTGGGGGCGCAGCAGCACGCTACGCCCCATGCAGGAAGTCTAGCTATTGCCCCAGATTCTGTAGCACTTCGAGCTGAGTCGTATCTCGAATAATCAAGAAGACGCCTAGCCCCAGGAGTAAAAAGATGCCAGTTTGCATGACGCTTTCTTGCAGTCGCATGGGTAGTGGCTTGCCACGCACTGCCTCAATCAATAGAAAAGCCAGCTGACCGCCATCTAGTGCGGGCAAGGGCAGAATGTTGATAATTGCAAGGTTGATGCTGATAATCGCGGCGAAGGGAAAGAGCGTTCTGATGTCGTCTCTTGCGAGTCCTGCGCCTTGCTCCACAATTTTGACTGGGCTGCCAACCTGCCCTGCCATCTCTGTAAAGTTAGTAAACAGCCCAATCATCCCACTGGCTACCAGTTGGGTTTTCCCCTGAAATTCTCTGGCTGCTACGCTTAACAGCTCTACAGGATTGCTAGCTGAGCGAAAGACAACTTTGCCGGACTCGTCAATTTCATAATTTGGGCTCAAGACAGCGCCGATGACCGCATCACCTGTTTCTGCGTTTACTCTTGGCGTTACCGGTAGCAGCTGTTCTTTGCGATCGCGCAATATCGTTAAGTCAACCAACGTATCAGGGCTCGACTGAATTACCTTAATCAAGTCTCTTTGCACACCTTCCCCACGTCCAAAGGTTTGCTCGCCTGCCGACAAAATAACGTCGCCAGCTTTCAGTCCGGCTAGTTCCGCTGGAGAATTTTTCACCACTTCAGGCACCAAAACCCCTGTATTCACAGCCGGTACACCCAGACTGCCAAACTGCAATACAAAGACCAAATAGGCAAACACCATATTGGCAATTACGCCCGCGCTGATCACGATCGCTCGGTCGATTACCGGTCGGTTACGCAATAAATCGCGATCATCGGGTGGAATGTCACTTTCAGGATCATCATCAGGAAAGCCTACGAATCCACCTAGCGGAATGGCCCTAAGCGCATATTCTGTTTCGGGCCCCTGGTACTTCCACAAGATTGGTCCAAATCCAATAGAGAAACGATTGACGTGAATGCCCTGCAAGCGAGCGGCCATAAAGTGACCTAGCTCGTGAACAAAAATCAGGAGGGCGAGAACTCCAATTACGGCCAATACATTCATAGAAGCGAGGCTTTAAGTTAACTTTTGTTATTGTACCGCTCAATACCAGAGATTGTATGAATCCGAGGTAGTAACTGCCGCCATCTGCCTAGAGGGGGCTGTCGATAGGTCAGCCACTAATTGATAAATCAGCTAATGACAGTGGCATTCATAAACTTCTGCAAAACGTCAGGTACTTTCACAGTCCCGTCTGACTGCTGATAGTTTTCCAAAATAGCGGCCATTGTGCGTCCCACTGCCAGTCCCGAACCGTTGAGGGTGTGCACGTACTGCGTACCCTTTTTTCCTGCTTCTTTGAATCGAATGTTGGCGCGTCGTCCTTGGAAGTCTACGCAGTTTGAGCAGCTAGAAATTTCGCGGTATTTTCCAGCAGAGGGTAGCCACACTTCAAGGTCGTAGGTTTTTGTCGCACCAAAGCCCAGATCGCCTGTGCACAGCTCCAAGAGGCGATAGGGAAGCTTTAGCTGCTGCAAAATGTCTTCGGCATCGGCAGTCAGCTTATCGAGTTCGTCGAAAGAGCTATCGGGATGGACAAACTTGTACATTTCTACTTTGTTGAACTGATGCAGGCGGATCAGTCCTCGGGTATCTCGGCCATAGCTGCCAGCTTCTCTGCGAAAGCACGGTGTGTAGGCACAGTAGTTAATCGGTAGCTGGTCTGCGGTGAGAACTTCGTCTCGGTGCAGGTTGGTGAGGGGCACTTCGGCAGTGGGGGTGAGCCACAGGTCGTCGCGATCGCACTTAAACCCATCCTCTGCAAACTTTGGCAGCTGCCCGGATCCTTGCATCGAATCAGAATTCACCAAAATTGGCGGCATCACCTCGGTATAGCCAACGCCCGTATGCCGAGAAAGCATAAACGAAATCAACGCCCGCTCCAGCGCCGCGCCCGCGCCAAGCAACGTCACAAATCGACTCTGCGCAATTTTCACAGAGCGCTCAAAGTTCATAATCCCCAGCTTCTCGCCAATCTCGTAGTGAGGCAGAACGCCTTCACCATCGCCAATTAGCTCATCGCCCCATCGCCGCACTTCAACGTTCTCCGCTTCGTCTTTACCCACCGGGGTCGACTCACTCGGCAAATTTGGCAGCGTCAGTAAAATTGACTTAATCTGGCTATTCAGCTCGCGCTCCTGGGGCTCTAGCTCACCAATTTCATGCTTAACGCGGTTTCCTTCGTCCCTTAGCGCTTTGACGTCGTCACCTTTAGGGTCAGCGCCTTCGCGAATCTTTTGCCCTACAGATTTACCGACTTCATTACTCTTTGCCTGCAAGTCAGAGCGTTTTTTCTCAATCTCTCGCTGCTGCGTATCCAAATCAAGCAGCGGCTGCAAGTCATAGCTGCCCTTTTTGTTCAGGGCAGTTTGCACTTGTTCGGTCTGATTGCGAATTAGCTTGATATCCAGCACGGTCTCTTATTCCTTACACTGCTTCTTTCACTGTCCCAGGCGCTTGCCAACAGTTATGACATGCCTTCTCCTAAGCAAGGTTAACAGGCAAAGGGACGGTCAAGCGCTCTGCCCTCCCGTCCCTTCTATTGAGTAGCCTATTAAATGGTTGACATACCGTCTCCTGTAATCAGCAATCTCTTGCGGCTACCAGGCTCTAGCAATTACACAACCTGCTGAATTTCAGCAATCTCAGGAATAAACTCACGCAGACGACGCTCAATACCCATACGCAGCGTCATGGCAGAGCTAGGGCAGCTGCTGCATGCACCGTTTAAACGCAGCTTTACAATCGGACCATCGAGCTCAACGAGTTCTACGTTGCCACCATCTGCCAGCAGATAAGGTCTGAGCTCATCAAGTATTTTTTCTACGTTTGGTTCAGTCAAAGCCAGAGTAGCCATTTTATCTCCAGTTAATTAAAAGGGATGATTCTAGTTTAGCGGTTCTACCCGGCCAATAACCGACAGCCTAGAACACGTATCAAGTGAGCATTGAGATAAGTGAGCCGTGTGCTTAGCTGGCTTGCAGTTCATCTATTCTGGCGAGGACTTCTTGAGAATGAATCGCTGGGCGAACGCCCAAAAATCGTTCTTTGAGCGTACCTTCTGGATCGATCAAGTAGGTGTGCCGCATCGACATAGGTTTCATCCATGAGCCATAGGCTTTACTAACCGCCCCATCCGTATCAGATAGTAGCGGATATACCAGTCCTTCAGAGTCGCAAAATGCCTCGTGAGAGTCGGTGTCGTCAGCGCTGACCCCAATGACTTGGGCGGAGCGAGCTTGGTATTCTGGCAAATCCCGCTGAAATCGTTGAGCTTCTAGCGTGCAGCCAGGGGTGAAGTCGCGGGGGTAAAAGTACAGCACCACCCATTGACCCAAATAGTCCGATAGGTTGACGTTGCTGTCGTTGATGGTGCTAGGCAGGGTGAAGGTCGGCGCGGGCTGATCTATCTCTGGTTGCTTGCCGCCCATGGCATAGGCATTGGGTGTGAGTGCTGTAAAAACAGTGCCTAAAACAAACAGCGTGCTAAAGCATAGGGTCAAAATCTTGCGTGCTAAAATCGGGCGGCGCAGCGACATGTAGTTCTCTTATATATAGAGGGCAGTCTCAATTTTATAATGCGTGAGCTGACAAAATCTAGGCCTACTTCAAGCCAGGGCCAAGCTGACTTGCTCAAAAATACCTACCCAAAAATAACGTTATGACCGCCTTTAGCCTAAAAAAATACTGGCGTGAAAGCTGGGCCGTGGCTCGTCGTATCCTGACTGAGCTATTTCGGCGGCGGCGCAGTCTTATTTCCTGGCTGATTTTCCCTGCGCTGCTTTTGATCCTAAATGGACTGATCACGGCCAATGGCAATGGCCGCGAGATGGCAGTAGACGCTGCCTTTGAGATGGCTGCGCCGCCGACACTGGTGGGTGCAGCCCTGTTTTTCAGCTGTCTGGGTGGTGGGGTCGCGACGGTTGTTTCCGAGCGTGAGCAGCAGACGCTAAAGCGATTGTTTTTGTCTCCTTTGAGCGGGGTCTCCTACTTTTTGGGAATTTTTCTAGCGCATAGCGTGATTGGTGTGGGGCAGACTTTGGTGATCTTTGCGATCGCATCTATTGCCGGTGCCAGCTTTCCCGGTGCCGCTTGGCCCCTTGCGGTGCTCATAATTTTTCTCAGCATTCTCTCCTACGTAGGTTTGGGTTTCATGCTAGGCACCCAGTTTGCGCGCCGCACCGAAGACGTGAGTGCCCTAATTGCCGCCTTCGGAGTTCCCTTAATGGTGCTAGGCGGTGCCTTTTTACCCTTCTCTCTTTTTCCGCCCTCTCTCAAAAAGGTCGCCAGGTTCAACCCCATCTACCACATGACAGAAGCGCTCACCAACGCGCTGCTCAACACAGAGAATCCGCTAGGAGACGAAGGTGGTCACTTTTGGTTTCTCATCGTATTTGCCGTCTTCATGGTGGCAGTTGGCTGGCTTTCCTACCAGCGAATGCTCGTTCAAGAGCGGCAGCTATAAAGGGTTACACAGGTCCAATATCCGACACTGTACCGGCTTCGGTGTTGTTGTTAGCCTCGAAATTGCCACTATCGATAGCGAGTGCAGATGCTTTTCTTGCTGCAACCTTTCTATCTCTCAATATCGCTAAGCCCAATCCTCCTAATCCCAGTAACAGCGCGGGTTCAGGAATTTCTTGATTGCCTCCATTGCGCGTAGAGTCAGCAACCGCAAAGGCCAAAGACCCCACCGGGATACTGCCGTTACCAGGCAGTGTGAGCCCCTCTCCGCCATAGGCTGTTTCTGGCTGCGCATCCTGAGGTGACCCCTGCCGTTCGGTGTCTAGATTCGACACTCCCGCTACGGCTTTGTCGGGTGATGCATCTGCTGTGGTCAGCGTTACCGATCCGCAGTCATCTGGAATATAGATACCGCCTTGGCTGTTCCCACTACCCAAATGCTGTACCCAATACCGCCCATAGTTGGAGTCGCCTGTCGTGTCGTACATCCCAAATCCAACCTCCGTGAAGGCTGGACTGAGTAAGTTGTTACGGTGAGAATCGCTATCCATCCAGTCTGAAAAGGCCTCTTGAGCTGTATAGCTGCCAGCGACTAAGTTCTCGCCCACCTTCGATCCTGTGTAGCCAGTAGCCTTAATTCTTGAGCTAAAAGTAGAGCCATCTTTACCGTTATGGCTAAAGAAGTTCTGCGTAGCGAGATCCTCTGCATAGTCCTGCGCAGATTTGCCTAGCTGCAAAGAGAAACTGAGTGGCGCTGTCCCTTTCTCAGCTCTCGCTGCGTTGGTGAGGTTGCGTAGCTCCGAGAAAAAGCTATTGAGTGGGGTGCAAGCACCGTTAGTGCTGACTTCTATGGCTGGAGCAGCGCTTTTGCGATCACTACTGACCTGTCCACCGCCGCCACTTTCGCCGCCACAGCTTGTCAACATTGCGCCTGTCAGCATCAGACTCCACAAGGCAGTCCATTTCATGGTCGAATACTCCAGATTCCTAGATATAGAAAGGCACGATTTATTTTTGTCACCGTAAGCGTTCTGGGCTATCTGCGAACAGATGCTCAAGCCGCTGATAAAAACAGGGGCTCTAGTGCCTTCGAAGCTTTTGGTAGCAAGTTACAAAAACGTGATCAAAGTCATTAATGCGTGGTAGAAATAACAGCTAGCTCGCACACAGTCCTGAGCTACATGCGATTCGCCTCGGCTCAAACAACAAAGCCGTCAGCGCTACTGAAATTTTTCAAAAAAGAAGGTGATAAAGGGGTAGCACAATACCCTTCAGGTAGATTACCGGCGGATTCTCCATAAAGAAAGACAGCTCAACAGAAGGAGGCGGTCATACGAGCTAGAAAGCTCACGATTATTGCAGGAGAACCGCTAATCCTTAGCACTCAAGCCTAAAAACACCGCATAAACTCAAAACTACGGTGGCATTTGCTCAACAAGCCTATGTGACCAGGCTCACTGAACAGGTGAACGATTACACCTAGGAACTTAACGATTACACTACGCAATCTAGTCCGTACTAAAACTAGGTAACATCGGAGTTTGTAACTATCCAACATCAATCCTTAATACAAGGACTACGCAGAACCCTACGTAAACTTTATAAAGTACATGCTGTCAATCCCTGTCTCCACGGGCAACGTACGCATTGTGTAGTTCAACGTTCTAAAAGTAAGACAATTTTGCTATGGCAGTCTCAACAACCTATTCGCCTGCGGCCACTATCGCCTCAAAGTCGACGATTTCAGTTGCCACTTTCGGTGCGGGCTGTTTTTGGCACACCGAAGAAGCTTTTCGTCAGTGTGAGGGGGTGCTGCGTACCTCTGTTGGCTATATGGGTGGCCACTTTGCCAATCCCTGCTATTTAGATGTGCTCTCTCGAATTACCGGACATGCCGAAGTCGCTCAAGTACACTACGATTCAGCCATGGTCAGCTATACCTGCTTGCTCAATACTTTTTGGCAGTGTCACGATCCCACAACGCTCAATCGCCAGGGACCAGATCGCGGCGAGCAGTATCGCTCCGTCATCTTTTACCACACACCTATACAGCGCAATCTAGCGATCGCCTCAAAAGCTCAGCTAGAGGCCAGTAGCGCTTATCCCACCCCTATCGTCACCGACATAAAACCAGCGGGTGACTACTGGCTCGCTACGGACGACCACCAGCAATATTTATCGAAAAAAGCCTAGGAAAGCCACGTAGTATTGGCTCTGGCCGCATCAATTGAAGTTGGTGTTTCTACGGGGGCTACTACGGGTAACTTGGGTTCAAGCACTCAAACAAACAAAACTTGACGATAGAAATACCCGTGTGAGGAGCACAATTCAGACAAACCTTAAATCCAACTCAAACTTTCTCAGCTAGCCCACTGTTCTTTCCATCGCTGTAGCCGAATGCGGCTAGCCACATACCATGGCCAGCGATGATACTCTGCCAGCAGCCATCCCGAAATGATGCTGTGGCTAAGTCCGGTGAGCGTTACCCAAACAACGACAAACTTTAGTCCGCCCGAAGGGGGAAATATATAGTTCGAAAGCGAAATGAGCGCTACGGGCACAACGACCAAGCCAATGGCAAATGTCCATACCAGGGCTGCGGCTGTATCCGCTTGATGGGCCGCTCTCCAGCGCCAGCCTGTCCACTGCCAGGCCATTGGCTGTAGGCTGTCTGCTAGCTGCAACGACTGTGTGTGCAGGTTAGCTGTGAACACGTGCCGACAAAAGTCACAGGCAAACAGGTCCATCATTGCTATGGTGCTTAGCTCGCCACTCCCACAGGCCGGACATCTATAAACTTGGCTGTAGGTGAGTGTGGTTGGGTTAGTCTTTCCAGCGCTAGCGTGCTGGGGGGTAAAAGGTATTCGATTATTTTGGCTGTTCTGTTCCAATTCGCCCATGTTAACCAGTTTCTATGCGATCTCTATCACTAACTGCTGCTAATGACTTTCCCATAGCAACATTTTTAATGAGTGCTATGACTAGCTTTAAAGATAGTCCGATAAAAACCAGTTCTGTTGTCTGATTGGGTAATTCTTAACAGGCCATCCTTATTAATGACTACAGCTTAATGACTACAGCTTTGTAGCTTGATCAAGAGGGCGTCTGCCTCGGCTTGAAGATGCAATAGCTCAACTTGGTGATCGGGCTGATAGGGGTAACGCTTCACTTCAATCCAGCAGACCTTATCTTCCTGCGTAGTCGTCTCTTGTTTCGCAGCCCGCAGACTGTTGGGACGCTCAGCCGAGATGCTATCTCTTTGGGGGGAAACGGTAGCAGATTCCTGATTCACTGATTCGGTCAAAGGCATGTTTTTATAAACTCACTCATAACGGACTGAAGCTAACGGACTGAAACGATCTTCCTCCACGCTCCTTTGTCGGATCTTTCCCAGGAGCAGTGGCTTTAGTTATTTATACCTAACAAAGCAAAGGCATTGTAACTTAAGACCATTCAAAACTGATATTAGCGAACTTAAAAAATCCTTTCGTTCCTAGTCTGTGGCGATTTACTAAGTGGTTGGCCGTCGCCGATAGATTTGCTGACTGATTCGTTCAGGTTAAGGTTTGCCCTGTAAGAGGCTGCCGGTTCTACTGTGTCGTTGTTATTTAGAGGCTCCGCCGTCGCTTTTTGGAAGTCGTTCTTTGGCGAGCAAATCGACCGCATCACCTAGGGCGGCTGTTAGGCTCTCACGGGTTTGCTCGTGTTCTTCCTGCTCAGCTTTGAGCTGGTGTTTAAGCTGCTCGTACTGTTGTTTGGTAGCGATGAGCTGAGCTTGAAGCTGGGCGGCCGATTGAATGCTTTTGATGGCGTCAATGTCTGCTTGTAGCTGGGGTGAGCTAATACGCGGTGTGCTAGCACTTTGTGGCATACCGCTTTCGTTTTCATCGAGTTCGAGGTTATCTGTGGCCTTTAAGTCTTTTAGCTCGCTCTCTAGCTGTGCCAGTTTGCGGCGGTGGGCGGTGGCATCACGCTGTCGCTGTTTGGCTTCGCCTTCGTAGAGGTCGCGCCAGCTTTTGACGCTATTGTAGGCTTGCTCTCGCTCTTGCTGGAGCATATGCACTTGGCGTTGCAGTGATTGGATCTCGGCCAACCACTGGGTCACATTTTGGCTCATTCCCAACTTCCTCACTGTTTGCTTAGAATATCAGCCCTTGTAAGGGTACGGGCGCAGGCAGAATAATCATGATGAGGAGTGCTAGCGATAGTAGTCCCAAAAAGTCTCGGGGGCCATTGAGTTCACTCACATCATTTAAGGCGGGTTCGGCGGCAGGAATAAAGAGTAGTAGAAAGGCCCACAGCAAAAACTCTTGATACACGTAGCCCAATATCAGCATCAAGATGCGAGCCACATGGCTGACAACGGTGGCTGTTTTTTGGCCGTACATGGCGTGCACGATGTGGCCGCCGTCCAATTGGCCAACGGGCATGAGGTTGAGCGCGGTGACAATCAACCCCAAACAGCCAGAAATCGCTAGCGGATGCAGGTTCAAGGCGCTGGTCGTTTGGAGCTGGCTGCCCAGTGCTAGCTTGCTGATGATGAGTAACAGCATGGAGCGGCTAGGATCGAGCGATTCAAAGCTCAGCAGCTGTGAGGTTTCTCCCATGGCTACCACGCTAGAGTGTGCCAGCCCCCAGACTAATATTGGCAAGCTGACGGCCAGACCGGCCAGCGGACCTGCGATGCCAATATCGAAGAGGGCACGGCGGTTGGGCATGGGCGATCGCATTTGGATAAACGCTCCCAGCGTCCCTAAGAAAAAAGGCACCGGAATAAAATACGGCAGCGTTGCTTTTAGCCGGTGGTAGCGAGTTGCAAGGTAGTGACCTGTCTCGTGCACACCCAAAATCACCATGAGCGAAAGCCCATAGCTGAACCCAGCGCTCATGAGTTCAGAATTCTCCCATAGCTCTACAACCGTTGGCTCTGCGAGTCTCTCAAACCCACCGATTAGTCCAGCCCCGACGTAAGTCGTTGTCAGTAGCGTTAGCACTGCTAGTACAAATGCTAGGAAAGGACGCGTGGTAACTCTCGTATTCAGCTGCTTGAGCTTTTTGAGCCTGGCCACTTGCGCAGGTGTTGCCGATTCTGGGACTATCTGATTTTTGGCCTGGGGATTGGGCACGAGCGCAAAGAACGGGGAGCCGTTGAGACCCTGCTGAAACAGCACCAGAAAGCGATCGCCAAAGTTACTCTCAACATTCTTTTGAATAGTGCTGTAAGCTTCTCCCGGCGCGCTCTTTAGCTTACCCTTGCAGATCATTGCCTGGGGCAAGTATTCAATATTCTGCAAATAGTAAACAGACCAGGGGAAGCATCGCTGAAGCAGCGTTTCTTCTTCTCGGGTGATGGGCTTAGTCGGTTTTTTTGCTGGTGCTTTGCTCGTTTTCTCGGTGATTTTTTCTGTCTGTGGGTTCGTCTCTGATGCTTTAATAGACTGCCGGGCCCGCACGCTGGCCATCGTAAGTATGGTGTACAGCACCAGCGAGGACAGTATCATAAGGCCATACAGCAATACCGTTGGCGGTGGCTGACCATCGTTCAGCAGCATCCACACGGTGAAGGTAAGGACTGGCATCATCATCACCAGCCAAAGAATCCACAGGGGAATCGATGTCAGGTTAGCCACACGGCGACTGATCACCCAATAGGTCACAAAGCCTAAAAGTAATGCAAATAAAACGAGAGACATGAAGGGATGAAGCTGACCACAACGGCCAATAGATAATACTCAATTCTAGCGGTGTCACAAATATTGTAGGTCAGCGTCTCAGATTCGTTGTTCGCTAGCACAATTGCTTGATTTTCTGATGCAATTGTCTTTGCCTCTCTCTCATTCGAATTTTTGTAGGAATTTCCATAAATGTCGTCTGCTTCGCCCGATACCCCAGTCAATTCCTCATCTAGCATCAAAGGAAAGCCCCCTCAGCCAGTTTTCGAGACTGTTTTTGCCTTTGCTCCCAATCGCGAAACGCTAGGCGGCACGGCCTATCTGATCTGTGAGCAAGATACCAATGGTCACAGTGCAAATATTCTGGTGGATTGTCCTGCAATCAATCAGACTAATCAAGCTTTCCTGACTGAAAAAGGTGGGGTGCACACCCTATTTATTACGCACCGTGGCGGAATGGCTCAAGTTAAAGCCCTTCAGGATATTTTCAGCTGTCGGGTAGTGGTTCAAGAGCAGGAAGCCTATTTGCTGCCGACAGTTTCTACAGAACCGTTTCATCGCGATCGCACACTCTCCTCCACTAGCCGCATTTTCTGGAATGCCGGCCATTCCCCTGGCTCTGCCAGCCTTTATCACAGCCCTTACGGTGGTGTCCTTTTCACAGGCCGCCATCTGCTACCGGTAAAAGGCGGTGCCCCCAGTCCTCTCAGGCTCTCAAAAACCTTTCACTGGCCCAGACAGCTCCGCTCCGCTCAGCAGCTCCTCACCGATTTCAACGCCGACACCCTAGGCACTCTCTGTCCAGGTGCAAACACTGGCTTCCTACGCGGCGAAAAGAAAATATCGCAAGCCTACGCCCAGCTTCAGTCCATTGACTGGGCTACCCTCGCCAATACCGAGCCCGGCTTGTGACCAGAGTTACTGATCCCCACCCTGGTGGCTGAGCGTCGCCGTTCGCTTGCGTCGCCTTTGGCATTAGTCACACTTCCCAAGCGCCTGCTATTTTGTCACCGACAGGCAACGGGCAAAGGCCAGCTTCTACTTCGTAGGGATATATCAACCAGGTTCGCTGCGCCGGTTCGCTCAGAGTTTGCACTAGAGGCGATAGCTGATTAATATCTTTGAGCCCTCGGCGAGTTTTGATTTTGATGCCGCGCTGATAAACGCTATATCCCTTGCTCCATGTATGTCTCAGCCCGCTGTAGCGAGCGGCATCTACCCCTTCAAAGAACAGCTGATTCTGTACGTTTGTTAGCAGGCTTGCTTGCTCTTCGGCGGTGGCGTAGGTGACTTCTTGTACTTTCAGCAGACGCCGGTTTAAATATCGCTGACAAAAATCAGACAGCGTTGGATCTTGGTGATGCTGCCAACGCTGTAAATGGTAGGTAAAAACGATATCGTCGCTTTCTAAATAGTGCTGAATCGACAGCTGCTCGTGAGGCTTGCTCAGCCAAGCGGTAACGGTGTCATCTGCTTCTAGCTCTCCTCGCTTCAGTAGCTCTCTCGCTCGAACAAAAGCCTGTTCCAAAATCCACGTGGCCGACAGGTTTTTGGCGTGGTTATAAATTTGGGCGTACATAAATGAGCGAACGACTAAGTAGTGCTCAATAGCGGCTAAGCCTTTTTGCTCCACGATGAGCTGTTGACTGCTGGGGTCGTAATTTAGAGCGAGCACAATCCGGTCTAGATCTAGCTGACCGTAGGCTGCGCCTGTGAAATAGCTGTCGCGCATGAGGTAGTCAATGCGATCGCAATCCAACTGACTCGACACCAGTTGCCATACGCAGGGCACCGGGTGAGTGTGGCTGTACACCTGAATAATCTGCTGCCAAAGCGCTGGGTCAAAGTCATCAAGCAGCCTCCGCACATCGGCAGACTTTTCGATGATGGCGATGGTCCACTGCTCATGCTGAGAACCAAAGACCTCTTCGGCTGTATGGCTAAAAGGCCCGTGCCCGACGTCGTGAAGGAGGGCTGCGCAGAGGACGGTGGCTCTGTGCGATCGCAGCTGTTCATGTAGGCCCGCAATCTGGTCGAACGCTCGCATGGCCACCGCCATCACACCCAGAGAATGCGTAAATCGCGACATCTCAGCGCCGTGAAATGTCAGGTAGGCTGGGCCTAACTGGCGGATACGTCGAAGCCGCTGAAAGGCTGGTGTATCAATGAGCGCTGTGAGCAGTGCTTCTACTGAATCATCGCTTTCTAGAGAGATCGCTCCGTGGAGCGGGTCGTGATAGGTGCGCTTAGACATAATAGAAGTGGTCGGGTGGGTGCGCTCCTCACACAGAGGCGCTTTGCCATCGCTATTGCTGAGTCTTCATTACTGAGTCTTCCCCAACGAATCTGCTAACAGTGCTACTGCCGCCTGGTACTGGGCATCTTCTGCTGTGCCAAACTGCTGACGTCGCTCAACCGAACTTTCTACTGCTTGATCTGGTGTGATGCCAAGCTTATTGATATCTCTGTGGTTGGGTGTTTCGTACTTAGCGATAGTGACCGCGAGTCCAGCACCATCCGGCAGGTCAAATAGTGATTGAATCAGGCCTTTGCCAAACGTGGTTTCACCCACAAGCTGTGCCCGTTCGTTGTCTTGTAGGGCTCCCGCCAAAATCTCACTGGCGCTAGCGGTTCCTTTGTTCACTAGCACCACTAGCGGATCGCTGGTGATGGCCTTTCCGTTAGCGTCGTAGCTGCCTAAGCTTCCTTGTCGATTCACTGTATATACAACAGTCCCTTCGTCTAGCCACATGCGCGCCACCTCAATTCCTGCCGTCAGTAGGCCACCCGGATTGTTTCTCAAATCTAGAATGTAGGCATCTGCTCCTTGCTTCTCCAAGTCTTCTAATGCGCTTCTGAATTCGCTCGTAGCGTTGCCGTTGAACTGGCCCAGTCTTAAGTAGCCGAGCTTGGGTAGGGTGTCTTCTTGGCGGAGTTCGGCGGAGACGGGGTTGAGGGTGATGCGATCGCGCTCAACATTCACATCAAAGCTAGACGTATCTCCTCTACCTATAGTCAGCGTCACCTGAGTGCCAATCGCACCGCGCATTCTCGCTGCTGCTTCATCCAGGCTCAACCGGGCAGTGGGTGTGCCATTAATCTCCAAGATCTGATCTTGAGGCAGTAGCCCTGCCGACTCAGCGGGCGAGCCCTCAATCGGCGCAATCACTCTCAGTGAGCTACCCTTGTCATCCTTCGCGATTTGTAAGCCGACCCCAAGCAATTCTCCATTGGTATTGGTTTGCAGGCTCTGATACTGCTGAGGCGGTAAAAAACGAGTGTAGGGATCTTCTAGCACTGCCAGCATGTCTTGAATGGCAGCGTAGGTTTCTGTCCACGTAGGCAAAGACTTGCGTAGAACACGCTGTCGCATAAACCACCAGTTTTGATGGTTGAACGTTTCGTCGACATAGCTACGATTGACGATGCGCCATACCTCCATTACCATCTGCTGCTGATTGGTGAAAGCCAGCGCGGCGGGTGTTTGGCCTAGCACTGTCCCATCGAAGCCGAGGCTGCTGGTACCCAACGTGCCAAGCCCACCTAGCCATATAGCAATAGTTAAGCTGGCGGCGGCTGCTACCCGTAGAACCCGACTCCTTACAGCGTTTCCTCTGGCTTTTTTCATAGGCTTTCCCGCAGACCTTTCAACCATCCTCAACCCATCACCCCTAAAAACTTGTCAGAAAATTGTGAACTTGCCAAAAACCGTTGAATTTCATGGTGTCACTTTTATATAAGATACCGCTTCCCCCAATCACCTGATGGCAGCTCAAAAGGATTTACCGTATGATTTGCCCTTATTACTCTCTGTAAAGCTATGTAAACTGTATGAAATACCAGTTTTTCTTAAACTTTCGCAAACTGGTCACAGGCAGTTGGCCGAACAGCGCTGCATCTCAAGAAAATAGACATAGCTATCACGGTCTTCATTGCGCGTGCTCACAAGCAAACTAGCCGAAGTTACCGTCACCTATACCCTTTAGCTGTGTTACATTTTTTAGTATTGGTATACAACCCTAAGACATAACCTTTTGCTTCATGTTTACTAAGCAAGTCACCGATTCTAAAACCTATCAGTGGTTCGATGAACGGCTAGAGATTCAGGCACTCGCCGACGATATCTCCAGCAAGTACGTTCCTCCCCACGTCAATATTTTCTACTGCCTCGGCGGTATTACTCTCGTCTGCTTCATCATCCAGTTTGCCACTGGATTTGCGATGACCTTCTATTACAAGCCCACTGTGACAGATGCCTTTGCATCTGTTCAGTACTTGATGACCGACGTGAACTTCGGTTGGCTCATTCGCTCTGTTCATCGCTGGTCTGCCAGCATGATGGTTCTGGTGATGATTCTCCACGTTTTCCGCGTTTACCTCACGGGCGGATTTAAGAAGCCTCGCGAACTCACTTGGGTAACGGGTGTCATCTTGGCTGTTATCACCGTTTCTTTTGGTGTTACAGGCTACTCCCTTCCTTGGGACCAGGTTGGCTACTGGGCTGTGAACATCGTATCTGGTGTCCCTGGTGCGATTCCCGTTGTGGGCAGTACGATTGTTGAACTCATGCGCGGTGGCGCAGGTGTTGGTCAAGCAACCTTGACTCGTTTCTACAGCCTGCACACGTTCGTGTTGCCTTGGTTCATTGCAGTCTTCATGCTGCTTCACTTCATCATGATTCGTAAGCAGGGCATCTCCGGTCCTTTGTAAGGTTCTCTCACTCTAGATTTGAACCTCTGAGTTTGAGCCTTTTGAAACGAATGATGGTTTGTACTTAGGTGTGGTGGTCTTCAGTTCTTCGAATATCTTGCTTTTGGGCCTTTCGGCTGACGTTAAATCGTCTTAAGTGGGTTTTCTAGGGAAGCAGGGGCCGCTACACTGTATGTTAGCTGTCAGTGTCATTATTTTAGGAAGTTAATCGATGTCAATCCTCAAGAAGCCTGACCTCAGCGATCCTATGCTGAGAGAGAAGCTCAAAAAGGGCATGGGCCACAACTACTACGGTGAGCCCGCTTGGCCTAATGATCTTCTCTACGTGTTCCCCATCGTAATCATGGGAACCATCGCTTGCTGTGTGGCGCTAGCCGTACTCGACCCTGCGCTTGTAGGCGAGCCTGCTAACCCTTTTGCAACGCCGCTAGAGATTTTGCCTGAGTGGTATCTCTACCCCACTTTCCAAATGTTGCGCGTACTGCCTAACAAGCTTCTGGGTATCGCTGCAATGTCTGCGATTCCTCTCGGCCTTATTCTCGTTCCCTTCATTGAGAACGTGAACAAGTTCCAGAACCCTTTCCGTCGCCCTGTGGCTACTGCTGTTTTCCTCTTTGGTACAGTTGTTACCCTGTGGCTCGGTATTGGCGCAACGTTGCCTATTGATACATCTTTGACCTTGGGCCTCTTCTAAGCGGGGCTCTTTTGCTCTGATGGTTCAGGAGAAGCTCTTATTCAGTTCTAAATGCTTTTACCTTTCTAGATAGATTCCCATTGATAGATTGATTTAGTCCGTTAGACTGGATAGTCTCTAACCTGTGGGTAAAGGTATGTTAAGTAAAAATTGAATAATATTAATAAAATCGCTTCGATTCTCAGAATTGGAGCGATTTTAGTTTCTAATAATATTTTTAATAGCTTACGGCGTTTGATATTTGCGTAATTTTGCAGAGCAGAGTGACCTTAATATTCATTTTGTGGTGCATGTAGTGAACGTTGTAACAGGTGTATATAGCAAAGAGGCTTGAGGGTGCTACTGATCAATAATCAAAGTGATAGATTTGGGGAGTGGTTCAGTCAATGGTTCTCCAATTTTTGCGGCACCGATCGCGTCGAATTAAATATGCTTGAAAGAGACCGACTGAAGGTCACTAGTCACTTAGAAGAATTAGTTGCCGTACAGCACTGGTTTAGATCACTCATCTCCCGATTAGCGATAAAGACGCCTCGGCTGAATGACCAATTTGATCAGCTAAATTTGGCGTTGGCAGAAGGGTTTACGAATGCGGTGCGTCATGCCCACGCTGACTTACCCTCCGCAACGCCCATCGAAATTGAGCTGGTGTTGCAACCTCAGCAGGTCGAAATTTGCATCTTTGACCAAGGTGAGCCTTTCGACCCCGATAGTTTGAGTGAGCCGCAGCCAGGGGCGCTTAGAGAAGGCGGCTACGGCTGGTTTTTGCTGCGCCGCTTAGCAGATAAGGTTACTTATGACCGGACGTCTGTTGCGCCTGTGGGTACGCCTGCAAGCGATAGTTTTATAGAACACGATGTTCCTAGAAACTGTCTGCGCATTATTAAAATGCTAGAGGCGAAAGCTTCTAACGTGAATACTTCAAAGATTGTGTGAATGCTAGTGTGAGGCGATGTGATTAAAAGAGCTTTATGACCAAAACGGCATTGATTACGGGTATCACTGGGCAAGACGGCTATTATCTTAGTCGTTTGCTGTTAGGAAAGGGCTACCGTGTGATTGGGCTAGTGCCGCCGGGCCGATTGGGCAGTGTGGCTAAGCTAGATGACCTGACTGGTCAGGTGGAGATCTACCCTGTTGAGCTAACGAATGCCGATGCATTGATTCAAGCGGTTTATAGTCTACAGCCTGCCGAAATTTACAATCTGGCCGCGCCTAGCTTTGTGCCAGCGTCATGGGAAGACCCGTTGGGAACGCTCGATTTGATTACTGGAACGGCGACTCGGCTGCTGAAGGCAACCCGTCAGCTCGGTTTAAGTACGCGCTTTTATCAGGCCAGCTCGTCTGAGATATTTGGTGATGTACTCTCTGCGCCCCAAACGGCAGAGACCACATTCCGGCCCAAAAATCCTTACGGTGCTGCGAAGCTCCATGCGCACTGGACAATGGTGCACCACCGTGAACGATATGGCCTGTTTGCCTGTAGTGGCATTTTGTTCAACCATGAGTCGCCTAGGCGTCCGCCTCAGTTCGTTACCCGCAAGATTACGCTAGCGGCGGCAGCGATCAAGCTAGGTAAGCGCGATCGCCTCTCCATTGGTAATCTCGATGCCAAGCGAGACTGGGGTTTTGCGGGTGACCATGTAGAAGCGATGTGGCGTATGCTGCAAGCCGACAAAGCAGAAGATTATGTGATCGGGACGGGCATTCTCCATACCGTTAGAGACCTAGTCTCTACGGCCTTTGAATGTGTTGGGTTGGACTGGAAAAAGTATGTGGAAACGGATCCCCTGCTGGTGCGTGAGGATGAGCACTTTCAGCTGGTGGCTAATCCTACTAAGGCCAAGGCGAATCTTGCGTGGGAGCCTCAGGTGAGCTTTGAGCAACTGGTTGACAATATGGTGACTGCCGACTTGCAGCGAATAGAATCGGGCAGCGTTTCCCCTATGGGAGTGAGCTGACAAATGAAGCATGCGTTTGTCTTTATTGAAGTTTTTGGCTGTGAAGGGGGCATTCAGTCCTACATTCAAAATGTGCTGGAGAGCTACAGCAAGGTTGCCGCTCAAAAAAAGTACGCAGCGGATGTTTTTCTTTTGCGTGATGCTAAGAGAGACCACTTGCTTAAAAATGATCCTGCGTTTCGGTATCACTATCTCAAGAGTAGCCAGCCGAGCATAGAGCGACTGAAACTATCATCAGCGCTGATTACTTCTTTACTTCGCCAGCGTCCAGATCACGTTTTTTGTGGGCATATCAACCTAGCTGCGCTAGTTGCACCGCTATGCCATTTGCTCAAAATCCCATACACCATACTGACCTACGGCAAGGAGGTGTGGTATCCGCTTTCTGGGGTTGATAAATGGGCGCTACAAAACGCGAATCGCGTGTGGACGATTAGCCGCTACAGTCGGGATTTAGCCTGCCAGGCAAACCAGGTACCTCAAGAGAAATTCGATATGCTTCCCTGTGTAGTGGATGGCGGAGTTTTCACGCCAAGCTCTCCTCCACAGGTCCTGCTCAATCAATATCAGCTGAATGGAGCACAGGTGCTGATGACGGTAGCCCGGCTGTGGCCTGGTGATATTTATAAAGGGGTAGATGTAACGATCCGCGCGCTGCCTAAAATTGCCCTAGTATTTCCAGCGGTCAAATACGTGGTGATTGGCAGAGGTGACGACCAGCCTCGTTTGGCTCAGCTGTCAGCTGACCTCGGGGTTGCCGACCGAGTGGTGTTTGCGGGGTTTGTTCCTGACGATGCTTTGGTCGATCACTACCGGCTTGCAGATGTGTATGTGATGCCCTCCAAGGAAGGGTTTGGTATCGTGTACCTGGAAGCGATGGCCTGCGAGGTGCCTGTTATTGCGGGGGACGATGATGGGTCGGCAGACCCTGTACAAGATGGGCGAGTTGGGTGGCAGGTGCCCCACCGGGACCCAGCAGCAGTGGCAGCAGCTTGCATAGAAGCTTTGCGCGGAGAAGATGCTCGATGTAACGGTGCCTGGCTGCGAGAGCAAACCCTATCAAAATTTAGTGCGCCGGCTTTGGTAGCACGCTTAGATGAGTTAGTTCAGCCTGTGAGCTTATAGATACTGGGATGGAAGGCGTATTAGGATAGAAGAAACACGTATCTGAACCTTTTTTTGCTGCTGAGTGTTTGGCTGGGTTGAAAAGGGTTTAACGACTCGCGGGAGAGTGCCACAGTGAACCAAAACTTTAATCAACTTCAAGGTCGTTTCCCTCAGCTGGGCTGCTGGGTGTTTTTATTGATTTCGTTTTGGGTGGTAGGTGCCATTGGCATTACAGGCATTATCAAGTCAATTTTTGCACTGGTACTGTTTTTATTACTTGCACCCGTGTTGGGATTTTGGGCACTTCAGTTCTGGGTAAAGCGAAACCTGGTGGAAGGTAGCTGTCCGGTTTGTAATCAACCTTTGACCGGGCTAAAAAAAATGAAAATACCTTGCCCTAGCTGTGGCACAGAGGTGATGGCGACCGAGGATGGCTTTGAGCGGGTTTCTGCAGATGGCGTGATTGACGTGCAGGTGGTTGATACGCAAACCAGTGTGGTGGATGTTTCGGATACGGCAACGACTATTGATGTAGAAGTACAGCGATTGCCAGAAGCTGAGGTTTGATCAGACCGATATCTATAAAAAAGGACGCAATTTGATGCGTCCTTGGTCGAGAGGTTATTTGTTGGAAGTCGCTGGGTCAGTAGTAAGCAGGCACTATTGGGTGATAGATAACGTGTAGGGGTGGCTTTCGCCGCTGCGATCGCCTACAAATATCCGGTACACACCTTGATCCAACAGGCCAGGAGATTGAATAACGCCACCGTCATAGTTGTGCGCAAAGACACACTCTCTAAAGCCGTCGGCTCCTGTAATTAGCAGCGTGTAGTCGCCCTCACTTTTTACCTCGAAGCTGAGTGAAGCAAAGGGTTCGTTGACGCGAATAGTTTCTCCTTGAGACCGATTGATGTTGCCACAGGCGGAGCTATCGTTGCCACCTGTTCGACCGGTGAGTTCTAGCGGAGAAGGTAGGGGTGTTTGAATGGTTTCGGCCTGGGCTGCCGTCCCGATAGAGAGCACCGTGAGTAGTGAGAAAAAGAGAGGAGAAAGTCGCATGGAACCCCTTAGGAGATTAGGAGACGAATTTGCAGAAAAAGGAGAATAGATGGTTTTGTAGTCCGTATTTATATTTAAATGGTAGCCGTCGGCGATTGGCATCCGTGCTCAAAGCTGTGACACTTCCTACAATGGCGTCCGTATGATTACTTGCAGTTGCCAGCTGACGCTAGCTCATGTTAGAGCGCGGGTTCGCCGGCACAATGGCCAATAGACTTTAGACTAGAAAAATATTCGTCTTAGCGAAAATCACATGCAGAGGACAAGGCTCAATACGCTATTTACTCAGGCCACCCTACAGTTTAGGCAGTGGGTGTTTAATCCCTGGCGACGGCTTTCCTTGATTGTGATGAGTCTGCTGTTTGGTAACTTTTTTGCAACAGCTATTTCGGCTACGGCAGGGCAAACTGCCAAGCTAGACGTTACCATTTCAGCTATTTTGGTGATTTTTGTTGAGGTGATTAGCTGGATATACTATCGCTTTGCGCCTAGGCGTCGGGTGGATGGAAGAGGACGTGATCGCCTAGGCACTGTAGAACCTAGTGCAACAGATGTGCGCTTGCTAGACGATGCCCTGCTGCCGTCAGGACTAGAGTCAGGTGTGGACTTAGGTCCAGTGCGATCGCGCTCCACCCTAGCCGAGTCCCTCAACGCCTTTAAGCTCGGTATGATCTACGGCCTCTTTGTAGAAGCTTTTAAGCTTGGCAGTTAATGGCACTAACTATTTCAATAGTGCCAGTAAGTATCGTGATCTTGCCTCGATAGCTGCCCAGTCGCCGCTGTCGACCTCTGATTTGGGAAATAGGGCAGTGGATAGGCCTACTGCGATCGCTCCAGCCGCTATTAGCTCAGGCGCACTTTCGCTCGTCACCCCACCAGTTGGGATGAGAGGAATAGGGCCTAGCGGCCCCTGCAATCTACTGATGTATGTGGCGTTGCCTAAGGTTGAGATCGGAAAAACTTTAACGCCAGCTGCGCCGGCGCGCCAAGCTGTGATGATTTCGGTTGGGGTCATTGCACCGGCAACCATCGGCAGGCCCTGTTTATTTGCCTGCTCAATGAGTTTGCGATCTGTATGCGGCGAAAAGCAAAACTGGGATCGGGCTGCGATCGCCCCTTGTAAGTCTGCCGGTGTGAGCACTGACCCCGCGCCTACGGTGCAGTTTGGCAGTGCTAATCGAATAGCCCGTGCCATATCAGCTGGGTTTGCGTTATTTGTCCAGGTGACTTCTACTAGGCGAAATCCGCCAGCGGCAGCTGCGCTAGCCATCGAGAGGCCCTGGGCGACCGATGAGGCTCTGATGATTGCGATCGCCCTATGCTGAGTTAATAACCTCAGCCAGTCGGCTCTAGTGGAATCGCGCAAATCAACCATGTGAGCGTGTTCTACGCTAATCGCTTACGCAAGGACTCAGCCCGCCGCTTCGCAGTTTCGTTTTTGGGCTCAGTGGCCAAAGACTTTTCGTAGGTTTCTAGTGCCTGAGGCATCAGCTGCTTGCGCTCGTAGGTATGACCTAGGTTATTCAGCGCGGTGACGTAGTCTGGCCGGATTTTGAGTGCTTCATTGTATTGGCGAATAGCCAGATCCAGCTGCTCCTGCGCGAAGTAGCTATAGCCCAGCGCATTGTGCACGAGCACTGCATTTTCAGCTTCTTCTTCTGGCAGCTCTTTCAGCGCTTTTTTGAGGTAAACCGCTGCTTGGGCGTACAGCTTCTTATCTAGCAGAAGGCTACCTAGCTCGTAATACTCCAGTGCGCTGCCTTTCCCGCTGCTTAGCTTGGTCTGCAGGTCTGAAAGGGTGATTTCGGTGCGGCGGGTCACCCATACCTGCCGTACGACAAAAAAGGTCGCTACGCTAAGGAGCGCCAGCAAAATGCCCAAATAAACAACTAGATAGTTGCCATTTTCCATTGAATAACTCAGCGATTAAATTTCGGTTTTTACTCTGTAGGCATTTTACTCACAATTCGAGTGATGCTGGCGGTTATGTAGAGAGTTGTGTCACGGTTCAGTCTCTCTATCACCTTCTCGAAAGCTGGGCAAAACACCTGAAGGCAATGCCCAGAAAGCCACTCTCTCCTGTAGCCATCCCTCTGCATACCAGCGCCTGATGGATTGATTGACAGCGCTGCGCAATTCGTCGTGTTGAGTTCCTTTGGGGATGGCTACAGAAAGCGGCTCGGCCGAGATCAGATTTGGGAGCAGTGAGTAGTTGGCAAATTCAGGTTGTGTGGTGAGCCAGCCAGTTAGGACTGAGGCGTCGCCTGCGTAGGCATCGGCCTGGCCACTTTGCAAAAGGCCCTGACCTTCGCGGTAGGAGGATACGCCAACGAGCTGAGCCCCCGGCAAAATATAGCGAACGTGGGCGACTGTGCTAGATCGATTGAGTACGGCAATGCGCCGAGTGCGCAAATCTCTGAGCGTTTGGATATCGTTGCCAACGAGGAAGGCGGTGCCGTCTAAATAGTAGGGGTCGCTGAAGTTGACTAGGCGACGGCGCGGTTCGGTAAGGGTGATGGCTGCGATCGCAATATCTACCCGATCGTCTAATACTGCGCTTAACCGTTCAACGTTGCTCAACGGCACAAACTCTATAGCGTTTTCATCGCCGAGCAGTTCGGCGGCTAATCGCCGAGCGATGTCAATTTCAAACCCTTCAATTTCCCCACTGCTGTTAGCAAAGCCAAAAGGGGGACGGTTGTTTTTGATGCCGACGATGAGGTGACCGCGATCGCGAATTTTCGATAGTTCTGTGGCTTTGGCTGAGGCAATGAGTCTCGGTGCACTAAGACCGAAAACACCCTCAACAAAATTTGGGGGCAACAGAAACTGTGCCCCCAAACATAAGCTTAATCCTGCTAGCACCTTGCAGCTCATGAAAAATCAAAAGCGTAGCACATGATTTGCAGTTACTTACTGCTCGCTTTCTCAACTATTTTTGTGAAGTTCTCAGGTGCTAGAACCGCTAGCTGAGCCAGCATCTTACGATTTATTTGAATATCGGCTCTCTTTAAATCGCCTATCAAGCGGCTGTAAGTTGTGCCGTTGAGGCGAGCCGCTGCGTTGATTCGAGCAATCCATAGCCGACGAAAATCGCGCTTCTTTTTGCGGCGATCGCGATAGGCATTCCGCAGTGCCTTCATTACCTGCTGATTAGCAGTGCGGAATAGTTTGGAGTGAGAGCCTCTGAATCCTTTTGCAAGTTTAAGAACTTTTTTGCGGCGTTTGCGAGCTACATTACCGCGCTTAACACGTGCCATGGTCTAGTTTTCCTTGAGTTGAAATTCGGCGTTGAGATTCGTAAAGCGTATTGCAATTACTGGTGGCTTTGAGATGCTTACAAGTAAGGCATCATCTTTTCTACATTGGGCACATCTGTCTCGTGCACAGTGGTGACCTTTGAAAGCTTGCGCTTGCGGTCTTGATTTTTGCGTTCTAGCAAGTGGCTTTTGAAGGCTTTTCGGCGCATGATTTTGCCACTTCCACTGCGGCGGAAACGCTTGGCAGCTGCGCGACGCGTTTTTAGCTTAGGCATAGTGATGAATGAATGAATTTCAGCAGGTTAAAAGTAAATTTCTGTTTCGCAGATTTTTAATACTACACCACCATTGACACAAGTGCCTATCTGTATTTCATGCCGGTAAAACCCCGCTGGTGCAAGCGAAGCCGACGATTGCACCAGCAGGGTTTTCCTGCTGTAGAACCGCTATGGGCTAGTTTCGCCGACGAAAGGCAAACGCTCTTGTCTGGCAGAACTCTGGCAAAATGACTGGTGCAAGTCATCTCAAGTGATTCTCAGAAAATAAGGACATATGACTATCTCCAACCTTCAGTGGGACAATTTTCAGTCTGCACTTTCAAATGCATCGGCCCTTAAAATCATCAGCGGCCTGACCAATTTAGATCAGCAGAATGTAAGCGATGTGGTCAAGGCCGCTCAGCAAGGCGGGGCAACCTTTGTTGATATTGCTGCCAACGTAGAGCTAGTTCGTCTGGTCCGTGGCCTGATTGATTTGCCGATTTGTGTTTCGGCTGTAGACCCTGCGAAATTCTTGCCGGCGGTTGAAGCTGGCGCTGACCTAATTGAGATTGGCAACTTCGATGCTTTTTATGCAGAAGGACGACGGTTTGAATCGGCAGAAGTATTGGCCTTGGCCAAAGAGACTCGCACCTTACTGCCAAACATCACATTGTCTGTAACGGTGCCACATATCCTGGCGCTAGATGAGCAGGTTCAGCTTGCCGAAGCGTTGGTTGCTGCTGGCGCAGACATCATTCAAACCGAAGGCGGTACCAGCAGTGCGCCCACTCACAGCGGCGTTTTGGGCCTGATAGAAAAAGCCGCCCCTACCTTGGCTGCTGCCCATGCTATTTCTCACGCCGTAGAGGTTCCTGTGCTTTGCGCATCTGGCCTTTCGGATGTGACGGCGCCGATGGCCTTAGCCTCTGGCGCGGCTGGTGTCGGCGTTGGGTCTGCTGTGCATAAGCTGAACGATCCGCTGGCGATGGTCGCGGTGGTTCGTAGCCTGGTAGAAGCGATGCAGACTGTGAAGACTGCGCCAGTTTCTGCTGGTTCACTGCGATAGATGCAATTCTAGGGGCGGTATTTGAAGGGCGTAGCGTGCTGCGCCCTCACCGCTGACTGCCGTAATATTCTTTTAGCTCTGGAATCGTAAAAATAGAGCGAAAGTTCAGACCTTCCTTGATGTATAGCTCTTCGCCGCCTTGCTGCCTATCTACTAGTGCCAGAATGTCATTGACAACATATCCGGCATCTCGCAGTCTTTCTACGGCTTTCAAGGCAGAAGCGCCTGTTGTGACCACATCTTCTAAGATGACGACTGGGCTGCCTTCGGGCAGAGTGGGCCCTTCTATGTAGGCGCAGGTACCGTGTCCCTTGGCTTCTTTTCGAATGATAAGCGGGGTGACGGGCTTGTTTTCGTAAGCGCCTGCAATGCTAACTGCGCTCACCATGGGGTCAGCGCCAAGGGTGAGCCCCCCGACGGCCACAGTACCAGTGGGCAACATGCTCAGCAGTATGCGTGCCACTATGAGCCCACCTTGTGCATGGAGTGTGACCTGTTTGCCGTTGATGTAGTAGTCGCTCTTTTTGCCGGAGGAGAGGGTAAAGTTGCCTTCCTTGTAGGCAACGTCGCAAATGAGTTCGAGTAGTGCCTGACGAAGAGTTTTTAGGTCAGCGCTGGGAATATCGAGAGGGAGGATAGGCATAGCTCGGCTTGGTCATCAAGAGCCTGATTAGTGTATCGGGTATCAAGATGTTTTATGCAGGCTTTTTACGCGGTGGAAGATTATGTGGCATGAGGCGATATCTCCAGAGGAGACGGGTATCCTTGGGTAAATTGTTAGAAGCCTATCTATTTGAGGAAAATGCATAGCGATGGCTATTAAAGGAAGAAGCAAAGCGCTGGGCCGCCTGTTGTGTGTGGCTGGGGTGCTATCTGTTGTAGGTTCGTGGGCCCCTACTGCGTATGCTCAGGATGCAGAGAGCGTTTTGGACGCGGTTGAGGATATTACTGAGCGCCGCTCGGGCGATTACTTTGACAACCGTAGCTTTGTTGGTCAGATGAGCTTTATCACGGGGCTTGGTGGATTTTCTGAGCAGCGCCATATTCGTGATGCAGCAGCATTTTCTGGGGCTGTAGAAGAGCTGTGGATGCTTCAAACGCAAAACACTGCAACGGTGCGGGTCCCTGATTTGCCCAATCCTTACACGACGTCGGTGCAGCTATTGCCGACATCTCAGTTCAACAGTCGTGTTGTGGGAAGTGAGCTTAATTTTGAGCCGCTGCCTCGTCGATAGACTGGTGTATTCATAGAAAAACGCCATCAAAAAAAGCCCGAGTCAAACGCTAAGTTTAGACTCGGGCTTTTTGATTTAGAGGGGATGTCCGCTAAATGCAGTCTGTGATGGAAAAATCCAGGGTGCAGGAGTTGAACCTGCCTGAGGCGAATTATGAGTTCGCTGCCTAATCCGCTCGGCCAACCCTGGTAGGTTTGTGGCTAATATACTATCTCAGGTTGATGATTACCTACGTTGAGATCACTAAAAATTAAGGTCTTGGTTTCAGTTTGTGCTCATACAATGTCAGAACGATGGCTGATTTGCTAGTCGACAAGCTGAGTGATTGAGTTTAGTGATTGAGCTAATTCATGAGTTTTGCTGCGCAGCCTGCATCAAATCGAGTCAATATCGGGTAAACTCCCTAGATGCTAGGCTCATCGTTTTAATATTCCTTCGTCTTTGCCAGTTCCTATGAGAATTAATCCGGCTGTTGCCTTTACGCTCATCTTATTGACCATGATGTTTGGTGCGGGCATTGTGAGCTCATCGTGGGGGTATGCCATTGGCCGTCAGGCGCTGACGGGTGTACGACAGCCAGAAACGCGGCCTTCTAACGCGGCGACCGCTAACCGCAGTGGCGACCAAAGCACAGGTTTGCGACTGCTAGACGAGGATAAAATTGTTGATGACGTGAAATCGCGTATGACTGACGGCGGGAATTAACGTTACGCTGTGTCATCCTTCCTTTATCGGCCTGTTTGCTTGTTGTCGTGCCATCAGCTGTATTTCTGATTCAATTGCCGCTTACCTTGCCAGAGGTTGCTGCCCGGCTGCTAGCGGTAGTTACGCTGATTTTGCTGAATGCTTTTTTTGTCACGGTAGAATTTTCTATTGTGTCTGTGCGGCGATCGCGCATCAATCAGCTAGTATTTGCGGGCGATATCCAGGCGCAAACCGTTCAGCAGCTGCAACGTAAAATCAATAGCTTGCTCTCTACAACACAGCTAGGCATCACCCTCTCTAGCCTGGCGCTTGGTTGGATTGGTGAGCACACCATGGCTGCTCTCATAAAGCACGGGTTCTCGCTGCTGCCTGTTTCGGCAGATACCGCTCAGTTTTTGTCTCATTCAGTAGCGCTACCGCTCGCTTTTTTGCTGTTGGCCTATTTGCAAATCGTGCTGGGTGAGCTATGCCCGAAGTCGGTTGCTCTGAGCTATCCAGAATACCTAGCACGCGTTTTGGGTCCGCCGAGCCTGACGATTGCCCGGCTACTCAGCCCCTTTGTATGGTTGCTAAACCAGTCGACTGAATTTTTGCTGTCGGTTCTGCGGATAGAAGACAACAGCGCGGGTCACTATGGCCGCGTAACCCCCGAAGAGCTGAGACTGCTGATTACAACTGCTACAGAGATTCCTGAGCTAGAAAAAGAAGAAAGAGAAATTCTCAATAACGTCTTTGAGTTTCGGGACGCTACGGTGGCGGAGGTGATGGTGCCACGTATGCAGATCGCGGCGCTTTCTAGTGATGCGACCTTTCAAGATTTGCTCAATGAAATTGTTGTTTCTGGGCACTCTCGCTACCCCGTTATGGGTGAGTCTTTGGACGATATCTTAGGCATTATCCACTTCAATAACTTAGCGCTAGCTTTGTCCCAGGGGATACTGAAGCCAGAAACCTTGATCGAGCCTTGGCTAACGCCCCCTAGAGTGGTGCCAGAGTCGCTACCGCTCAATGAGCTTCGTACACAAATGCAGCGTTCGGCCAGGGAGATGGTGATTGCTGTAGATGACTATGGCGGTACGGCTGGCCTGGTGACGTTTAGAGATTTGGCTGCTGAAATTATTGGTGATGTGGGTGGGCCAAGCCCTAGCGCTCAAATTATCGCAAAAGACCCTTATACCGTCATCTTCCCAGCGCAGACGGATTTAGAAGATGTGAATGAGCGGCTATCGCTGCTGCTGCCGGTGAGCGACGACTATCTTACTTTGGGTGGATTTGTGATTTATGAGCTACAAAAAATTCCTGCAATCAATGAGCAGCTTCTCTATAAAGGGCTAGAGCTGACTGTGATTGCGGCAGAAGGCCCAAAGCTCACTAAAATTCAGATTCGTCGACCTGGCAAACCGTTGACGCTAAGTAGGGCCGGTATGCCTGCGGCTTTACGAAAGCCTAAATAGGATTTGGAAAGGGACTTGGAAGCGGCACAAGAGATCGTATTTAGTACGTCATCTTTATTAGTATTTCTATAGTACTGTTTACAATATCGGTAGTTCTCAGCAGAATCACGACCAATTTCTATCCCTTGCGCGCTGTATTAGCCTGTTTTCAATGGCTTTTTATGAAACTTCTTTAGAACATTTTCTTTAGAATTTCCCTATGTGCTGCATGACTGCTGCGAGTAGGCCGATAGTCTGTTGAGCTTTGGCCATGCGTGTGCTGTTTTTATCGTGTGGCTGTGGGCTGTAGGCAGTTGTTCATCCGCTCGTCAAAATTGTTAAGAGGTGTGAAACCGTGCAAAGCCAACCTTTACCTATCACAGATGCCAAGCCCTACAGTCACAATTGTCCTGTCCCTGTGAGGGTTGGTGTAATTGGTGTTGGCAATATGGGACAGCACCATGCCAGGGTACTCTCTCGGCTAAAAGATGTGCAGCTGGTGGGTGTGGCTGATGTCAATGCTGAGCTCGGCATTGAAACGGCGAGTAAGTATCAAATTCATTACTTTGAAGAGTATCAGCAGCTTTTGAAGCATGTTGATGCGGTGTGTGTGGCGGTGCCAACGAGGCTGCACCACGCGGTGGGGATGACCTGTTTAAAAGCGGGGGTGCATGTGCTGATTGAAAAGCCAATCGCTGCGAGTATTGCTGAGGCGGAGTCGTTAGTGAATGCGGCGGCAGACTTGAACTGCATTTTGCAGGTAGGGCACATTGAACGCTTCAATCCGGCCTTTAAGGAGCTGCACAATGTACTGCGCACGGAAGAGGTACTGGCGCTAGAAGCGCGGCGAATGAGCCCTTACTCTAAGCGGGCTAACGATGTGTCGGTAGTGTTGGATTTGATGATCCACGACATTGATTTGATTTTGGAATTGGCTGCTTCTTCGGTGGTGAAGCTCACTGCGAGTGGCAGTAAAGGGACGGATTCTCCCTATTTGGACTATGTGACGGCAACGTTGGGATTTGCCAATGGCATTGTGGCGACGGTTACGGCTAGTAAGGTGACACACCGAAAGATCCGCAATATTTCGGCCCACTGTCGTAACTCTTTGACGGAGGCTGATTTTCTTAATAACAAAATTGAAATTCATCGGCAGACAACGGAGAATTGCATGGCTGACTATGGCCAAGTGCTGTATCGCCAGGATGGCCTAATTGAGCAGGTGTATACCAGCAATACAGAGCCACTGCACGCTGAGCTAGAGCATTTTGTGAACTGTGTGCGTGGGGGTGACCAGCCTTCTGTGGGCGGTGAGCAGGCGCTGAAGGCGCTGCGCTTAGCGAGTGTGATTGAGCAGATGGCGCTAGATGGTCAGGCGTGGAAATCGTCTGCGGATTTGCGCTCGGCGCTGGAGCCGGTGAGTGCGATGGCTGTTGGGCGTTAGTCTTGAGGTAGCGCCAGTATTTTGGCGATGTCTTCGGCAATAGTTTGACTGACTAATTCATTCCCAGCGGGACTAAGGTGAATGTGGTCTCGGTACAGTGTTGCGGGATCTGATTGCTGCACAAAGCTAGGAAGCAAGTCGGTGTAGCGGGCATTGTTTTCGGTCGCCCAGTCCTGGAGTCTTTGGCGGGCGACGAGTTCGTAATCTCGTGGGCCTGGCAGCTCTCGCTTGAGTGGGGAGAGCACGAGGAGGAACTGGCTGCCTGCTGCTGTCGTTTGCTGGTAGATGCCGTTGATGGCGGTGAGGTTTTTGCCGACGCGATCGCCCCCTTCATTTTGAATAGCTTTCAGCCCAGGAATGGGTTGATTTTTGGTGGTGAATCGGTGGAAGATTTCGGCGATCGCAAAAGGAAAGTTTTGGCTGGGGTAGCTGCGATCGCGCCCTACCTGTAAAGACGTCGGCTCGGTGCCAAATAAGTCGTCCGTATTGAGCAGCAGTACAAGGACAGTCGCGTCGAAAGTGCCGTAGCGCTGTAGGTAGGCGAGTTCGTTCCTCGGTCCCCAAGAGTTTGCAGAGGCATTGAGAGCTTCTGCATGGGTGTATGGGGATGTGTTAGAGGAGGCGATGAAGGACGGCTGAAGGGCTTGGGCGATGAGGGCAGAGAGGATGTTTGCTTGATCGGTCCACCAGTTGCCGTTGGCAAGGGAGTCTCCGAGGAGGAAGAGGCGTAGGGTTTGAGGGGTGGGTTTGGGGGCGATCGCATTTGCCCTCATGGAATATTCGTTGATATGAATACGATTGCCGAAGCGTCGTAAGCGTTGGTTGGGTGCAAGCCGATACCCCATAGTTTCATCTGCGACGTAGAGCGGTGGCCGCCCAAAGCCAAAACCTAAGCGAAGAATGCCTTCTATGAATAGGGCCGCTAGCAATAAAGCCGCCAAAACTCCGCTCACTGTCATCAATAGTTTCATTTCGATGTGCTTATCCACTGGCTGTTCGTTCGCTGTTTTGTAAGCCGAAGCTTTTTGATGCCTATGGGCCAACATCCCGTAGATAATAGGGTGGATCGGTAGTTAGGCAAAAACGATGGTTGATATTTTGTATCCGCTTCATGTGGCTGTGCAGGTTAGCGACCTGGAAAAATCGGATGAATTTTATTCCCACATCATTGGGTTAACCAAAGTCGACAGGCAGCTTTCTTTCCCCGGTAGCTGGTATCAAATAGGTGACTTTCAGCTGCATCTTATTGTCAGCGAGTGGGCGATGAATCCTACGCGTGAAGATAAATGGGGACGGCATCCACACCTGACCTTTGCTATCAACAACCTAGCGGCTATCAAGCAATCTTTGGGCGAACAGGGGATTGTGTTTCAAATGAGTTCATCTGGGCGGGCTGCACTATTTGTGAAAGACCCGGATGGCAATGTTGTGGAGCTTCTAGAAGTCAGCGCGTGAAAGTAGGCGCGTGAAGTGAGAAAGTGAGGCAAACGAGTGACGTAGGCCGATTGTAGAGAAAGATTTTTGAGTACTGGGTCTGTACGGACTGCCTAACGGTTATTTTGGCGATTAGGCTGGGTTTACTGAGAGAAGAATAAGCTGCGTTGATTATTGGCAGCAATGTAACCCAAGACTCTCTCAAGGCGATCCCTCTATGAGCATCATTAGCCCACTGACTCTGGCTAGCCACCAGCCTTCGAAAAAACCTCGGATGCTCGTTGTGGATGATGAGCCAGACAATTTAGATTTGCTCTATCGTACATTTCGTCGTGACTTTAAAGTTTTGCGAGCAGAGAGTGGTATCGAAGCGCTAGAAGTGCTGTCGAGCGAAGGTGAAGTGGCGGTCATTATTTCTGACCAGCGAATGCCTGAGATGAAAGGAACGGAGTTTTTGAGTAAAACGGTTCCCGACTTTCCCGATACGGTGCGCATCATACTAACTGGCTTTACCGATGTGGAGGACTTGGTAGATGCAATTAATGCGGGCCAAGTGTACCGATACATTACTAAGCCTTGGGACCCTGACGAGCTGAAGCACGTTGTCGACAGAGCGTCGGAAACTTACGACTTAATCAAGCGCCAAAATGAAGAGTTGCATCGGGCAGAGAAGCAGTCGAAGCTGATGGTGAACGTAGGACAGCTAGCAGCGCAATCGATGGATAGAGTGGCTGCTTTGAGCTTTTTGGCGGAAGGCTTTGGGAAAATATTAAATGCGGACGCCTGCACGCTGTTTTTGACAGACGAGGGAGATGCCGGTAGCTATTCAGCTGATGCTCCTGTAGCCAGTGAAGTTGTTGGGGCCAGTGAACTGTTGCAGACAGCGCTATCGAGTCAAAGCTCTCAGTGTGCTACTGCTTTGCAGTCTGATGCGGCGCGCGCTGGTGAGGCCCTTTATGCAGATGGAACGCAGTGTCATTTGGCTGTACCTGTTGTGTATCAGGGGGTAACGTTGGCGGCGCTGTCGCTTCAGTGGAAAACAGCCTACACCACGATAGAAGATGTCAAACAGCTGCTGGGCCTGATTGCGCCTCAGGTGGCACTGAGCTTGAAAGCGGCTGTCCTCTAAAGGCTTGCTGTCCTCTAAAAGCCACGTGTCTACAAGATCGATAGAGAGGCTAGAAGTGAAGCTATAACGCCACGTGCGATGGGTTATGGGCTTATTTATTTCCAGCGTAGAGACAAAGTCAGCGATCGCAAGAACGCTGACTTTGTCTTTTTTTGCTGTTAGCTTTTCGCTGTAAACTTTGAGGGGCACTCTTTTCAAGGACTGTGTGTGGGCAGCTAGGCACAGTGACAATCAATATGAGCGATGCTTTGACGGAAAAGGTGGACAAGCCAGCGCTGACCTCACGGGTTCAGCCTGAGGCGAGTCAAATCCGTCAGCTGTTTGATCGAATTGCGCCGCAGTACGACCAGATGAATCAGGATATGAGTCTGGGGCTGCATCGGGTTTGGAAGCAGATGGCGGTGCGCTGGAGCGGTGCGTCGGCAGGGATGACGTGCTTGGACGTGTGCTGTGGGAGTGGAGACTTGGCACTGCTGCTAGCTCGGCAGGTGGGGCCGACAGGGCAAGTGACAGGAACGGACTTTGCGGTAGAGCAGTTAGCGATCGCCTCTGAGCGGAGTCCTCATTTGCAGCCAAGACTTGGCTGGGTGGACGCAGATGCTTTGAATCTACCGTTTGCCGATGGCAGCTACGAGGCTGCAACGATGGCCTATGGTCTGCGAAATTTGACCGATATTTCTCAGGGGCTTAGCGAGCTATGCCGAGTACTAAAACCAGGCGCGACGGTGGCGATTTTGGATTTTCACAAGCCGACGAATCCGCTAGTGGTGCAGTTTCAACAATGGTATTTGGATGTGGTTGTCGTCCCGGCGGCAGAGCGGCTAGGGCTAAGTGAGGAGTATGCTTACATCAGCCCCAGTGTGGATCGCTTTCCGCTGGGACCACAGCAGGTTGACCTAGCGCTAGCAGCGGGGTTTGGCCGAGCTGTTCATTACCCGATTGCAGGCGGCATGATGGGTGTATTGGTGGCAACAAGGACTTGAGTAGTATGGCTGCGGTGAATCTTTGGATAGTGTTGCTGCCGCCAGTGCTGGGTGGGGTAATTGGCTATTTCACCAACGATATTGCGATTAAGATGCTGTTTCGTCCGTATGAGGCGAAGTACGTATTTGGTAAAAAGATTCCGTTTACGCCGGGGCTGATTCCGAGCAATCAGGCTCGGCTAGCGAAGAAGGTGTCGGATGTGATTATGCGATCGCTCCTTACCCCCGAAGAACTTCAGCGATTGGCCCGCCGTCTGCTAAAAACAGAGCGGGTTGAAAGTGCGATTAACTGGCTGCTGCGTTTAGCCTTGGAGCAAATGCAAGGCAGTAGCCAAAACAAAACAGCGAAGATTCTCGGTAACGTACTGCAAGATTTGGTGGGGCAGTCTTTACCGCGCTTGCTGCGGGTATGGTCCCGGCAGGACGATTTTTTGGAAGCGCAGATTAACCAAATTTTTGACCGAGTTCTGTTGGACTTTCAGCTAGCGGATGAGCAAGCGGCTCAGGTCTCTGACTGGATGGTGAATGGGCTACTGCCGCCGGATAGGGTGCGGCTGTTGCTGATTGATTTTCTGACGGATTACAACATTCAGGTGATTGATGAAACGCTGCGCTCTAAGACGAGTGGCACGTATTGGGTGGTGGCCAATATTTTTGGTGTGCGCAACGCGCTGACGCGGCTGCGGGCCGTGTGTGAGAACGAGCCGGATAAGAGTAATGCCAGGCTTGCTGAGCTGATTGCGGGCTTAGGGGTGAAAGTGAGATTGCAGCGATGGCTAGTGCAGTTTTCTTTGCAAGAGCTGCCTGTGGCGACGGTGCGTAAGCTAAGAAGTACCTTGCGACAAACAATTAAGACCTATCTGAAGGAAAATGGCGGCAGCTTACTCGAATCGGTCAGTGAGTCTATCAACTGGGAAAAGCTCGCAGCGCAGCTGTTGAGCCGGTTGCAGGCTTCTCCGGTGATGAGTGAGTCGCTGGAGACCGTGAGCTACGAGCTGGCGGTTATTTTAGAGCGCTACTTGGAGCGGGATTTGGAGTCGATTGTGATGCAGGCGATTCCGATTTTGAATATTGATCAGGTGATTATTGATCGGGTGAATGGCACCTCGCCGAAGGAGCTGGAAGGGGCAATTAACACGATTGTGCGCAGTGAGTTGCAGGCGATTGTGAATTTGGGTGGGATTTTAGGGTTTGTGATTGGGAGCTTACAGGCGGTGCTGCTGCTACTGCAAGGCTAGCTGCCGGACATGAACTTTTTGATGCCGTTGCGGAGGAGTTTGCGAGGCATGAAGCGGGGCGTGGTGGTAAGAATTTTGTTGAGGGTGCCGTGGACGGCGACAACTTTACCTTTTTGCAAGCACTGGTAGCCGTATTCGGCGACTTCGTAGGCGGTGGGGAATTTGTCGTTGGTGATATTGCCCATGCCCGGGATCTTGTCCATGCCTGCGACTTGGCCAAAGTTTGACTGGGTGGGGCCGGGACAGAGTGCGGTGACTTGGATTCCAGCGTCTTGGGTTTCGGCTGCGATCGCTTCACTCAAACTTAAGACATAGGCCTTGGTTGCGAAGTAAACGCCCATCATCGGCCCTGGCTGAAAGGCGGCGGTGGAAGCGACGTTGAGGATTTGCCCTTTGCTACGTGCAATCATGCCGGGTAGGAACAGTCGGCTGAGGTGAGTAAGCGCTAAGACGTTCAGTAAAATCATGCCTTGCAACTTCTCCCAGTCGCTATCGGCGAATTCACCATAGTCTCCGTAGCCTGCGTTGTTGATGAGAGCATCAACGGTGAGATTCTGTTGTTCTATCTGTTCAAAAAGCTGTTGTACTGCTTCTGTCTTTGTGAGGTCATGGCTAAAAACAACAGCGTTGATACCGTGCTTTGATGTGAGTTCTTGTTTTAAGTTATTGAGTTTGTCTTCGCTGCGGGCGACGAGGATAAGGTTGTAGCCTTCGCGGGCGAGAACTTGGGCGAATGCAAGGCCGATGCCGCTGGATGCGCCTGTGATGAGTGCTGTTTGAGTCATAGATCGGTGGGTTCTGACTATCTACTACGTAGAGACTACGTCAACGGCTACGCTCAGCCACCGGGGGGATCGACTACCGAAGCTTGAGCGTAGTCGATCGCAGAGCGTTTGCGCAGCAAATAGGCTGGCTGGGAACTGGATAGCCTTCATTATGACGAATGTGGGGTGGGTTTGCCGTATATCGACCGAAATACGGGATGCTCTACCGGTAGGTGAGGTTTGCAGCACTACGCGATCGCTCTTCGCAATTGGCACCATAGGGACATCGAGATTTGGAGAAAAACAACATGCTTGTTCGTCGTTATTGGCAACCGTTTTCTGAAGTGAATACTGTAAAGCAACAGCTTGATCAGCTCTTTGATGATCTTTCTGCTGTAAAAATCGGGGTCGAAGGTGCGCCGACTACTTGGACGCCTGCCGCTACGTTGGTTGAAAGTGAAGATGCTTTGACGCTTCACGTGCAGCTGCCGGGTGTAAATGCTGAAGAGATTGATATTCAGGCGAGCCGTGAAGTGGTTGCTGTATCTGGTAGCCGTCCGGTGCTTGAGGTTGGCGAAGGTGAAAAGCTTCGTCGCAATGAGTTCCGCTACGGTAGCTTCCGCAGAGTGGTGTCCTTGCCTGAGGCAATTGACCACACTGCCGTGAGCGCCAACTATGAAGCAGGCATCTTAATCCTGCACTTGCCCAAGGCTGAAGAAGCACGTAACAAAGTGGTGAAAGTGAGTGTTGCGGGTGCTACTCCTGCGATCGCTGACACGACTGGGACTGCTGCTGACGCTGCCGAAACTGTCTAGCTAAAGATAGGTTCGGTAGAGGCAACAATCTGAAGTTCTCTGGCCTCCTCCGCTTGAGGCCAACAATAGACTAGAGAGCTTGAGAGACAACGTTTAGGTACATATTTCCTGGGGCGATCTCGTCGCGACTCTGACAGAGTTTCGCATACGTGCTCGCCCTTTTCTTATTGGGGCAACTCAGATTACACAGGATTTTATGGGAGCTCGCCGCTAGAATCTCTTATGCTGTTATGCGTGGCAGCGACTGTATTACATGGATAGAGATAGCGATGGCAAGCGGCATCACAGATTTTACGGAAGGCGAACGGGCAAGGCCTCAGATTGGGTTGCCATCAATGATTCGCTTGGGCCTGTTTAATACAGGTATTGCGATGATGTCGCTGCTGACGCTGGGTGTGCTGAACCGCGTGATGATCGATGAACTACAAGTGCCTGCGCTGGTGGCGGCTGGGTCGATTGCGATGTATCAGTTTATGTCGCCTGCGCGTATTTGGTTTGGTCAGCTCTCTGATAATAAACCTCTGCTGGGGCACTATCGCAGCGGCTATATCTGGCTGGGGACCGCAGGAATGGGGCTAATGGCTTTTCTTGCTGTGCAGGTGATGTGGCAGCTAGGAGCACAGATGGAAATTGGGGGATGGGGGCCGAGTGCTTACCCATGGGCGGGGTTGCTGGCGGTGGTGTTTTCCCTTTATGGGTTAGCGCTGGCAGCGACGACGCCTTTTACGGCGCTACTGGTGGATGTTTCAGATGAGAAGACAAAGTCGAAAATTGTGGGTGTCGGCTGGTCTATGCTGATGGTCGGCATTATTGCCGGTGTGTTTTTGATCAATTCGCTGCTGGGGCCGGTGGATCAAGACCTGGCGTTGGACTCTTTGCGAGCACCGATCAATCGGGTGTTTGTGGTGGTGCCACTGGTGGTGCTAGCGATGGCGTTTGTAAGTACGGCTGGCGTAGAGAAACGTTTCTCTCGGCGAGGTAAACGGTCGGCAGCCGCAGAGCGAGAGGACGGCATCACGCTCAGTAAGGCGTTGAAGGTGCTGACAGCGAGTCGACAAACAGGACTGTTCTTTTGCTTTTTGCTGGTGCTGAGTTTGAGCTTGTTTACGCAAAATCCGGTGCTAGAACCCTACGGCGGGCAAATATTTGGTATGAGCCTGACGGAAACCAATATGCTCAATGCCTTTTTTGGCGTGGGGACGTTGGTCGGGCTATTGATGACGGGCTTTGTGCTGATGCCGCTGCTGGGTAAGAAGACAACGGTGAAGGCAGGCTGTGTTGCGGCGTCTATCTTTTTGGTGGGGCTAGCGGCGGTGGGGTGGACTGGTCAGCCAATGCTGCTGAATGCGGCGGTGGGTTGTTTTGGCCTAGCTTCTGGGGTGCTGACGACGGGCTCGATTGTGCTGATGATTGATTTGACGGCGGCGGAAGCGGCGGGGACATTTATTGGGGCTTGGGGATTAGCTCAGGCAACGGCACAGGGCGGGGCTTCTTTGCTGGGTGGCGCGTTGCTGACATTGGGTAAGCAGCTGACGGGGGCGGCGGCAGTAGAGAAGGCTCTGGCAGTGCCGACGACAGGGCAGCTGTTGCCAGCTTATGGACTGGTATTTGTGGTGCAGGCGGTGGGTATGCTGGTGGCGATCGCACTGGTCAGCCGGGTCGATATTCAGTCGTTTCAGACGGATGCTAAGCAGGCGATCGCAGCTGTTCTAGAAAATGAAGGGTGAGGATAGAGGCAAAGGTAGCCTTGAAAACTGACCTGGCTCGATGCGAATAGTGCCAGTGCCTGTCAAAATTAGACCGTTAGAAACTCGAACTACTAGAAACTGGACTCGAATCGTTAAGGAATTGGGACGACGTTATGAAGGCTGATTTTTGGGATAAGGTCACCCATTTTGCTTGGCAGGTTACGGATGAAGTCGGCGCACGGCTAATGGGGGCTTTTGGCAATGCCACAGCGGAGGAAAAGTCTGACGGTAGCCTGGTGACTAAGTACGATAAATGGGCTGATCAGGCGTTGAGCGATCGCATTGCTGAAGCGTTTCCAGACCACGGCATTTTGAGCGAAGAAGCGGAGCATGTTTTCCCCGATACGGACTGGTGCTGGGTGATTGACCCGATTGATGGGACGACGAACTTTACGAGAGGCATTCCGCTGTGGGGCGTTTCCATCGGGCTGCTGTACAAGGGGACGCCTGTATTTGGCCATGTATATATTCCACCGGTTAAGCAGCATTTTTATGGCTACTGGCCGGGTGATTCTGGCCTGGAGATGACGACCGGGGCTTTCATGAATGGTGAGCCGATTCAGACGGCGGCGGATGAACCTTCTGGCTCATATTTTTTCAGCCTGTGCGCTCGCAGCATTAAGGTGTTGCAAAAGCCTTTCCCCTGCAAGATTCGGATGCTGGGTGTGGCGACTTACAACATTCTTACCGTGGCCTCGGGTGTGAGCCTAGGCGCGGTAGAGGCCACGCCTAAGATTTGGGACATTGCCGCCGTCTGGGCGATCGCGCAAGCTGCCGGTGCAAGCTGGACAAACCTGAACGGGCAGGCTGCTTTTCCATTGGCAGTGGGCAAAGACTACACTACGCATCCTTTTCCCTCTTTGGTGACTCGGCCAGACCTGGTGACTAAGTTCGAGCCTTTGGTGAAGGTGATTTTGTAGAGTGAGGTTCAGCTGTCTACGTGGCTCTCAACGGCCGCTGTGCTCACTGAAAATGAACCAGTCTATTCGGCTGGGCTACCCGATTCAGCGTCGGCCGATGTATCACTTGGGGCATCCGCAGGTGCCGCTGCTTCAGCTGCCTTAGCCTCAGCTCGCTTTTTCTTCTCTTCTTCGCGCTTGGCCTGCTTTTTCTTTTCGGCCTCGATCATATCTTTCATGACCGCTTGCGCCTGAGCCATTTTCTCTAGGTTGCTACGGTAAAGGTCGACGTCTTTTTTCAGCAGGTCGGCGTTGAGGTCAACCGTCTGAGCGATGTCATCCATTAGCGCTTCGCGCTTTTCCTTGTCCTGCAAAGCGTCTGCCTCAATCGCTTCGATGACGTTGTATAGGCCGATGGCAAATAGGCGGCTGTACTTGAACTTGGGATTGCTGATGGCTTTGTGCAAGTTGCCCTTGAGTGCGTCGCTGCCAGCGTCTGTTTTGGCTTCGCTGAGTAAGGACTTGAAGGCGTCTAGGCTGGGTACGCCTTTGGCAGAGGCCATGACCTCTTCGGCATCGCGGCGGTACTGCGCGGGGTCGGATTCTACGGCTTGAACAATGGCCGTGTAGATGGCCTCGCGATCGCGCTCAGGCTCGTAGCCCTGCATAAAGCGGTCGTAAGTACTCACAACGCCGAGCGCATAGATAGAGTCGTAGTTGAAATCTGCATTTACTAGCAGCAAATGCATCTCTACCATCAGTTCTTCGACCACACGGCGATAAATCGCATTGATAGGACGGGTGTGCTGGCCGTAGAAGGCTCGTTTCGTATCTGAAACCGTGCGGACGTTGTTCACAAGTAAACGCTCTAAATACTCTTTGTAAACTTATTGTTACGCTTCTCAGTCGCTTTGCCAAGCGGTTAGAACAAATCATCAAGAAGGTAGTCATTGAGAAAGCAGCCAAAGCGCAATAATCGAGAAGGGCAAGGCTCAATCCCCACGAGTCTTCCTTTGAACCCACTCCCTTCGACTCTTCATGTCTAACGCTGCGCTGACGACTCTGGCCCACTATCTAGCAGGTGAATTTGAAAATGCGGATCAGGCAGCTGCTTCACCTGCTTGGTACGTCCATTTGCGCCTGTGGCAGCGGCCTGTGCCTAGCCTGTCTTCCTCAGAGGTCTTTACTTTTTTGCTAGAGCAGGCGAACGTCATTTCTGGCAAACCACCCTACAGACAGCGCATTTTACAAATTCGCGCTGGAGAGGAAGCAGGGCAGCTGCGGGGACAGTACTTCGCACTGAGCGACCCGCTTAAGTATCGAGGTGCTGGTAGTAATCCTGCCCTGGTTGAAAATCTTTCTAAACGTGAGCTGGTCGTTTTGCCCAACAGCGGCGCGCTTATTCAGTATCAGGCTGTTGCTGCAGGCTACAGCTTTCAAAGTGCGCTTAAAGACGGCGAGCTGTGCTCATTCGACTATGACGGGCAGCGCCGCTACGTTTACCTAGGGTTCGACATTGCGCCACAGGCAAACACGCTGCTACTGCAAACCTATGACAAAGGAATAGACCCCGACACAGGCCGAGGTCTATGGGGTGCCCTAATGGGGCCGTTTCAGATGATTAAACAAGAAACCTTTGACTGGTGAGCCTATACAAACTTAGCGTTCAAGCTGAGCGTTCAAAGCCTAGAGCCCAAGCTTAGGAATAGACTAAGCAACCGGTACCTTGTAAGGCGCAGCGAGAGCGTCCTCCTCTGTTTCGTAAATCTCGAAGACAGAGTCCATCATGGTGACTTCAAATACCAGCTTTGCTTCGGGGTGTACGTTGCAAATGCGGAAACTGCCGTCGATTTTGTCGGCATCGCGCATGCCTGCGACAAGGGAAGTAAGCCCAGAACTATCGATGAAGTTCACTTCGCTGAGGTTTACCAAAATGTGGGGGTTTTCCTCAGAGATAGACTCCTGTAGCTTGAGCCTAAATTGCCAGGCGGTGGTGATATCTAACCGACCTGTAGGGGCCAAAATAATGACCTTATCGCCCTGAGGCGTTGTAAAATCTCGCTGCTCCATACCGTTGCTGCCACTCTCTTTTTAAAGTCAGGACGTTGCACCCTTACAGAACGTTAGAAAAAGTCTGTAAAAGCGATCGCATGTGCTCTTAAGAGTGCCCAGCTGTGGCGGTGTGCCTACGCAGGGAAACTACGGATCGCGCTGTAGACGGAGATCACAACAAAAATTGGTAAAGCAGTCTAGGCAGACATCTCTGCCCAGTCGTGAGGTTTTAGGAAAAAGTCGTACAGCTTCGATTCGGGTGTGTTTGGCTCGGGTGCGTAGGAATACTCCCAGCGCACCATAGGCGGCAAAGACATCAAGATAGATTCCGTGCGGCCATTGGTTTGTAGGCCAAATAGGGTGCCTCGATCGAATACTAGGTTGAACTCCACGTAGCGGCCCCGGCGGTAGAGCTGGAAGTTGCGCTCGCGTTCGCCGTATTCCTTGTCAGCATTTCTTTCTACGATGGGGACGTAGGCGGGCAAAAAGGCGTCGCCACAGTCGATGGCAAACTGAAAAATTTCTTCCCAGGAGCGCTTGGGAGCCGTACCAGCTTCTTTGCTATACAGCGCCGCCGGGCCGTCTTGGTTGTGGCCTCGGTAGAGTTCGCCTCGCTGACCGTTCTGGTAGTCGAAGAAGATGCCGCCTACGCCTCTGGGCTCGTCGCGGTGCTTGAGGTAGAAGTATTCGTCGCACCAGCGTTTGAAGTTGGGATAGTACTGAGGATTATGGCGATCGCACGTATCTTTCAGCGTCTTGTGAAAGTGCACTACGTCTTCTTCAGTGGTGTAGTAGGGCGTGAGGTCGATGCCACCGCCAAACCACCAAACTGGACCCGCCTCAAAGTAGCGATAGTTGAGGTGCACGGTAGGCACGTAAGGATTGCGAGGGTGCAGCACCATAGAAGTGCCCGTGGCATAGAACTGATGGCCTTCTGCCTCGGGCCGCTTGACCAAAATAGAAGGTGGCAGCTTATCGCCCCACACTTCAGAGAAGCCTACGCCACCCTGCTCAAGGATGTTGCCTTCTTTCATCACCCGAGAGCGGCCACCGCCACCTTCTGGACGATCCCAAGCATCCTGCTGAAATTTACCGCCACCGTCGACTTCTTCCAGCTTTTTACAAATGCGGTCTTGCAATCCCTTGAAAGCGCTGCTGACTCGCTCACGTGAGTCGCTAGGGGGCAAGTTTAGGGCAGGCGTCGCCGAAGCAGAATCGGGGCGAACAGCCTTAGCTGGAGAAAGGGTCATAGCGGCTTGTAACTATAAATATTCCTTCATTTAGTCAAACATGATTCGGAAGCCTTTATTGCACTTTTGAAACAGAGCGTGACAATCTGTGACATTTT
>ERZ1740067.203-NODE-203-length-49718-cov-18.010430_pt1 | contig 49718 bp, 36 predicted proteins | sample MGYA00581736_ERZ1740067 | MGnify/ENA primary metagenome ERZ1740067 (study PRJEB43018, sample SAMN04849236) | marine metagenome | isolation source: floating plastic debris | place: Pacific Ocean | collected 2008-08-27 | study: EMG produced TPA metagenomics... | reverse complement strand
ATGGCGATTCTGCATTGCGCGGTGCTTCAGATTTACTTTATAAACTAGCTCTTAAAGAACAGAAGAAAATCAAGTCGAAAATGCTGCTAACCCACCCTTCCACAAGGTCATTATCTTCAGTAGAAAAAGAGTCTTTTTCTGAGAAAACTGTATCGAATTGGACAGAATTCTACGCGGACGAAAATAAAAACGAAAAAGATACTGCGAATGTAGATATTTTCAAAACTGGAGATATCTATAAGGTGGAAGTGGTGTCAGGAAGCTTTGACGAACTGTCTAGCCAGATCCAGAAAAACCCATGGTGGGGAGATGGGGCGCAAGCGTCAGAAATGGCAGAGGCTTGGGGAAAGGCGCTATGGGAGAAAAATGGGGTGCTAATGGGTAGTGCAGACCCAGATCTGTATGTGTTCGCCACTCAAGAATCTGGTGGATATGTGGGATTCTTAGGCACTTTTGCTGGGCAGACAATGGTTCGTGATTCGGTTAGGAAAAACGATACTGAAAGCTATGTGATAGCAACGTTGATTGGGCGGCAAGAGTTTAATAACCGTTCGTTGAAAACTTTCTAGATGCGGCATAGTAAATAGCTTTGCTTCCCAGGACTTTGCGGTGCGGTGTGGAGACTAAGGCGCGAGCATTAAGGCACTGGGATAAAATTGATGGCTGTTAGGTTAAATACTTTACGAAAGACTGCCAGCGTTGTGTCTTCAAGTCGTATTGTATTGCCAACAAAGCGAAGCTCCGATGGCTGAATTTCTACCAGAGCGATGCGGTCTTTGTCGGTGTTGAAGTCAAAGATAATGTCGCGCCCCTGTCCAGGAACCAACACGAACACATCATTTCCTGCTCCGCCAACTAGCAGGTCATCGTCGGCACCGCCCCACAGCACATCGTCACCTGCTCCCCCTGCAAGCTGATCATTGCCGCGATCGCCCAGCAGGGTATCTTGACCCGAGTTTCCTAGAAGCAGGTCATTACCGCGATCGCCAAAGAGAAAATCATCTCCCGCATCACCGCGCAATCGGTCATGCCCAAAACCGCTGGCAAGTGAGTCATTGCCGGCACCGCCCAATAGCTGATCATTGCCGCCACCGCTTGCGAGGACATCATCCCCATCTTCCCCGGCAAGCCCATTGTTGCCATCGGCATCTGCGAGGGTGTCGTTGCCCGCGCCGCCCCACAGCAAATCGTTGCCTGCGCTGTCTTGGATAAAGTCGTCCCCCGCTGCCCCCAGCAGTAAGTCATTGCCCAAGTTTCCAGCGAGCCTGTCGTCGCCAGTATTGCCCACAAGGGTGTCGTTGCCGCCCAAACCATTGAGGGAATCGCCTCCAGGGACACCAATCAAAAAATCATCGCCATTGGTTGCCACCGGACGTTGGGGGATTGGAGGAACCGGTGGGGCTGGTGGCGTATTTGGAGTTTGGGGAGGATTGGGTGCGGGGCTTGGAGCTGGTCCTGGAGCTGGGGTGGCAATCGGTGGCGTGGGAATGGGCGGAGCGGCGGTGGTTGGTGTGGATGAATTTGGGTTTGGCGCTGGGTTTGGGTTTGGCGCTGGGAGATTGGGGCGGGGCGTGTTGGATGGGGCAAAAGGGCTGAATACGGCGTATCCAAATCCAGAGGAGGGCTGTAGGGATCCTCGGTCTGCTACAGGATTACCGATCGCCAAATCGGGCACCCGGTCACCATTTAAATCGCCGCCGCCATCCACACGACCGCTCGACCCATCCTGCTGCACCAGCCCCAGCCCGTCCCCGTCAAATTCGGAGATACCGTTCAGCACAAAACCATCGCTAGCACTTAAGTTATCCAGCTCCAGCGCCGCCACTCCCCCGCTCGCCCGACCGTAAACCACAAAGCTGCGACCCACATTGCTTAGCCCATTGGCGTCGCCCTGGGGAGCGTAAACCACCACATCATCAAAGCCGTCCTGGTTGTAATCGCCAATGCCGCTGACCGCTGTACCCGCCTGGTCGCCTCGGGACACAAAGCCGCCGGGGTCTGGCTTGCCGTCTAGGATGATGCCGGTTTGCCCATTTAAAATACTGCGATCCACAAGGGCGGGCAGGGGCGATCGCTGTCCATACAGAACGTACGCCTGACCGCCACCCTGATTCACGGCTCCTCGGGCACCAATAATCACATCCGCCAGCCCGTCACCGTTGAAATCTCCCGCCCCATCCACCGACGAACCTACCAGAGCACTTCCGTTGCCGTTGCCCTGGAAAATAAAGCCGTTGCTGCCGTTAAGCTGGGTCAGATCAATCGACGACGCCAGGGACGGTCCGCCATACACCACATAAATGCGCCCTTCCTGTCGCGCCGTCTGCTCCACCGGGGTGCCGTCCCGTCGAGCTAAGGGAGCCGCGATCGCCACATCGCCAAAGCCATCCCCATTGAAATCGCCAATATTGCGCACAGTGGTACCAGCAAAATCATCGGTTCTACCGGTCAAAACCACGCCGCTGGGTCCCAAAGTGGTTAGGTCCAGCGAGTTGGGCTGCTGTCCTTGTCGTCCGTAAATTAAGTAGGCGCGGTTGTTGTCCGGTGCGCCGATAATGAAATCCTGGATGCGATCGCCGTTCACGTCTCCCGCAGCGCTGACCGAAGCTCCGGCGCGATCGCCCACCGCCCCAGCAATGGCAAACCCCGCCGCTCCGTTAAGCTGGTCCACATCCGCCAGCGCCGGAAATCCCTGGCTGCGACCGAAAATAACGTAACTTTGCCCCGAAATATCAAACTCTCCCTGGGGATTTGCGGCTGGGGCTCCCACAATTAAATCCGCGATTCCGTCGCCGTTAATATCCCCTGCGCCGCTGACGGAAAAGCCCAGCCGACCGGTTTGGTTGCTGCGCAGGGTAAAGCCGTTGCTGCCGTTGAGATCCGTGGGAAATAGGGAGGTGGGAAAGGATCCTTGGCGACCGAAAACTATATGAGCCGCGCCGGAACGCCCATCGTCGATCGCCCCGAAAGCAATATCGTCAATGCCGTCGCCGTTAATATCGCCGATGATGCTAACGGAAAATCCCAGGCGTTGACCTCGCTCCAGCCCCACCAAAACGAATCCGTTTTGACCGTTGATATCCCCTAAATTCTGCTCAACTTCAATCATTTGCACTGCCTGCGGATAAGTTTCTATGGCGGACGATGACGACAGGACTCGCGCAAAAAACTTGAGGCCCTCACCCTAAATCCCTCTCCCCGGGGAGAGGGACTTCGGAAGTAAGACATAGCTTCTGATTATTTTCTTGCTCCCCCTCCCCAGGGAGAAGGGGCTGGGGGATGAGGGCGTCCGTAAGTCCTGCCTAAGTGAGCCCATGGTGGCAAGGGGCAAACGCTGCCGTCAGTCGGATAAGTCGGGTTATGGTGGAAGCCGGTCGGAGAAGTCGGATTTTCAGGGTCTGTATCGGGTATGTACCAACCCAAGTCAGAGGCGATCGCGTCAGGCAGAATCACCTTTGCCGATGCATTGACCGGGCTGGATTCGGCGATCGCAACGGCGGGAGCAAAACCGTTAACGCCCCTGGAGCGGCAGATTCTCCAGGCGGCTTGGGACCAGGACGCTTACGGCACCGTTGCCCAGCGACTTTACTTAACAGAAGGGCATATAAAGGATGTAGCCTCGAACCTTTGGAAACAGCTTGCGATTCTCCTCGGCTTTAAGCTCAGCAAGCGCACTTTCCGAGGGCTGATGGAGCAGCATTGGGCGCAGCGTGACGGGGAAATAAGCGCTGAAAAAGTAGCCATTTTACCGGGCATAAAAACTCGTGCAGCGGCGGCGAGCTGGGCTGATGCGCCTGCTGTGGATCGGTTTTATGGGCGGGAGGAAGAGCAGCAGGTTTTGACCCGGTGGATTCTTCAGGATCGCTGTCGTTTGGTGGCTTTGGCAGGGCTGGGGGGCATTGGCAAAACGGCGCTGGCTACGCGGCTGGCGCGGACGATCGCCCCCAACTTTGATGTGGTGATTTGGCGATCGCTGATTAACGCCCTCCCGGTGCAGGACTTACTCAAGCAGCTTATTTCGTTTGTTGAGCAGTGTTTTGAAACTGATAAACCCGGTATCACTTCAACAGATTTTGATAGTCAACTGCTTCAGCTTTTGGGATTTCTGCAACGGCACCGCTGTTTGATTGTTCTTGATAACGTGGAGACGATTCTGGCGGGGGCGGTTTCCCTTAACGGCGATCGCCACCACGACCAGTACAACCAGCTTTTTCGACGGTTAGGGGAAGCGTCCCATCAAAGCTGTTTGTTGCTGACCAGTCGAGAACAGCCTCCAGCGATCGCTCGGCACGCTGCACAAGGGTCGCCCATGCGCACATATTCCTTGGGGGGACTGGATTCGCCCACATCGCAAAAAATGCTGCAAAGGCTAAAGCCGCTGGACGGGACGCCGCAGGATTGTCAGCGCTTGGTGGACCGTTATCAAGGGCATCCGCTGGTTTTGGTGTTGGTGGCCAAGCATATTGAGGAGGTGTTTTTTGGGGACGTGGCGGCGTTTTTGCGGCAGGATCAGTGGATTTTTGCGGACCTGGAAATGTTGCTGCGATGGCACTTTGGGCGGCTATCGGCGGCAGAACAAGAAATTTTATTTTGGCTGGCAGTTCATCGTCACCCGGTATCCCTAACTCAGCTACAAGCCTGCATACGCGATCGCCAAACCCGTTCCACCCTCGCCTCAACCCTACAAACCCTACAGCGACGAATTCCTCTGGTGCGTCAAGATCGATCTTTTACGCTGCAACCGGTGCTTTTGGAATACGTGACGGAGCGGTTGATTGGGGCTGCCAGCAAAGCAATTCTTCAGGGCGATTTAAAGCGTTTGGACCAAATTTGCTTGATGCAAGGGTCGGCTCCCGATGGGCGACGGCTCATTCAACGGCGGGTGATTTTGCAGGGGGTGGGCGATCGCTGCCTAACCCATCAACCGAAAGCCGCCCTAATTGACCACCTCTTCCGCCACCTCGCCCAGCTTCAGCAAAACCCCCTACAGGGATACGCTGCAGGAAACCTTCTCAACCTGCTGGTTTCGCTGGATGGGGATTTGAGGCGGGGGGATTTTTCAGGATTAACGCTGCGGGAGGTGGACTTGCAGGGTTGTGCTCTTCAGGGGGCGAACTTTGCCGCTTGTCATTTTGAGAACGTCACCTTTACCCAGTCCATCCAGGCAATCCTTGCCGTAGCCGCCAGCGAGTCGGGCAAATGGTTCGCCGCCAGCAGCTCCGACGGCACCATTCAGCTGTATGACGCCGCCAGCGCCAAACAGGTGGGTACTCTGGGCGATCGCCAAACCCAAGCCTGGATTTACGGGCTTGCATTCCACCCCAACGACACCGTTCTCGCCAGCGGCAGCTTGGATAAAACCCTGCGTTTCTGGCACTGCGCAACGGGGAAGATGCTGAGGGAAATCTCCCTGGATAGTTCGGCACAGGCGATCGCTTTCAGCCCGGTTCACCAACGGTGGGTAACGGCCCATCGCAATGGTCAGGTGTGTATTTGGGATGCGGAGCAAGGTGGATATCCCCAGAGCGCAACACCGATTATGCAATGGACTGCCAGCGCCAGTGCCCTGTGGAGTTTGGCGATTAGCCCTGATGGCAATTGCGTAATTACTGGTGGCGACAATGGCGACCTGGGGTGCTGGGACACCGCCACAGGAAAATTGCAAAAAACTTTGCCGTCACAGCCGGGACGAATTCGATCCATTGCCATTGATGCCCAGGGGCATATTGCCAGCGTCAGTAGCGATCGCAACATTCAGCTTTGGAAGAGAACTGGCGAGCTGGTGCGCACCTCACGTGGTCATGGTGCCGCTGTGCAAGCTGTGGCATTTCACTGGTCACAGCCGTGGTTGGTAAGCATCGCCTATGACGGCACCGCAAAAGTTTGGCACGTGGAAACGGGGCGGTGCTTGAAAACCTTGCTAAGCACCGGCTCCCAGCGTTTGGACGTGATGGCGCTGGCGGGGAATCGTCTGATGATTGGCAGCAAGGACCAGACCCTGCAATTTTGGGACCTCGCCACCGAACGCTGCGGGCGATCGCTCCAGGGATTTGTCTGCGGCACTAAAGCCCTCGCCTTCGCTAACGGGGGCAAAACCCTGTTCAGCAGCGGCTTAGATCACTACATTTGGCGCTGGGATTTTGAAAACTCGCCGTCACCTCAATCGTTGCAACGCCACCGCAGCAATATTTGGACCCTCGCCATCAACCCCTCGTCAAAACTACTAGCCAGCGGCGACTACAGCGGCACCGCCCGACTTTGGCATATTCACGAACAGCGACCGATCCGCACCTGGACCGCCCACTCGGACATGATTCGGGCGATCGCCTTTGCCCCCACCGAACCCTGGGTTGCCACCGCCAGCGCCGACGCCCGAATCAAAATTTGGGAGACGCATACCGGGCACTGTGTGCAAACCTTGTCAGGTCATGGGGGCATTGTGCAGTCCATTGCCTTTTTGCCATTTTTGCCTGGGGGCGATCGCCTAATCAGCACCTGCAACGATGGCACCCTGCGTTTATGGGACGGGGCAACGGGAGAACTGCTGCACACCTGGACCGCCAGCCCCCACCCCATCCAAACCCTAGCGCTCCATCCCACGGAACCTTATCTGGCCACCGGTGATAACCAAGGCGTCCTAAAGCTGTGGCATCTCGCGTCCGATACTGCTTTAACCTGCGTGGCAACCCAGCAAAAACAGCGCAATTTAATTTGGTGCGTTGCCTTCAGCCCTGATGGTCAGTGGATCGCCAGCGGCAGCCAAGATCAAACCTTGCAGTTGTGGCAGTGGAATCACCAAACAACCACCCTCTCGGCGGCGGCAAGCTTTTTGCACAATACCGCCGTAGGAGCAGTGAAGTTTTATCCCAGTCACTCAAAACGCCCAGGGTCGAAAAAGCTAATTTGCGGCTGCTTCGATGAAACTTTGCATGTTTACGACATCCCAACTCAGCGGCGCGATCGCACCCTCACTATCCCGCGCCCCTACGAAGCCATGACTGTTAACGGTGCTAACGGGCTAACGGCAACTCAGCTAGCAACGCTACGACGCCTTGGCGCAAAAACTTAACCCTAGCTTTGCAGCAGCACCACAATGCCCAGCACCGTAACCATTGCTCCCGCGATCGCCCGTTTACTAAACCGTTCACCGGTGAAATAAAGCACCGGCAAAATAAACAGCGGCGTTGTTGCTAAGCAAGTTTGGGCAATGCCCGCTAAGGTATATTTCAAAGCGGTTTGTTGCAGCCAAATTCCCAAATAGGTGCCCAGGAATGTTGCCAACACCAATCGAAATCCTGCATTTAGTGATAGAAGACTTTTGAAAGAGGGATTTGGAATATCCGTTTGTTTTGGGGATAGCTCCGACGGTTTAGCGGATTTGAACGGCTGGAATATTGTGGCGATCGCCAACGCCAGCGCCGAACCTGCCACTAACCGAACCAACGCACTTTCCAGCGGATCCACATCCCCCGCCACCAGCCTTCCCCGCGCAATTACCGAGCTGCCCGCCTGAGCCAGCGCCGCCACAACACCCCAAAGCACCCCCTGCATCTTGGTGCGCGAGTTGGTAAGGGTGCTCGATGCCGCCGTTTGCTCCGCCAAGGTCCAGGTGATACCGGCGATCGCGATGCCCATCCCCAGCAGTGTCGTCGCCGTTAATTCCTCGTTTAAAAATAGCCACGCCAGCGACGCGGTCACAATGGGAGCCCCCGCCTCCAAAAGTAAAGACAGCCGCGGTCCCAGCCGATTTAGAGATCCAAAGTAAGCCGTATCGCCCACCCCAATTCCCAGCGCCCCACTGAGCGCCAAAAATCCCATATCCGCCGTTTGCAAATTTAGAAATTCTTTTCCCGTTACCAGCGATCGCCCCCCCAAGGTGATCAGCAGCAGGGTCATGGCGATCGCCCCCTTGGCGCAGTTCAACCAAGCGGGGCTGAGATTTTTTCCCAGTGTGCCAAATAGCCGCGTGGCGATCGCCCAGCACAGGGCCGCCGTTAACGCCGCTGCAATCCCAAAACCGCTATCCGTCATCCCCTTTCCTACCCCTTAAGACACCAAGCAACCTTCGAGAGAAGATAGCATTAGTGGGAAAATCAATCGCAAAACACCGCCTCGCGATTCTATGGCTCCAGCGGATTTTAAATCGGGTGAAAAATCTGGCGACACCGAAGCTGTCCAGCAGTTTGACGACGACGCTGGACGCTTAAATCGGCGCGATCGCCTGCGAGCCTGGCTCGATGACCTGGACTCTCCCGTCAGTTGGGCGGTCAACTTGGTGCTGTTGGGGGCGATTTTGGGCACTTCTGCCTCCTTCGTTGCCACCACCTTTGATATTGATCCGGCGATCGCCCAAACCCTGCGCCGCATTGACCGATGGCTATCAATTTTATTCGTAATCGAATACGGAATGCGCTGGTGGTCCGCCCCCAACCGATGGCGCTATCCGTTTCAGCTTTACTCGCTTATTGACCTGGTAGCTGTAGTGCCGATGGTGATGGGGGGCTGGGATATTTTGTATGTGCGCCTGCTGCGATCCTTCCGCATTTTGCTGCTGTTGCGGTTTTTTGACCGTCGCCGCATTTTAAATCGCCTCAGCCTGGCAGATAGTCAAATTCTCGGACGGATTATTCTCACACTGCTGTGTTTATTATTTATCGCCGCTGGACTGATTTATAACGTTGAGCACAGCACCCCCAACAGCGCCATCCATAACTTTTTAGATGCGTTTTACTTCACCGTTGTCACCATGACCACCGTGGGCTTTGGGGATATTACGCCGTTGTCCAATGCCGGTCGATTGGTTACGCTATTAATGATTTTGGCAGGAATTACGTTAATTCCGTGGCAGGTGAGTGAGTTAGTGCGTCAGCTAATTCGCAGCGTTCAGAAAGTGAATCAGAAGTGTTCTGGCTGTGGTTGGGCATTTCATGACCCCGATGCTCAATTTTGTAAACGCTGTGGCGCAGAGCTGGGCTTGATGACGTCTCTGGTGGATTCGGTGCGATCGCCCAGCAGCGGTCAGGAAAATAGAAAGCGAAATGTATAGCGATAATGTGCAGCGAATTGTGCGGCGAATGTAGATGGGTAGTGCTGCGACGTAATGGTGATGATGGTTAGATGGGAATCAGCCATACGTCTCCCCGTGCTCATGACTTGTCCCCGCTGTTAGTCTACGAACACCATGAAGTATGGACGTACTCACTACGGCAAACAACGATACCGCTGTCGAGACTGTGGACAAACTCTTGCTAGAGCGCCTACCCCTAGCGGAAATCGCTCGGGTCACTGGAGTCTCTCCACGGTGGCTCCAGACCTACATGAACCAGAAGCTGGAGAGCGTACCCGAGGATTTATCGGTGTCCCCGAAAAAAAGGGCAAACTGAGGGTGGAGATGGACGAGCTGTGGTCTGTCGTGGGCAGCAAGAAGCAGAAGCAGTAGGTGGGGTTGGCGATGGAGCGTGACACCCACGAGGTGGTGGGATTTGCTCTGGGAGACCGCAGTGGTCATACAGCCAAACAGTGGTGGAAGTCCTTGCCAGGAGTGTATCGCCAATGGGCGGTGTGCCCCACCGATTTCTGGGATGCCTATAGCTGTGTCTTGCCCCGCAGACGCCAGTGCCCTGGGGGTAAAGCACAAGAACAGACGAATCATATTGAGCGATTGAACAACACGTTGCGTCAGAGGATGTCACGGTTGGTTAGACGTGCCTTATCGTTCTCCAAGAAGGTGGAGAACCATGCAGGGGCACTGCGGTATTTCCTGAATCACTACACCTTGTCTTTAGCTCTCTGACCATTACGTCGCACCACTACCAATCGCCGCTGTTCCTCAGCCCACCCCAGAAAAAACTCAGCCATAATGCGACGCCACCAACCTCACTAGCCCCTTTCTAGGATAGCCAGCCCGCCCTATTCCGCCGCCAATGGTCGTCGCACCCACTCGCGAAGCCGCCGCACCACTTGTGAATGGTTGCCCGCGATCGCCCCAGAGAGAAATCAACCGTTGAGCATATCCTGCCAAACATCCAGCTTTAGGTCGTAGTAACCAGCTTGATCATCGGGAAATTCACCATTTTCAATAAGCTTGATCAGACGCGGCAAACTATTAATAAATTCAGGGCTATGATTCGCTGGATGAATGGTCCAAGCATCCATTGAATCTAAATCAGCACGAACGTATTTACTATTACGAAGGCGTTCGCTGGTCATTGGCTCAAAGGAAGCGATCGCCCCTTTCACGGGACCATTTTTACCTCGAATTTTGTTTTCAATCTTTCGTCCCACCCGCTGCAAAAACCTTGTGGGCAAATAGCGAGATGCCAGCGGCGGGTGATACCAGCTTAAAGGGATAGGTGACAGCTCCGCGAAACGCTCTCGACTAACAAAATAAGCTCGCATGCTAAAGAACTTATGAGCCCAAAAGCCCCTGGGATCCACCTCATAGGGATTAGGCTGAAACCCTTTATTTTCAGGATGGGGAGGACCACAGCGAGGGCGCACCGTAGCAATTTCTGGCACCGAATCCTGGAGTTTAATAGCGTCACTAATCCAATCGTTCCCAGGCTTTTGATACAGCATCATATCCGCATCAAAATGTAAGTAATAATCACTTTTTGCCTGCTCAATACAATACAGCGAGGCATACACCGTAGACCCTTTCCAATTGTGAGTATGATCCAGCATTTGTGGCGCTTGCTCAGGACCAAAGTACTTGGTATAAATCTGCTTAATTAGCTTAGGATCATAGTCAATTTTAACGATGCGATCTATCCAGCCATAGTCAATGAGTTTCTGACAAGCTTGATCCAATTCTTCTTGGGATCCAGTGTTGTAGCGCTTCACTTTGTCGCCCGTTAAAGGAGCCGTATCCATCGCCAAAACCCGTTCTACAAAGGGATAGTTACAGGCTCGAATCTGGTGAGGAATAGTTTCGAGCATATATGGAACATCGGTGCGTGCAACGAGGGTCCAAAGGGAAACGGGAGGCTTATTCACGGTGCGGCGGGGTAAGTAACGACTAGGTTGCTATTGGTTGGGATATTGATTGGGAGAGTCCTTAAGGCGTTTGCTCAGTTAGACGCCAGAATCTTTACACAGTGGGAAGTACACGCCCCTTTAAATCAAAAAACATTGGGGCTGTAACCTTAGCCACCATTAGGTTTGAGATTTATTTAAGATTTCACTGGGCAAGCCCTTAGCGTATTTAAAGGCAACGATAAGTATCTCTGTTGTTCAGCATCACTTGTCAGGACTACCCTAACAACACTGCTTTGTCGGGACAAATGACTTAAATAAAGCCAGGCAGAAGGGGCGGTTAGGGGCGATCGCCATATTTCAGATTTTCAACAAATTAGCGGACACCTAGCAATAATTTCAGCCCCATTACGAGGGACAGGTCAATAATTTCGCGGTCATTTGACCCAAAATTTGCCCAAAAGTAGCGCGATCGCCCAATGGGGTGTGACATCTGAAGCAAAATATGGGCTACATTTCAGGCATATTTATAAGCACCGAGCAAGCACTGCTCTAACCGTTGCGAAGTGCCCTTTACCGGCGCTGTCTTTATGACGCTGTTTTAAAAACGCTATTACGTGCCCTCTTATGAGCCCGACCATTGCCCTCGACCAGATTGACCGCATTGTTAACAATCAGCACCACAATCCTTTCGAGGTTCTGGGTCCTCATTTAATTCAGCCCAATGGAACCAGCGCCGACGGGCAAACCCAATGGGCAATTCGTGCCTATCTACCCAGTGCCAATGCTGCGTCGGTGGTTTTCCCTAGCGATCGCCAGGACTATCCCATGACCGCCGTCCACAACGATCACTTTTTCGAGTGCATCGTGGAGCGAGACAATATTGAAAATTATCAGCTCAAGCTTAAAGAGGGCGACCACGAGCGCGTCATCTACGATCCCTACGCCTTCAAGTCCCCCCTGATTACCGACTTCGATATTCATCTATTTGGCGAAGGCAACCACCACCGCATTTACGAAAAGCTCGGGGCCCACGAAGCGGAAATCGATGGCGTCACTGGGGTTTATTTCGCCGTATGGGCTCCCAACGCCCGTAACGTTTCCCTGCTGTGCGACTTTAACCACTGGGATGGGCGCAAACACCAAATGCGCAAAATGGAAGGGGGCGTTTGGGATATTTTCGTGCCTGAAGTCAACGTCGGGGACAGCTATAAATTTGAAATCAAAAACTGGGAAGGACACATTTACGAAAAGTCCGACCCCTATGGCTACCAGCAAGAGGTACGCCCCAAAACCGCCTCCATTGTCACTAACCTGGACGCCTACGAGTGGCAGGACGCGGATTGGCTAGAACAGCGGCGCAATAGCGACACCTTAAAACAGCCCATCTCCGTTTACGAAGTACATCTGGGCTCCTGGCTTCACGCAAACTTTTCCCAGCCTGGTACCCACTACGATGGCACTCCCGCTCCCGCTGTGGAGGTGACTGAGCTTAAGCCTGGCGCTCGGTTTTTAACCTACCGGGAACTGAGCGATCGCCTCATTCCCTACGTCAAAGAGCTGGGCTTTACCCATATTGAGCTGCTGCCCGTGGCCGAACACCCCTTCGACGGCTCCTGGGGCTATCAAGTGACCGGCTACTATGCCGCCACCTCCCGCTACGGCACGCCAGAAGACCTGATGTACTTTATCGACCGGTGCCACCAGGAAAATATCGGTGTAATCGTCGATTGGGTTCCCGGACACTTCCCTAAGGATGGGCACGGGCTTGCAGCCTTCGATGGCACCTGCCTCTACGAACACGAAGACCCCCGCAAAGGGGAGCACAAAGAATGGGGCACCTTGGTGTTTAACTACGGGCGCAACGAAGTGCGTAACTTCCTCGTTTCCAACGCCCTCTTCTGGTTCGATAAGTACCATATCGATGGAATTCGAGTGGATGCCGTCGCCTCCATGCTTTACCTAGACTATTGCCGCAAGGACGGAGAGTGGGTCGCCAACGAATACGGTGGTCGGGAAAATATCGAAGCCGCCGACTTCCTGCGCCAGGTGAACCATCTGCTATTTAGCTACTATCCCGGCACCCTCTCCATCGCGGAGGAGTCCACGTCCTGGCCCATGGTGTCTTGGCCTACCTATGTGGGGGGCTTAGGGTTCAACCTGAAGTGGAATATGGGCTGGATGCACGACATGCTGGACTACTTCAGCATGGATGCCTGGTTCCGCCAGTTCCACCAAAACAACCTCACCTTCAGCATCATGTATGCGTTCAGTGAGAACTTTATGTTGGCGCTGTCCCACGACGAAGTGGTCCACGGCAAGAGCAATATGCTGGGCAAGGTGCCCGGCGACGAGTGGCAGAAGTTTGCCAACCTGCGCTGTCTGTATGCCTATATGTTTACTCATCCCGGTAAGAAAACCCTGTTTATGAGCATGGAGTTTGGGCAGTGGGATGAGTGGAATGTTTGGACTGACTTATCCTGGGATTTGCTGCAGTACGATACCCACATCAACCTTAAAACTTTTATCACTGGGCTAAACGAGCTGTACCGCGCTGAGCCCTGCTTATATCGCCAGGACTTTTCCCACGACGGTTTTGAGTGGATTGATTGCAGCGACAGTCAGCACAGCGTTGTTTCCTTTATTCGCTGGGATGAAAATTACGAAGACTTTGTGGTGGTGGTGTGCAACTTTACGCCCCAACCCCACGGTCACTATCGCGTTGGTGTTCCCCAGGCAGGATATTACGCGGAGATTTTCAATAGCGATTCCCAAAAGTACGGCGGCAGCAATATGGGCAACTTAGGGGGCAAGTATTCCGACGAGTGGTGGTTCCACAATCGCCCTTATTCTGTCGATTTATGCCTGCCACCGCTGGGGGTTCTGGTGCTGAAACTGGATAAAACTAAAACCAAAACCTCTCCGAAAACGGGGCGGGCGGCGATCGCCCCAGCAGCGGCTATTCCCATCGAAAAAATTGAGGATTAGCAGCATCAAGGATTAGCAGCCCCGTATCAATCAGTATTGAGCGAATCAAAGATTTCATTAGTGCCATTGAGATCGCGATCAATCGTTTTCAAAATGGCTTTGAAATCTTCCTGAATATTGAGGTACTCCTGCAAATTTAAAAAGTCGTCGTAGGTTAGGGCGGCGATCGCCTCTATGGATTGAAAAGCTGGCTCCACAGGCTCACGGCTTTTAAACCAGGCGATCGTTTGGCTGTGGCGAGGCATGGTAGCAAAACTTAGCTGGGGAAAGAAGTCGCGCAGCGCAAAAACCAGCTTATAGTTATCCCCCATCCACGCCCTACGCACATCCCCAGTTTCCTGGCGTGCCGCCATGTAATCGTCATGGTCAGGAAGAGCAGCGGCCCGGCTGATGGGAAACGTATTATTCAGAATAAATATGGTTCGCCCGTGGCTGTATTCAAGACCTTGACGAAAGCCATGCAAAATACGATTAAATTGATAAAACTCCCCCACACCAATTAAGTCAAAGGAAAGATCTAAACTGGAGTGCTCTCGAAAGAAGTCATCACTTACCATTGCGTAGTGAATAGTTTTGCTGGCTGAGCTCTGCTTTTTTTTCTTCGATTGATAGTGAGGTGAAACGCCAATTCTTTGATCGAAGCCCTTTGCCTTTAAACAGTTTTTTAGATCAAAATTACCCAGCTGTAGGTATCTCTTTCCCGCATTTATCTGTCTCAAGAATTCAGTTCTTCCCAGGGCACTCCTGGATGCCACGGAAAATGGAACCCTCAGGATTTTTCCTGATTTTCTATCACTATCCTCTACAGGTCTTGGAGTCCAATCAATAGAAAATGGCGTTTTGAAGCGATCGCAAGGGGTAAGTTTATTGCGAAGGTAGTTCTTAACGTTGGTTTCATGGATAACCTCCAACCAAAGGGGATTTCCCTCAATTTCCCTATATCCAGGCTGCTTACGAATTTGCGGATGTCGCAGTGAAAACACTGTTTTTAAATCTTCTTCTGCAATAGGTCTTTTATCCGTAAGCGGAGACACCATGGAACAAAAATGGTTTGCTGGCACCGTTGTTTCATAAAGATAGTCGCCAACCGTAAAGTATCCCGAGCTGAAATCCAGTAGCAGAGGAGTGGCTTCCAGATTTAATTCTTTTTCCTGGGTAATGTATTCCCGAGCTTTCTGCTTAACCTGCCCGATAAAATCTTGGCAAATTGAATCATCATTATCTAAGCGGGTAGTTACCAAGAACTCTGTCGGCTTAAGCTTTGAGAGTTCTTTTACTAAGATTCCGGAAAAATCCTCTCCTATAAATAGTTTGAGGCGGGGCGATCGCCGTTGAAGTTCCGCAACTCGCTCCATAAACACATCAGGAGTTTTGGGGTGGAATAAAATCGCCCAATAAAAATCGTTATCCACTTGTCCCGCAACGGCAGGAAAGCAAAATTTCTCGAACAACTTAAATCGATAGTCAAGCCAATCGTGCTCTAGAATCGGCGCATTTTCAGTGAACGTTCTCATTACGTTGAATTGCGTAAGAAGAAAGTGAGTGAAACTATGGTCCATATTTTTGCCGACCTACAAGAGCATCATTTTCTGAATTATTCAGTTAACTTCCTAGTTCAATCGTCAAACTCTTAATCAGTATTTAGCGCATTAAAAATATCATTATTGCCATTGAGGTCATGGTCAATCTTTTTCAGGATAGACTTGAAATCTTCCTCGATATTGAGGTAATTTTGCAGACCCAGGAAATCGTCATAGGTTAGGGCGGCGATCGCCTCCATCGAGTCAAAGGCCGGCTTAACAGATTCACGATCTTTGAACCAGGCGATTGTCTGACTGAACTGCGACATGGTCACGTAATTCAACTGTGGAAAAAAGTCATGCAGTGCGAACACGAGCTTATAGTTGTCGCCCATCCATGAGATACGAGAATCTCTCGTTTCCTTCAGCGCGTTCTTATGCTCTTCATAGTCAGGTATCGATGCAGCCTTGCTGATGGGAAAGGTGTTCTCAAAAACAAATATTGTCGACAAACTACTCCTTACAAGCGCTTTATCAAACAACTTAAAAAACTCATCAAAGTCTCGCGACTCGCCCAGCCGAACCACGCCAAAGGAGTCGTATTGTGCAGCGCATTCTTCAAAAAATTCATGTCCTGTTATGGGGTGGAATACCTTCTTGGATTTCTCGTCTGGCTTTTTCGAAACATGGCAAGGCGAAACAAGCACTTTACGGTTAAACCTTTTTGCGCCGATGCCACTCTTCCATCCAAAATCACCAATTTCCAGGTAAGACCTGGCAGAGTTGATCTGTCGTAGATAACTAATTCTGCCCGCTGAATTCGCTATCTTTACAGAGAATGGTAGGTCTAATACATTCCTGGCTTTTCGTTGCTCCTCTGGAATGGTGGACGGTGACCAATCAATAGAAAATGAAGACTCAAAGCGGCTGCAAGGTGTAAATTTTCCGCGTAGGCAATTTCGAGAGTTGCCCTCGTGAATAACCTCAATCCAAGCTGGATAATCATAAATTTCCTTATATCCAGGCTGGTCTACAATTAAAGTATGGTTCATCAAGAAAACAGTTTGCACCTCTTGCTTTCCCGATTTTTCTTCCTGGGTTAACGGGTATGCTAAGGAACAAAAATGGTTTGCAAAGCTGTTTATCTGATAAAGATAGTCTCCAGCCACATAATATCCTTTAGAAAAATCAAGAAAGAGAGGGTTTTCCCTAGATATAGAGTGATTTTCGGATGAAAGATTTTGATGTGTTTGCCTCTGTATCTCTGAAACAAAGTCTTGGCAAATTGAATCATCATTATCCAAGCGAGTTGTTATCAATGCATTCAACTCATTGGATGAGCCAAGGTCTAAGATTCTCTCTTTAATCAACCCTTTAAACGTTTTTCCAACAAGCACTTTCAAGTGAGGGGCACTTTTACAGAGCCTGTCTAAACGCTGCATAAAGATATCCGGCGTTTGAGGATGAAATAGGATAATCCAATAAAAATCATTGTTAGTTTGACCTGCTACTGAGGGGAAGCAAAATCTCTCAAACAGTTCGAATCTTCTATTAAGCCAGTCATGATCTAGGATCGGCTTGTTTGCAGTGAAAGGTCTCACCACATTGAAGCGAGTCAATAAGAAATGAACACATGTTTTGTGCATGTTTAAGTTGCTCTTTCTAGTCGTGGGCTAATGATCAAAAATCAGATCGATAGCAGCCACTTTGGTTATTGATTGAGAGTTAAAAGTACTTGGCAAAATTTATGCCTGTGCCAACTTATGCCCCAAGACGTAGTACTGCGCCCCCAATGGTAGCCAGGTTAAGTATGGCTCTAGGATTCGCAATCCTGCCAAGGGCTTGGGGAAAAAGATCCGGTAGCGCAGTTGAAAGCGATTAAAGCCGGCGCGACGGAAGCGATCGCCCAAACTAGGACCGGTAATTAGCACCGCGTTTTCATCAAAAGGGCAGGTGTTGACGGCTTTCACGGTTAGGGGATTCCAGGGGTTGTGCTCAAAGATAAATAAGCAACCGCCGGGTTTTAGGACGCGCCATAGTTCCTGCAATAGCCGATGGTGCAGCTCGGCGGGGATATGGTGGAAAACGCAGGCAGCGAAGGCAATATCAAGGCTTTGGTCAGGAAACGGGATGGTTTCACCGTCAAAGTTTAGGTAGTTTGCTTGACCGGGGAAGCGCTCCTGGGCGATCGCCAAACTTTTGCGGGATACATCCAAACAGGTGAGGTCAGAGTGGGGGAAATGCTGGCGGAAAAAGGGCACGGAGTTACCGGTGCCGCCCCCAAAATCGAGAATCGATGGAGATGGATTGCCTTGGGGATGGCGCTGCGCCCAAACTTTGGCCACGTCGGCAACTTTATAGGCAGCGAAATATTCTGGTCCCTCTCCAGAGGCGCGAATATTTTGGGCATGGGTTGCCCGGTATTCATCAGCAAATTGATCAAATTCTGCTTCGTACATTGCACTGAGTCGCTGCCTGGACGTTACGTCACACACTATCCTGCCAGGGAAAAACTGACTTGAACGGTTGTTCCCTCGCCAGGGTTGCTTTTGATATTCAACTGGGCATCATACAGTTCCACCAGTTGCTGCACCAGGCTAAGCCCCAAGCCAGTGCCCTGCTGTTCGCGATCGCGCCGTTCGAACTGTTGATAAGCACCAATGCGCGCCATCTGATCCGTTGCCATGCCTTCTCCGTGGTCCGTCACGGTTAGGCAATAGCAATTCCCTTTAACTTGCCCTGAAACTGATACGGCGCTATCGGGTGGGGAAAACTTGAGGGCATTATCCACCAGCTCCACCACAATTTTTTGTAGCCCTGTCTCTGCAATTCTGATCGTTGCATCAGCCAGCTTGAATTCCAGATCTGCCCCTCGCGCCTCACCGTTGTGCTGGCGTAGATGGTCCTGAACCGCTTTGTTTATCGTGGTTGCCGGTTGGTCCAAGGTGAGCGATCGCAACATTGCCAGCTTTTGCTCATCCTGGGCCAAAGCGGTTAACTCAGTGCGCAGTAGGAAATTTTGCACCAGTCGATAAAGCCGCCGCCCCGACGTATTAATGTCCTGCATAAACTCTTGGATTTCATCCTTGTCCAAGTCATCCAAATCATCGAGCACATACTGGGACGACGCAATAATTCCGTTCAGGGGCGTATGCAGTTCATGGGGCAAGGTCAGGGTCATTGCCTGACGCAGTTCCTCCAGTTGGGCACGGGAGGCTTCCGCAAAGGTTTCCCGTCGCTGTAGTCGAGAGGCGATCGCATCCAACAATTCTTGGCGGGTAAAAGGCTTGGTGACATAATCGTCCGCCCCCAAATTCATCCCTTCGCGCAGGTTGTCTTTGGTAGCTTTTGCGGTGAGAAAGATAAACGGAGTGGTGGCCGTTACCTCCTGTTTACGCAGAGTTTCCAACACTCCCAGTCCGTCCACCTTAGGCATCATCACGTCGCACAAAATCAAATCCGGGTTAATCTGCGTCGCCAGCTCAATGCCCGCAGCCCCATTTTCCGCCCCTGCCACCTCGAACCCTTCCGCGTCGAGAATATCGATTAGAATTTCCCGCACATCCAGCTCATCTTCAATTACCAAAATTTTCCGTGCCGTCATTCGTGTCGCCATAGATTTGGAGTGTTGCCTGTGAGTGATGTCGCTACGCCCGTGAAGTGATTACTGTTAACCCTCGTCACAGGTGGGAGATGATTCACTTTTCCCCAGCCCTAATTCCGTGGGTAGGGTCACTGTAAATTTTGTTCCTTCGCCCACCTGGCTATCCACCTCAATGGTGCCGCGGTGAAGGGTAACGGATCGCTTCACGATGGTTAGCCCCAGCCCTGTTCCTGGCAAAGTGCCCACATTACTGGCGCGATGGAACGATTCAAATAGGCGATCGCAGTCCTCCGGCGGAATACCAATACCCGAGTCCTGCACCCGAAAGATTGCCTCGCGATCGCCATAGACCACCTCAAATTTAACCGGCGTTCCTTCCGGCGAATATTTAATAGCGTTAGACAATAGGTTCACCAAAATATGACGCAGCAAAGAAATATCCAAAGCGACGCAGGTGCTGGTGTCAAAATCCTGGGCGCGACATCGCAGTTCAAGGCGTTGCCCTGATTGCACCGTTAGCTGCAACTCATCTACCAAGTCCTGACAAAAGTGGGGCAAATGCACCGGCGTCAACGAGAGCTCCAGCGGACCCGAACTATCTCTTTCCAGGGTTAACACTTCGTCCAGCAGCCCGGTCATGTAGCTGACGGCGCTTTGAATTCGGTTAAAGGTACGCTGGCGTTTGTCCGGCGCCCAGCGATCGCCATAATGTTCCAGCGCTTCAGTGGACGCCAAAATCGTGGTCAACGGCGTGCGAAATTCGTGGGACGCGGTGGATAAGAACTGTGACTTCAGGTGATTGAGCTCCCGTTCCGTCTCCAGCGCCCGCAACGCTTCCGACTCCGCCTGTTTACGCAGGGAAATATCGGTCATGGTGCCCTCGAAGGCAATAATTTCCCCCTGGCGATTGCGCACCGCCCGAGTATTTTCCTCCACCCACGCCGTTGAGCCATCCGCCCGCCGCACCTGGGATTCAAAGGCAACCACCTGATCTTGCTGGGCAATAAGCTCCAAAAATTGCGATCGGCGCTGGGGATCCGTATAAACCTGAGTGCCAATATCCTGAACCTTCGCCATCAGCTCCTCTGGACTGCCATATCCATGAATCCTCGCCATTGCCGGATTAACACTGAGATATTGCCCCTTCGGCGATGAGCGAAAAATTCCATCCAGCGCGTTTTCCACCAGGCTTTGGGCCCGAGACTCCGCCTCACTTAGCTGGCGATAGGTTTGGGTTAGCGCTGACTGGGTATTGAACTGGTTGCGCTGTAGCCGTTCATAAAGAAATACCGACAGGTTACAAATGGCGCAAATCCAAAACACGTCCAGCACAAAGCCTCCCCGAGACTGGGTTGGGGCCACCCGCAGACTTTCATTTAAAAATTCATGGATGCCCCAGTCATGCAAAATCGTCAGGGTCTGCACAAAGGCATGGCGCGGCCAACACACCGGTATTAGCGTCGCCTGGAAGAAAAACGCAAATACCCAACCGTACACATCCGTCAGCGTTCCCCAGGTTCTGCCGCCCCCTAAATACACCATCACTGTCTGAGGAATCACCTGTAGGGACAGGCTCCAACCCACAAAGCTCCAGGTGGGATGTCGTCGTCCCAGAGGCGTTTTCAGTAGCCAATACACGCCCATATTGGTGAGCACCATCGCCCCATAGCTCATCAGGTTAGCGGTGGAAAGGGGTTGTTTATAGATCAGGCTGCGCCCAATTTCTAACCAGGTAAAACTAAAGGCAATAAAAACCGTCACGTAGGTGGCTAGCTTTAGGCGGGCCAAGGTAAACCGTCGTTGCCAACGGGAATAGGACTGATTCGCAGATGCAACCCAGCCTTGACCGACACTGCCAGGCTCCGGGCGATCGCCGGAAGCAGTATCACGCTCACTGTCTAGCCCGTTAAAAATGCGCGCCCATTTCCGCACCACGGGAGTACGTTTAAACCGTCGGTACAGGGGAGAGAGGATAGCCATAGGCTGCTGTTGGCCGAGGAACCAAGGACGTTGAGAGAGTACTCAAGAGAAAGCATTTAAAAGGGTGTCCATAGGTTTTGGCTGTCACACTAAGGAGTTAAAGTTCCACCTCCAGTATTCGTGATCCCTTACCCGTGCCCCCTGATCTACGATCTCTGAGGTCCCAACAACCAATAGGTTCGGGTAAAGCCTTTGCCTTTTAAATCGATCTCTCCCCTTAATTTTAGAAGGAAGCGATCGCTCAACTTTTCATACACCGCCTCAGAGACCTGAATGGTGTCGGGATCACTGGAGGTTTCCAGGCGGCTTGCCAAATTAACCGTGTCTCCCCACAGGTCATAGGCAAATTTCTTTACGCCAATCACCCCGGCGACCACGTTGCCGCAATGAATACCAATACGCAGCTGAAAGGCACGACCGTCGGGGCGGGTATGGCGTTGAATCACATCCTGCATTGCCAGGGCAAGGTGCGCCATGGCTTGAACCTGGTCCGCCTTTGGGGTGGGCAATCCACCGACCACCATATATTCGTCGCCGATAGTTTTAATTTTTTCCAGCCCATAGATTTCCGTTAGCCGGTCAAAGTCGGAAATAATTTGATTTAGTAGGGAAACTAGCTGTTGGGGAGGGACGGTGGCGGCAAATTCGGTGAATTGGACGATATCGGCAAATAGCACCGTGACTTGATCGAAGGTTTCGGCGATGGTTTGGTTGGGGCGTTGTTTAAGCTGTTCGGCGATCGCCTGGGGCAAAATATTCAGTAATAAGTACTCGCTTTGGCGCTGCTGTTCCTGTAGTTCCTGGGTGCGTTGGATAACTCGCTGTTCCAGGTCTTCACTAAGGGATTTGTAGCGCTGTTCGCTGCGTCGCAGGGAATTTGTTACCCGATCCCGCTCTGAAACTGCCGCGGCCATAAATAAAGCGGTGATAACGATTACGCCCAAAAAGGCCTGGAGCAACAAAATAGTTTGGGGTTTATCGACGGCTTTAACGGCGAAAGGTCCTAGTCCCTGGGATGTGCCGGCGATCGCAATAACGGACACCAACAGGGCCGAAAGCACCGTTTCTTTGGGACCGAGCCTCAAGGAAGCCCACAGAATCAACGGCAGCGGGATGTACTCCAGAGGATAGTAGGCGATCGCGGGCGAGGGGCGGCTCACAAAGACAAACAGGCTTGCTCCCAGTAAACACAGCACCCAAATCCCCCGCGTCCAAGTTTCCCGCGTCCAGTTTTGACGGGATCGTCCCCTGGACAGGGTGGCAACCATTGCCGTGGGTGCTAGCGACACTGCGTCATTAGCAGAATGGCGTTGGGGAATGAACTGGAAAAGAGACTGCCAGGAAAGCTTTCTTAGCTTGGGTGATCGCAACCAGCGGGACCAGCGCCGCCAAATATTGCCCATATCTCCCAACAGCAACACCGTTGGCGCAAAGACAATAACCCCCACCGTGTCCCCTAGCCACCAGGACCAGCGCACGGAGGCAACCTGCTCCCAGGGAATTTTGCCCTCCCAAAACAGGGCGATCGCCCCCACGGTGCAGCTAATTTGGGTAGCCATCAGCGCCCCAAAAAATAGCACCTTAAACACGTCAGAAATAAGGTGCAGCTTGGGGTTAACCCGAAACCGCTTAAACAGCCAAAATGCCACTAATCCCTGTAGGGTAGCTCCGGCAACCCCCAGCACCGACAGCAGCGGCAGCGTTTCGTCACTGTTCAGCAGGTCAAATAGAAAAATTCCTAAGCTAATTCCCGGCCAAATACGCCATCCCCACAGCAACATTAGTCCCTGGGCAATGCCAGCGCTCGGCCATACCGAGGCACCAATGGTGTAGACCCCCGGAACGGACACAGCAATATAGGCGGTAATGCCGTAGACCATGGCCAGGATCGCCGTGTGTTGGAGATATATCCGGTCAGAGGGTCGCCACAGCGATCCCTCTGCCACTGATCTCAATACCGACCGACGGCGAGGGTCGAGCCCCGTTGAATCCCTGTTATCGCTGTTTCTACCGGGCATTCGTCTTCGAGCACAAGGGGAGGCAAAAGGGGAAGCAAAAAACGCAAAGCTAACTTAGCCAGAGACCGGACAAACACTAGCGGAATACCGGTCCATGACTAACTAACAGTCACACCTTAATCCCTATTGACTCCAGATGTAGCCGATATGACCTTCTCCGGGGTTTTACTGTGTGAATTCAGCGATCGCCGCCCCGCCCCAGCAAAGTTTAATACCCGCCCCAGTCACAAGGCTTTTAAGGTTTAGGCAGGATTGGGAAAGAACTCAGCCCTCAAGATCCCACAAAGCTGGGCGTAACGCTCACCCGCACCACCTGATCGCCCGCCGGTAGACGCCCCAGGCGATTCCCTGGATTGTCCGGGCGCTGCAAAGGAATTTCACTGCCCATTATCCGCAAACTACGACTTTGCTCACTGCCCAAAGTGACCACGCTGTCCCCCGTAACCGCGGCCAACGTTGCCAAGGAATCGCCTTTAGTGGCAAAGGTAATCCCCACGCTACCCAGCCGCCCAGGCACCACAAACCGTAAATGCTGCACTGGTAGCCGCTTGCCGTAACCTCGGGCACTTACCAGCAAGAGCTCCTGCGGGGGCGCAATCCCGATACAGCCCACTAATTGCTCCTGCCGTCCCAGTTTGACCCCCACAAGCCCCTGGGAGTTCCGGTTGGCAAAGGGGAAACTGGTGTCGTTTAAAGCCAAAGGAATAATCCGTCCCGAAGAGGTAGCGATAATAATGCGATCGCCCGGCTTGGCTAACGTAGCCGCCATAACTTCATCTTTGGCTTTCAGCTTCAGCGCCGTTAAACCCCGGTTAGTTAACTCAGTGAAATCCTCTAGGGGCAGCCGCTTAATGCGACCCTGCTGGGTGAGCAACACCAACGAACACTCAGGCGTTTCCAGCCAGTCTTGCTCCAGCAAAAACGTTTGAATAATTTCTCGATTCAACTGCTCCACCACATCCCCATCGCCCCGATCTAGGGCGTTGGCCCGCACCGCTGGCGGCAGCAAGGTAATGAGCGGCGTCCCTTTGGGGGTTTGCCGGGTCACCTTCGGCAGCTCGTCCACCCCCAGGTTGTAAGCCTTCCCCAGTCGGGTAATGGCCAGCAATTTGCGATCGCCCTCCGTTTCCCCCTGCAAAATAGGTAAATCATCATGCTCATCCCAGGCAGGCTTACCCGCCGCCGCCCCAGTGATCTCCTGCTGTTGACGCTGGTAGGCCTTCACCGTTAGGCGCCGCGCAAAGCCCCGTTCCGTCAGCTGAATTGCCGTAGGACCCGTTTCTGGCGTTTCCGCCTGCACCACCGCCACTTCCGCCTGGGTGGTGGCCTCCGCTTCGGAAATAATCTGGGTGCGACGGGGGGACTTAAACCGCCGCTTCAAGGCCCGCAGTTCCTTTTTCATGGATTTCAGCAGCTCATGGCGGTTCCCTAGCAAACTATCCAACGTGGCCGCCCGGTCCCGCAGCTCCTGCTGCTCCGTTTGCAGCTTCTGCTTCTCCATGCCCGTCAGCCGCCGCAACGGCATCCCCAACACGTCCCGTGCCTGCCGCTGACTCAGTTCCAGAATTTCAATTAGCTGGGCTTCGGCGCTGCCCCCGTCGGGGGAATTGCGCAAAATTTCAATAGTTTCGTCCAGGTTATCCAAGGCAATTAACAGCCCGTCTAAGATTTCCAGGCGATCGCTCACCCGATCCCGTTCGTAGCGATACTGGCGCTGGAGGGTTTCCTCACGAAATGTCAGAAATTCCTGAAGTGCCTCCCGAAGGCTTAGCTGCCGGGGCTGCCCGTTCACCAGCGCCAACAAAATGGTGCCAAAAGTGCTTTGCAGTTCCGTTTGTTTGTAAAGCTTCGCCAGAACCTCGTTGGGATCGGTCTCGCGCTTTAGCTCAATAACCACCCGCACCCCGTCGCGATCGCTCTCGTCCCGCAGGTCGCTAATGCCGTCAATTTTGCCGTGGTTGACCCGAGTGGCCACCTTCTCCAGCCACCCCGCCTTATTTACCTGGTAAGGCAGCTCTGTAATGATGATTGCCTGCCGCTTACGCCGCCCCCGACTGCCAGGAATTTCCTCCACATGGCTCACCCCGCGCATAATCACGCTGCCCCGTCCCTTGCGGTAAGCGTCCTCAATGCCCTGGTTGCCGATAATATGCGCCCCGGTGGGGAAATCCGGCCCCGGCACCAGCTTCATCAGCGCCTCGTCGGTCAAATTGGGGCGATCGATCATGGCAATCAACCCATCCACAATCTCTTCCAAATTGTGGGGAGGAATATTGGTGGCCATGCCCACCGCAATTCCCGAGCAGCCATTTAGCAACAAAAACGGCAGCTGGGACGGCAGCACCGACGGCTCCTGCTGGGAGCTATCAAAGTTATCCACAAAATCAACGGTGGCTTCCCCAATTTGCTCCAGCACCGCCTCGTGGGCAATGGGAGCCAGCCGCGTTTCCGTATACCGCATCGCCGCCGCTGGGTCGTTGTCGATGGACCCAAAATTCCCGTGTCCCTGCAACAGGGGATAACGGCTAGCAAAATCCTGCACCATCCGCACCAGGGCGTCATACACCGCCTTGTCTCCGTGGGGATGGTATTTACCCAGCACATCCCCCACCACGCGGGCACATTTCCGGTAGGGGCGGTCCGGCGTTAATCCCAGCTCGTGCATGGCATACAAAATTCGCCGGTGCACCGGTTTTAGTCCGTCGCGCACATCCGGCAACGCCCGACCCACAATCGTACTCATGGCGTATTCCAAGTACGACTGCTGCATCTCCGAATGGAGGGAGGTGGGAATCACCTGACCGGCGTCCATAAGGTTGAGTTGTTCGGGCATGGGCTCGGGGGAGGATTTTGAGGTTGCAATTACGGGGGGATGAGGCATAGCATAACAAGTAGTTAGCCTCGCGTTTGTCGCTTTGCCTAGATGAAAACCGTTCTAATTGTCGAAGATGACCTGATCAATGCGCGGGTCTTCTCGAAGATATTGACCAAGCGTGGTGGTTTAAATGTTAAGCACACCGAAGATGTGGAAGAAGTTGTAAACATTGCCCGCGCTGGCGAGGCGGATGCGATCCTGATGGACGTTTCCCTAGCCAACAGCACCTACCAGGGGGAGTCGGTGGATGGGATCAAAATTACCCAGATGCTGAAAGCAGATGAGAAGACTGCCAGTTTGCCCATCATTTTGGTGACTGCCCACGCGATGGAGGGCGATCGCGAAAATTTCCTGGAGCAAAGTGGCGCCGACGACTACATTTCCAAGCCCGTGGTAGACCATCAGGGCTTCGTAGATAAAATCTTAGGCTTGTTACCCCAGTAGCGGGAGTGGGCAGTTTTCTGCCTTCCGTTAGCTTCGAGCCCCTGCTTCGCCCATAGGAAAAGCCGCCCGCATCTTTTTTGACGCGGGCGGCTTCCGTGTGTTTTTAGAACTGCCCTATTTCGCTTAAGAAGGCTTTATCCCATACCCCCAGGGTGAGAAAAGCTAAGGGTAATTCGAAAGGTTTGGGTCGCTTGGGGCTCCAAAATAGTCAGATTTTTTTTGGTATTCATGGCATTGCGCCCCGCTGACCAAGGCTCTAGGCAATAGTAGTCTTTGCCTTTAATGGTCCAGAAAACCAATGTGCTGTAGGCATCGTCAAAGTCGGTTTTGATGCGCGATCGCGTCCCCACATCGTCAATTACCGCGTCGGTGCGCTGCAGCTGATCGAAGGCAATATCAATTTCATCCTGCCCATAGTCCAAGGTGCCATCGAAGGGATAGTGCTCCGAAGCCCCCTTTTTCGTGTAAGCCGCAGAGGGAATATCCAGCTTAAGGTCGTTTTTCTCCCTCACCGCAAAATAAGTATGTAACCCGGTGGAAAAGGGCATAGGCTCATCAGACCGGTTGTGGTACTGCTGCTCAATGTGCAGCGATCGCCCCAGCAGCCGGTAAGTGAACTCCACGTCAAAATCAAAGGGGTACACTTTGCGGGTGGTTTCATTGCTAGCCAGCTTAAGGGTTATGGCAGCGCCATTATCGGTGGACTGATCCCCCACATCCCACGCCATATCCCGGGCAAATCCATGCTGCTTCAAGGGATAGGTTTTACCGTTCCACTGGTACTGATCGTCTTCCACGTTGCCGCAAATGGGAAACAGGATAGGAATGCCGCCACGGATACTTTTGCTGGGGTCGGCAAAGCGATCGCTATCCAAATACAACAGCGGGCGATCGCCCACCCGCCATCGGGTTACAATCCCCCCCCGTTCCGGCACCACCACCGCCCGGGCGCCACTGGTATCGTCCTCAAGGGCATAGGCTCCATGGTTCCCTTCACGGGTGGAGCTGATGGAAAAAGCCATTAGCGAGCCTTCAGTAGGTGAATATCAGAAAATTGGCCGGTTATTGCCGTTATTGACAGTAGGCGGGAGCACCAATGCTGCTTTACCAAAAACTGGCTTCAGCACGCTGGACGGCACCTTCAATAAAAGGCAGCAAGGGGGGACGCCCCTCATTAACCAGCGGGCGCAGGCGATCGCCTCCGGATTTGGCGGAGCCAGCGCGATTAAACACCGACGAATCGCTAGATTTACTGCGGTCATTGTCAGCGATCGCGAAAGACGGTTCCTGGGGCACCTCAAAAGGTAGGGACGGCGCCCGATTTTTCTGGGTTCGACCGCCGTTTTGTTGTTGATCCGCACTTGGCTCCCCTTGCTCAGCAACAACCTCTGGGGTGCTGGGGCGATCGCCTGCAGTGAACTGCCCCGTGCTAAACAGCGGCTCAATATCCACCTTTCTCCAATCGCTGCTGCCACCCAGGGCTTCATCCGCTTCAATTTCAGCGGCGATGGCAATGGACTGCTGCCGCTCTAGCTGCGCCTTTGCCTTTGCCAAAGTTTGTCCCAACTGCCGCTGGGTTTCCGAAGCCAACTGACTAGCAATGGGCGGAGACGCTGGGACAGGGGAGCTCTGCTCAACATCAGCGCTATTGGCCTCGCTCTGTCGAATCGCCGCCAATTGCCCCGCCAGGTCAACTTGAGACTTGCTTAGATGGTTACGCGCTTGGTCAAATCCCCGTGCAGCCTGGGAGGTGGGAGCGCCCGCTTTTAAAGTCAGCGCCGCTTCCAAAGGCTCAGCGTGCGTTTCTGCAGCGATTTTCCCTGTCGTCCCTCCCTCAGTGGTCAGAGCATCACTGGTTTTGGACACTGTCCTGGACACTGTCCTGGACACCCTGGTCTCGGGCTCCCTGGTCTCGAGCTTCGCCTGATCCGAGGTCTTTTCTGTAGCCTCTTGCCCCTGAGGGACATTGCCCTTGGGAGGGTCAACGGGGACTTTTTCTGGGGCGATCGCCACCGCTTCACTGCCCTGCTTATCCGCTTTAGGCACCTTAAGAGTGGTGCCCGACAGCAAGGGCTCGGCAAAGTTGCGGGAGATATGCTTCAGGTGATTAAAAATCGACTCGCCGCGATCGCCAGGCAAAATTTCCGGTTGATAATCCTGCACCACCAGCGGCAAGAAATCCAACTTCATTTCATCACCGGTCAAAGACACCTGTAGGGCCGCCGTTACGTAATTGCGCCGAGAATTACCGCCAAAAATAAAATTGCCCAGGGAATAAACGATCGCCTTGCCCTTGTACACTTCCGCTCCCTGGAGCACGTGGGGATGGTGTCCCACAATTAAATCCGCGCCATGGTCAATGGTGAACTGGGCAAGGTTACGCTGGTAACCCGCCGGATAGTGGGCATTCTCTTCACCCCAGTGGTAGTTCACCACAATCCAATCCACCTGATCCCGCACCGCTTCCATATCTGCCTTAATGGCATCAAAGTCCCGGGGATTAGTGCCCGGTGCGCCGTCCGTTGCCGCATGCCAATAGGCGTTGTAGTAGCCAAAATAGGCAATGCGCTTACCCTTGACGTCCACGATTTTGGGTCGTCGCGCCTCTTTCAAATCGCGCCCGGCCCCCACCGCGTAAATCCCCGCTTTTTCCAGATGCTCCATCGTTTCCGACAGCCCCTTGCCCTGGTAATCCATGGCGTGATTATTGCCCAAGGTGACAATATCCACGCCGCCGCTGGTGAGCACTTCTACCGACTCGGGCTTAGCTTTGAAGTTAAAGCTTTTGCCGGGGCGGCGAGTATTAGCGGTGGTCAAGGGATTTTCCAAATTCACCATGGACACGTCCGCCTGGGCATACTCAGGCATTTTGGCGAAGGTTTTGCCGTAGTCGCCGCGCACCTTGGTCTCAAAGAAGTTGGACAGGGTGACATCGCCACCGAAAAGCAGCGTTACCGTTTCGTCCGAAGGAGTAACCGCTGGATGGGAGGTGGCGGGCACCACTTCCAGCGCCGTCGACACCACAGGTGATCGCCGTTCCTGAGCCTGGGCAAAGTTATTTTGTAGGGGCAGCGCGGCGGGACGGAAGGAAATTACCTGCTCCGTTTGCTCCCGCGTTGTTGTGCCAGAGCCGGTTACCGTACGAGTGCGATCGCTAGACTCGGTCAGGTTGGGCAGTTGTTGGGCCAGCCACAGCGCTAAGACAAAGGGCACAATCGCCGCGCCCCCCAAAAGAAGCGATCGCGTAATGCGGTCCCAAACGGGATCCCGCAGTGCTCCAATTCCCGTAAAGCCCTGGCTAAGTTGAGCCATTGGCGATCGACTGGCGGGTGTGGCTAGGCGAATGGTTTGCTCCCAAGCCAAGGACTCTTGACCCACCTCACAAATGCCCAGGCGCACGCCACGAATATTCGGTGCATTTAACGCCCACAACCGCTTACACACCGCCTGGGTGATACTTTGGCGAAACTCTGTCATTTCTGACGCCATTCGCGGCACCATGGCGCAGTCAACGGTGACCGCCACCATGCGTCCGCCCATTTGTCCCACTCGCACCTGCCAGCCCCGCTCCAGGGCTAGGGGCTCCAAACACTGGGCAATGTCATTGAGGGAAACGCGCTTTCTCCCCGCAGACTTGCCAAGGGGGGATTGAACCTCAGGCGATCGCCCCCCTTCTTCCTCGGCAAAGGATCGCCTATCGGTAAATTGACCCACAGCCTGCCCCGCCGCCGAGGTCATTTGGCGCCAGCGCCGTTCAATGCCATCTACAAATTCAGCCATGCGCCGGGAGGTGCGGCGCTCGTTTTTGACCGTTGCCCAGCGGCGATAGTAGCGATTCGCCTGGGACGATACCGATGCCTTAGCGGCCTTGGCTTCAGCCACCAAAGAATCAGCAAAGGTGGTCAATGGGGTTGGCGACTGGGGACTCGGCGACTGGGCACCAGGGGCAGCGTCAGGATAAACGGCGCGGTTTGCCATGGCCGGGTTGGGCGGCGGCGGCGGCGGCATTTGGCGAGGGGGAGCCGTTGGTCGCACCAAAGGCTGGGGCACCGGCGGCATAAAGCTAACGGAGTGGTCCCATAAATCGTCGGATCCACCTGACAGGCGCGCAATGATTTTCACCCCGGCGATCGCCGCCACGTTCAACTGCTTTAGGCGGTGGAGCATAAACTGCACCAGCCGCTCCCGCTCCGGCATAGTTTGACATTCCACCACCAGCTGCAAACAGCCATCCCCTTGGTGTAACGCCTGGGTACGGATGCCGTGGGGAGCTAAGTATCGGTCAAAGCCGCGCGCGATCGCTCGAGGATTAACGGCAGGGGCGCCTGAAGCGGAATTAAACCAAGGAAAACGACCGAAGCTCGCTGCGCTATTCATAGGATTGCCGTGATTAAATCGCCATTACGCCGGCGTATTAAAGGGAGGTTACTAAACGGTTCTAACCCACGGATAAGCAATTATCCATCGATAGAGGGGCATCAGAGGTTTTTTATGTCTCATCTTTGCCATTCCGTTTATTTAATCCAGTATCTTACGGGGTCTTCTTCCTGTTTCCTACTGATTTCTGCGCTTTTGTGTCCACAGCGGTTATTTTCCGGCGATCGCCTCATTAATAGCCACCACCACTCGATCCACCTTGTCCTCGTCTAACCCTGGGAACATGGGCAGCGACAGAATTTCATTGCCCAACGCCTCAGCGACCGGAAAACTTCCCGGTCCCCACCCCATATCCGCATAGCCCGGCTGCAAATGGCAAGGAATAGGGTAGTGAATCCCCGTCATCACCCCCTTTTCCTTAAGGCGCTCCTGAAGCTGCTCCCGGTTTATCGGGCAACTTTCCTTCACCTGCACCACATACAAGTGGTAAATATGCCCCGCTCCAGAGTGGTTTTTCATGGGACGAATCCCATGGGAATCAAGGGATTGCAGTTTTTCGTCGTACCACTGGGCCGCCTGGTTGCGCTGGGCGTTCCACAGGGGTAAATGGGGCAGCTTTACGTCGAGAATCGCCGCCTGAATAGTATCCAGGCGAGAATTAGTGCCCCGGTCTTCGTGGAAATATTTTTTCGGTGCCCCGTAATTTCGCAGCGATCGCACCTTCTTCGCCACTGTTTCATCGGAGGTGACCACAATACCGCCGTCCCCCATGGCTCCCAAGTTTTTGCCTGGGTAAAAACTAAAGGCAGTGGCTGTGCCGATGGTGCCGGCCTTGTAACCATCCCGCGTTGCCAAGTGAGCCTGGGACGCATCCTCAAAAATTTCCACCCCAGTGCGCTCCGCCAAGCCCAGCAACTCCTTCGGCGACACCAGTTGTCCATACAAATGCACCGGCAAAACCACCTTAGTTTTATCCGTGATCGCCGCCTCAGCCGCCGCCAGATCCATTAGGGCGGTATCCGGGTCGCAGTCCACTAAAACAGCCTTCGCGCCCACCTTATCCACCCCCACCACCGTGGCGATAAAGGTGTTGGCGGGCAAAATCACCTCGTCCCCCGGTCCCACCCCCATGGCTTGTAGCCCCAGGGCGATCGCCTCAGTGCCGCTGCCCACGCCAATACCGTGGGGCACACCGCACGCCGCCGCAAAATTTTCCTCAAAGGCTTTCACCTCTGGACCCAAAATATAGCCGCCGTGGTCCAGCACCGTGGCGATCGCTCGATTAATGTCCTCTTTAATGGGGGCGTGTTGCAGGGACAGGTCCACAAAAGGAACGGTGGAGAGAGTGGCAACCATGGCTAAAACCTAAGTGAGAAGCAGTAAGATTACGTCTTAACCGGTTGTAACCTTTGCCCGGGAGGCTCGCAACTGACCACAGGCAGCATCTGACTCTAGACCCCTCGCCCGCCGGACGCTCACCGCCACCCGCCGATCTCGCAAGGTGCGCACAAACTGATCAATGCGGCGCGGACTGGGACACTGATAGTCCACTTCGTTAATGGGATTGTAGGGAATCAAATTTACGTGACTTTGAAATCCCCGCAGCAGCCCCGCCAGTTCCCGCGCCGCCTCAACGGTATCGTTCACCCCCGCCAGCAAAATATATTCGAAGGTGACCCGTCGCCCTGTTTCCCGCACATAATCACGACAGTCGTCCAGCAGCGCCCCAATGGGATAGCGCTTTGCCGTGGGCACCAGCTGCTGGCGCACCTGCTGATTGGAGGCGTGCAGACTCACTGCCAAGGTGGCCTGCAATTTTGCCTGGGCGAGGCGAGGAATCTGCCCCGGCACCCCCACGGTGGACACGGTGATATTGCGCTGCCCAATGCCCAAATCTTCATTAAGCGATCGCACCGCCCCCAGCACCGCCGTGGAATTTAATAGGGGCTCGCCCATGCCCATAAACACAATATTGCTCACCCGGCGGTCAAACACTTCCCGCACCGCCAGCACCTGCTCCACAATTTCCCCACGGCTTAGGTTGCGCTGCCAGCCCCCTTTACCCGTAGCGCAAAAATCGCACGCCATAGGACAGCCCACTTGGGAAGATACGCACACGGTTAGGCGCTTGTCAGTGGGAATGCCCACCGTTTCCACAATATTGCCGTCCGATAGCTGCAGCAGCAGTTTAATGGTGCCATCGGGGGCGTCGCTACGGTAATGGATGGGCGATCGCCCCACCACATCCCTGCCAGCGTTCTCGGCGACATCCTCCACCGCCTGTCGCCACGCCTTCGGCAGCACGGAAATATCCCCAAAGGACCGCACGCCGCGGTCGTAAATCCATTGATAAACCTGTTTCCCGCGATACTTGGGCTGTCCTTGATCCACCACCCATGCTTCAATTTCTTCTAGGGATGCTCCCACGAGCGGCGGTGCACCGCAGGGCTTGGGCGATCGCACCTTGGATCGAAAACCATGGTGTGAATCAACACCCCCATCAACCCTGGAATCGTTATTAAACTTATGGGAACCATCCTCCGCTGTTCCCTGAGGTGCAGGATGTTTATCAATAGCCTTTTGGGGCGCTTTCCCGGAAGCTCTACCAAGGATTCGAGTTGTGGAAGTGGTAACAGTCATGGCAGCCGAAAAAGTCTAGAAAACGGAAGGAATGGTTCATCCCAAAAGCGGGCACACTAGAAGTGTAAGACGGTACGTCTATGAGCGCGAATTTAGGGTGTGGATATCGAAAGTGTGGATATCAAAGTGCGGATATCAAGTGCCGATAGGAATGCAGATTGAGGGCTCAGAAACTAAACGTACGGATTGAAAGAATTGCCCTCTGAAAAGAGGAACAGTGCAAAAAATAGATTTAAGTCGTAGTGGTGATCTTTGGAGGAAACAAGCAATGGGGCAAACATCACAACTAAAGCAATGGTGCCTTTTGAAATTTACCTTTCGAGGTTTCCACCCCAAGACTCGCTCCTTGGGAATTGCATCTTGAGCGCTTGTGAATCCAAGGTTTGGCTATGCAAAAAGTGTTTGTGAAGACAAAAAAAACACGAGAGTAGCGACTAGCTTTCTTTCAATAACCTTTTGAAAGTCCCTACCAGTTACGGCAAATTACCGGACCCTAGACAAGATACCTTTTATTGTCCCGCTTTAATAACCCCTCCCCTTCCATCGCCCAAAGAGTCACCAAAAGCAGACTTTCTGAAAAGCAAATTCTCTGAAAGGCAAATTCTAAGTTCAAGCCTCGCAGTCTGACGCACTCGCTCCCCGCCCGTTTATCTCTACTTGCCCATGTCTACCGATATCCCCACCGACGCTCCCACCGACCTCTCTGCACCATCGCCCCATGACTACCAGGACCTAAAGCGGGAGTACAATGCCCTGCGCGATCGCCTGAACCAGCTTGAAGAATCCCTCCAGGCAGCCGCGCCACCAGCCCCGCCACCGCCCCCTTCGGTTCGAGGCGATCGCCCCCAGCCCCCCGGCGTGGATCCCCTGTTTCGGTCCTACGTGGAAACCGCCAACGATATGGTGTACACGGTGGACCTAACGGGCTGCCTAACGTTTATTAATCCCTACGGCGAACAGTTACTGGGGCGCACCCACGACGAGTGGGAAGGGCAACCCTACATGGATTTTGTGGCGCCGCGCTTTCGGGAAAGTACGGCAAAGATTTTTGAGAAGCTACTCACCACTGGGGAGGTGGTGGATTTCGAATTTGCCCTAGTCAATAAGGACGGCGAAGAGATCCAGGTGCAGGTCAATGGACAGCTTTTGCACCAGGATGGGCAGTTAATTGGCGGCTTGGGTATTGCGCGGGATATTACGGAGCGGAAGCGCTTTGAACGGCAGCTAAAAATGCTGTCGCGGGCATTGGAATCTAGCCATGACAGCGCCGTAATTTCCGATTTAAACGGCAAGATTATTTACGTTAATGCCGCCACCCATCGCACCTTCGGCTATGAAGAGGGCACCTTAGTGGGAGAAAACACGGCGTGTTTTTATCCCGAGGCGGGACCGGCTCAGGTGGCGTGGCTCAGTCGCCAGGCAGTGTCCGGGGGCTGGAGCGGCGAGGTAATTTGTCAGCGCAAGGGGGGACGGCGATTTCCGGCGTTGCTGTCGGTGGGGGGCGTTGCCGACGAAGATGGCAATCCGGTGGCTTTTTCGGCGATTGTGCGGGATATCAGCGACCAAAAGCAAAATCAGGCGGAGCTGGCGGCGAAAAATATTGAGCTAGAGCGAGCTAGCCGCATGAAGTCGGAGTTCCTCGCCAATATGTCCCATGAGTTGCGCACGCCCTTAACGGCAATTTTGGGCTTCTCGTCCCTGTTGGGGCAACAGCTTTATGGTCCCCTGAACGAGAAACAATCGGTGTACGTGGATCGCATTCGCAACAGTGGCGACCATTTGCTGAGCTTGATCAATGACGTACTGGATCTGTCCAAGGTGGAGGCGGGTCAAGCGGAGCTGGAAATTGGCACCGTGGATATTGCGGAGGTGTGCCAGGGGGCGATCGCCATTATCAGCGAACAAGCCAAGGCTCGCGATATTAAAATCTATTGCGATATTCCTAAGGATATCGGCACCCTAATGGCTGAGGAGCTGCGGGTGCGGCAGATGCTGCTCAATCTGTTGTCTAATGCCCTGAAATTTTCTAGCGAAAATAAATCCATTGGTTTACAGGCCCGCACCTCCGGAGGCTACTTACACCTCAGCGTCTGGGATAACGGCATTGGCATCCCCGAAGAGGCGAAAGGGCTATTATTTCAACCGTTTTTGCAACTGGATAGCTCCCTATCCCGTCGCCACGAAGGGACCGGCTTAGGGCTGGTGCTAACGAAACAACTGGCAGAACTTCACGGCGGTAGCGTTGATTTCGAGTCCACCTTGGGAGAAGGCAGCACTTTTACCATTCACCTGCCCCTTAATACGCCCCCTCTACGTCCCGCGGCTGAAGCCGCCACCGAATCAGATTCTACTCCCCTGTCCAAAACAGTGCGATCGCCGTTCTGTGGCGATGAGCAGCCCACAATTTTAATTATTGAAGACGATCCTTACAACGCTCAGCTTTTGAACGATACTTTGGCGGGCTGGGGATACCGCGCCGTAATTGCCAGTACTGGAGAGGAAGGGTTAGCTCAGTTGGAGAGGGAGCCCGTTTGTATGGTGCTGTTGGATATTCAGCTTCCCGATATGGACGGTTTTGCGGTGCTCGACGCCATTCGCAGTCAGGATCGCTGGGCGGAATTACCGGTGGTAGCTGCCACGGCACTGGCGATGACTCGCGACCGCGATCGGTGCCTTCGCGCCGGGATGCAAGACTATCTGAGCAAACCCCTAAATTACGAAACCTTGGGCACCTTACTGACTCGCCACACCGGCTTTCCCCCAGCAGTGCACGACCTAAGCTCCGCGACCTAAAAATCTGGAACATAAGAATCTGGAACCGGTCTCATCCCTTAAGCTCCGAAGGCTTGATGCCGCAGAGTGAACACGCCGCCTGCGACACACCGCCTTTTTTAAAAAAAGGCACTAGTAGCCGGTCCTTACGCTACTGGCTACTGAGTCCAAGCCCTGACCACTAAAAAACTCTGCCAAAAATTTCCTAGTGGGAACTTTGGCAGAGTTTCAAAAGCGAATGCTGGTAAAGAGGCCCTCAAAAAGCCAGCTCTACCAATCAAGTTCTAGAAACGGCAATAACCTTGAGCGACCTACTCAGAAGCCTCAGGCTCAGCAGATTCGGTAGCCTCAGGCTCAGCAGATTCGGTAGCCTCAGGCTCAGCAGATTCCTTGGGAGCCGCCTCGCCATCAGCAGCAGCGGGAGACGCCTCACCAGCAGGCTCTTCAGCAGCGGGAGACTCAGCAGGGGCAGCCTCGCCAGCAGGAGACGCTTCACCAGCAGGAGCATCTTCGCCGCCGCCACCACCACAGGCGGCCAGGGCTGCCATCAAAGCGGCTGCGGTCAAAGTACGCAAAATAGTTTTCATAATCACTCCTCAGTAGTACGAAATGTTAGTGACGATTTAGAAACAGTGTTAGTTGTACCCAGAGAGAACAACTGAATATCACCGATAGGTGCCACTGGTTTTAAAACACAATTTTTGTTGCAATCACCGAGGGCTCACCGCAAAGACTGCAGCGTGACCTCGTGGACTGGAACTTAATGCTGTATTTTAATCGCTCAGTTTTTGAAATGTGTCTGTTTACAGGTTCAAAGCTATAGAAATTTTTAATCAATGGCTTTATTTAGCTCCCCTGCGTAGGCATAGGCGACTCAGCAAAGTCAGCCCCCAGAAAAAAGTCGGGGGACAACGCGCATAAGAGAACCGCTGGAAAAAAGGTTGGTCAATCAGTTGGGTGCGTCCGCCAAAACATGGGCAGGACTTACGCAAGACATGTCGCCTGAAGGCAAAAACAAACGTTGCAGCGGCTTCCCCTCTTACCAAGGGGGCTTTGCGCAAGTCCTGACTGAAAGGCTTGGGAAACGGAATACGGAACAATTTTGGGCGGCTAATTTTGGGTAGCTAATTTTGGGTAGCTAATCTTAAGTAACTTTCGGCGATCGCCCCAATATTTTGTACGGGCTGCACTAACGCATAGCCAAACACTCTTATCAACCCTGCGTTACAATTAGTTACAAGAAAGAAATTGATTGAGAAAGGAGGCTATGTGAATATGGCTTTAGTTTTAGGATTATTGGCAATTGGTTGGGTTGCAGCATCGGTTATTGGTACGCAAGCGTACTTCCGCGGTGAACAACGCAAGCCCATCCACAATCGCAACTGGAATTCGGATTCCTTTGATCAAATGGCAAATGTGATCACCGGTACACCTACGGATTATGGCGATCGCGAACCGGCTCAACCCTTTGATCCTTTTCACAGCGCCCAGTTGTCCAAGTAAATAGCTGGATGGCAAGTGTGCCCCAAAGAGAGCTTTGAATACGTAATAAATTCTGCTTGCGAAAGGTGGAATGAAAAATCATCCGCAGTGTTTTTTCCCAGCGCGTCCTGTTATCCAGGGGGCGCTTTTTATTGGGCTCAAGGCACGGGTTACGCCAATCGAGTCCAGCTAAGCGATCTCCCAAGTTGATGCCAGCGTAGGCAGTGGGAGATGGGTTGCCCAGTAATTTCGGTGGGCTGGTTGATAGCCGTGTAAGGGGCAACGGTGCCCAGGGCGATCGCCGTTTCGCTGTCACACAGGTCCCAATCCACCAGCTTTTTTACGCCATCTAGCAGGGGCAATGTGGTGCCGGAGAGAGTGCCATCGGGAAGGCGAGCGGTGCCGTGGGTGACGGTGATTTGGCGATCGTCCCAGGGATAGGCGCCGTCGGGGAGCCCCAATGGCGACAGGGCGTCGCTTACCAGAAATAAACCGCGATCGCTGTTATCAGCCCCACCACCGGATCGCAGCAATAATTTCAGCATGGTGCGGCAAATGTGTTGACCATCAGCGATAAACCCGCAGTGGACGCGATCATGGGTTAAGGCGGCTCCCAATAGTCCCGGCTCGCGATGGTGGAGACTGGGCATGGCATTGAAGGCGTGGGTGACCATGCTTGCTCCTGCTTCGAAGGCTTGGGTCGCTTGGTCGGCGGTGGCGAGGGAGTGACCGAGGCTGACGGTGACGTTGCGATCGCGAAGGTAGGCAACGGCGTCCCCGGTGGGATCCAGCTCTGGCGCGAGGGTGATGATGGTGACGGCGTCCCAGTCGGCTTCAGTGCCCAGAAGACTTTTAACGGTGTCGAGGCTTAGGGACTGTAGGAATTGCTCGGGGTGGGCGCCGCGCTTTTTCGGAGCTAGAAATGGTCCTTCCAGATGTAAGCCGAGAATTTGGGCGGTATTTTTAGGCTGGGTTTGCTGATAGTCTCGCAGAATTTGGAGCGATCGCCGGAAGTTCTCCACCGACGTAGTCACAATGGTGGGGCAATAACCGTTAACGCCCTGGTCCCATAGAAGCCGTCCAATTTCGTCGAGCTTGTCGCGATCACTCGGCTGCACTTCAGGAAATGGCAACCCCAACGCGCCGTTAATTTGTAAATCCAGTCCTCCCAAGGACACCCAGTCGCCCTTTAAATTCACCACTTTCGCATCGCTGGGAATTTCCCCTAGGTCGTGCATAGGAACAGTCATTTCCACCACGCCGGCATCGTCCAGGATTAGGGCAGATTTGTGGCGATCGCCCAGCAGCCTAGCGTGGGTGTAAATGCGTTCCATAACAGTCTCTGGCGGTCTCTGGCGGTGGGGGCTGTTGGGAGTTTACCGTGTTTAGCGGGCTTCGCTGGGGGGTGAAAGGTAAAGGAAGACCGTTTTGGGCAGGGGAGTAAACCAGCCGGTGCGAATACCTGCTGACTGCATGGCACGCCCAATCCAGTTGTTGCAGGTGTTTAGGGCGCTGTAGAGTCCGTTGGCTTCTAGAAATATGTCGTGCTTGCCCCGGTTGGCTCCCGGAATAAGCTGCACGGTGCCGTCAGTTTGGCGACGCAGGCTGTTTTGGATATGTTTAACCACCTGGCGATATTGGGCAGGGGTAAGTTTTACTGATCGCATTTCCTGGGGCGATCGCACTCCACGAGTGAAATACACCTGCATGCAGCTTTTGGATGGCCAGAACAAAGCGTGCAGGGCGCTAAGAAATTTGGAATTATGCCAGGTGGGAAGTTGGGCAAAATATTCGCGATCGCCCCATCCAAGCACCACCCACTCGGCAGCGCTGGTGTCTCCGGCGAATAGGTCTGGTGCAAATTCCTGGCGCCAGTCGATGATGTCATTGGCGATGGGCAGCACAATATCGGCGTGAAGCAGGCTGGAAGTAAATTTCACCTCAATGCCGTCGGGGTCAGACTGAAAGTCGTTATTGACCGGAATAAGTCCGATGGCCACGATGGCAAGGTAGATAAAGATAGGGGTGAGCAGCACTGGCAGAACACGAGTAAAAAGAAGGCGAAAACTGCGACAGAAACGACGGCGGAGCGATCGCCACTGACTGCGAGTAATCATGACCCTTCAATTGTCTTCCCCTATCCTTGTTTTCCACAGTTATCGTAGACAGTCAACTAACTGTGCCTTTATGTAGAAAGTAAATGACCCTACCTTTACATGGGGGCAAACCAGTACAGTGCTGGGTATTTACTTAAATGGCTATTGATTTCGCGGTCATAGCCGCCAACTCTATTCAGTGTTTGAATGAGCCCTCTAGTATTCCTGAGATACCAAGGACGACTCTGTTCACACGTATTCCTTGTCACAGAGTTCGATCTACACCTAGGGTGATAGACCTGCGAGCTCAAGTATTGCAAATTGTAGACCAGTATTATTGGCTCAGTGTCAGTGTTTCTAGTAATGGATTTATATGACAAGACTAGATTGACGGGAACGCTATGCATTTCTCCCACAATGATGAGATCGACTGTCTCTCCCGTATCACTGAACTCAAACCACGCGCGATCAACCAGGATTCCCCTACGCCCCCTAAGGTATCGGCTAAGACGGGCGCGCAGAGGTGTTGACCCAAGCATACTGTTGAGTCTCCTCTGTGCCCTATCTACACTGGAGGATCTTTGCTTAGAGGGACTTCTGCGGCGAAAACGACGAGTTAAATCCTTGCCTAGATTATGAAGAATTTGCGATTGATTATCATTTGAAACTTTAGTGGCGACCGGTGAAGCCGACGACGGGAGTGAATTGAACAACGTGCTTGAGGACACTAGTGCAATGCCTAGGATCCGGATTAGGGAGGCTTTGACAGGATGCTTGTTCATTGGATATGCAGTAAGCCTTACGACTTACTTTTAAAAGACTATCTACTTCTTGTAACCATCAGCAGATTGCCTTGGTCAGGAATCATACATGAACGTTAACAGCCAAAACTCTTGAGTTTGTAACGCTAAACTCTATGTTTTCTCCTTGCGAAGAAGTATCCAAAAGTATTAATTGCTCTTGGCAAAGAGTAAGGTTGTGTATATCCAATACATCCTTCCGCATACTCGCTTCTTGGTTTAAGTCATGCCTTTTAAGCCTGCACTAAAGGCTGTGGTTAATCCTTGTATTGGAAGAAGTAAGAGACATTTAAAGTCTTTGTTGTTGGATGTAAATCATGAGTACCTCACAGCACTTGAATCATGCAGCCAGCTCATTTAATGTTGGTGACATCCGTAACACTGGGGGCAATAGGACAGGTGCTTCTAAAGTGGGGTGTGTCAAAGCCATCAGAAACAATTACTTCCCAATTTCTGAACCCCATTGTGATTAGTGGGCTGGGAGTTTACTTTGTCGCAGCGGTTTTTTATACAACTGCATTGAAGCAGTTGCCCCTATCGGTGGCATTTCCCAGCGTGTCGGCCAGTTATGTGATCGTGGCACTGCTGGCATTTTTTATTTGGAAAGAGCCGTTTGGGGCGAAACAAATTGCGGCATTTATTTTGATTTTGGCGGGAGTATATCTATTGAATAAGCCTGATTAGGAAGGAATAGGGGTACATAACTCGACGAGGGTGCCATCGGGACAGCGAACGTAGGAGACGGTCTGCCCCCAAGGCTTTTGGGCGGGTGGAGAAACTTCGGTGGCACCTGCGGTGATCGCCCGATCATGGGCAATTTGAACGTCAGAGGTGACCAGGGCGATTTCAAATCCCAAAGGCTGGGAGGAACTATGGGCAGCAACGTAACCCTTGGGAAAATTTGCATTCCCTAAATCGTGGGAAGCAAAGGCCAAGACGGTCTCGCCGGTGTCCAGCTCCCCATAAGTTTTGGATTCATGGAGAAATTTTTGTGGCAAGCCAAACGCTGCTTCAAAGAAAGCGAGAGATTCCGGAACACTGGGGACGTAGATGATGGTGTAGCCAAACTTCATGGGTGGCGCGATGGGTGAAGGGCGCTCTTAATTTAGCCCAGGCATCAGTCGTGGAAATCCCTACCTGGATGGGGCGATCGCCCGGTCAAGCCCAGCGCTACACTGAAAGCTATTGGATCAAGCAAACGTTTACCCAGGGCTAACGACGCCCCTTTTGTTATGTCTACCCTTCCTTTGACTAGCGAAAACGTTGAGAACGTGCTGGAAGAACTTCGCCCTTACCTCATGGCAGACGGCGGCAACGTAAGCCTCGTGGAAATTGACGGACCCATCGTTAAGCTACGTCTTGAAGGAGCCTGCGGATCCTGCCCCAGCTCCACCATGACCCTAAAAATGGGTATTGAGCGCCGCCTTAAAGAATTTATCCCCGAAGTAGCTGAAGTAGAACAGGTGGTGTAAAAGACTCCCCACCTTAGGGATTCTTGAGGGGCACTGTCCCTTAAGCAAGGTTTCAGGGGCAGCGCCCCTGAGCCGTATCTCCACAGCACAGCTTGAGACTTTAGATGTAACTGTCGCGAAAAAACCATGACAACCACCGTTCAAACCGACGCCCGCGCCCTATTCCGCGCCGCCTTTGAAAATCGCTACACCTGGGGCGACAATTTCCCCGGCTACAGCGCCAATATCGAGCTGCGCCAGGGAGATGAAGTCTTTAACGGCAAAGTGGCGATCGCCCCAGATTTCTCCACCAGCGTCGAAGGCGTTGAAAATCCAGAGGTGGCAAAAACCCTAGAAATCCAACTGCGAGATATTGTCACCCACCGCCGTAGTTCCACCTTCGAGAAAGTCCACAGCGAAAACCAATTTGCCCTCGGCGACACTGACGACTCCGGTGCCGTGGAAATCAAAGTATCCGGCAAGTCCATGGGCTCCGGCTACAAGGTGCGCAACGGAGAAATCTGCCACGTCAGCCGCGCCGTCGGTCCCATGCGTTTCGAAATTGACACCCGTAAAACCCTGAACACCGGCTCCGGTTACGTGCCTACCATCACCGACGCTGCTTTTTACAAGAAAGACTCCGGTGACCTAATCAAGGAAATCACCTATGAAGATTCCTATGAAAAAGTTGGGGATTATTACCTGATGGTTCACCAAACGTTGCGAGTGAAAGAAAACGGTGAGGAAACCGTAACGGAACTGACGTTTTCCGACGTGACCGTTGCCTAAAAAGCCAAAATATAACTGGCGGTTGTTGGGCTTTTTGGCACACACGATCAGGGTGCAGTTGAAAAGCTTTTAGAAGAGCGAGAGCCCCCTAGCCAGCAACCGTAGTTGTGTTTCTTGTTGGCGATCCTATGACCCACCCGTTGTATGTGGCCATTATTTGGCATCAACATCAGCCCCTTTACAAAAGCCGAGGCAATTTAAACCCTGCTCCCGCGACGGACGGGAATGGTGATCGTCCCAGCCCCACCAGCCCGGAAAATTGCAATTACCGTCTGCCCTGGGTGCGCCTCCATGGCACTAAAGATTATTTGGACTTAGTGCAAATTTTGGCGGACTACCCCAAGCTGCACCAGACGGTGAACCTGGTGCCATCGCTGATTTTACAGCTTGAGGACTATATCGAAGGGCGGGCGATGGACCCGTACCTGGCGCTGAGCTTGACTGACACAAAAGAGCTAGGCGTTGAAGAGAAGCGATTTATTGTTGAACACTTTTTCGACGGCAACCATCACACCCTGGTGGATCCTCATCCTCGCTATAAGGAGCTATACGAACAACGCCAGGACAAAGGAATAGGCTGGTGTTTGGACAATTGGGGTGATGGTGAATTTGGTGATTTGCTGGCGTGGCATAACCTAGCGTGGATTGATCCGCTGTTTTGGGATGACCCGGAGATTGCTGCGTGGTTGGAGCAGGATCGGGGATTTTCATTAAGCGATCGCCAGGAAATCTGGGAAAAACAGCGGCAAATTCTGGCACGCATCCTGCCCCAACACAAAAAAATGCAGGATGCCGGGCAGCTCGAGGTGATCACCACCCCCTACACCCATCCGATTTTGCCCCTGTTGGCAGATACCGATGCGGGTCGTGTGGCTGTGCCGCAGATGGATCTGCCAGAGCAGCAGTTTAGCTATCCCGAAGATATTCCTCGCCATTTGGATAAGGCGGTGGAGATGTACCGCGATCGCTTCGGCAAAGAGCCTGTGGGTTTGTGGCCGTCGGAGCAGTCTGTTAGCCCGGCGATGCTGAAGCCGGTGGCGGAGGCTGGCTTTAAGTGGCTTTGCACCGATGAAGCTACCTTAGGCTGGACCGTGGAGCACTTTTTCCACCGGGACGGCTACGGCAATATCCAGGAGCCGCAGTTGCTTTACCGCCCCTACCGCCTAGAGACGGATGCGGGAGATTTGTCCATCGTCTTCCGTGACCATCGCCTATCGGACTTGATTGGATTCACCTACGGCAATATGGATCCCATTGACGCGGCGGAGGATTTGATTGGTCACCTGGATGCCATTGGGCGATCGCTAGCCCCAGCGCCAGCAGTGGACGATAATTCCGAATCCTCCTCCGATGAGCCAGAGTTTACCGGTCATTCTTTAGATGAACCGTGGCTCGTGACGATCGCCCTGGATGGGGAAAACTGCTGGGAATATTATCCCGAAGACGGCAAGCCGTTTTTGGAAAACCTATATTCACGGTTGAGCGATCGCGACGATATTCGTCTGGTAACCGTCGGTGAGTTTCTGAACAAATTCCCACCCACCGAAACCCTGCCCGCAGACTCCCTCCACAGCGGATCCTGGGTGGATGGATCCTTTACGACTTGGATTGGCGACCCGGCGAAAAACCGCGCCTGGGATTTACTCACCGATGCCCGCGCCACATTAGCCAAGCATCCCGAAGCCACAGAGAAAGCTAACCCGGAAGCTTGGGAGGCGCTTTATGCTGCTGAAGGCTCTGACTGGTTTTGGTGGTTTGGCGCGGGACATTCGTCTAACCAAGACGCCATGTTTGACCAGCTTTTTCGGGAGCATTTAGCGGCCCTATACACGGCGCTAGATGAGCCCATCCCTGATGTGCTGTTAGATCCCGTTGAAGACCACAATGCGCCGGGCGACCGCGCTCCCACCAGCTTTATCCACCCCTTTATTAACGGTCGGGGCGACGAGCAGGATTGGGACCACGCCGGACGTATTGAGGTGGGCGGCTCCCGGGGAACCATGCACCAAGCCAGCGCCATCCAGCGCCTGTGGTATGGCGTGGACCATCTCAACTTCTACATTCGCCTAGATTTCAAAACTGGCGTCGAGCCAGGGAAAGACTGCCCTTCAGAGATTCATCTGCTGTGGTACTACCCCGACCGTTCCATTTACAACAGTCCGCCCCCCCTCGGTTCCCTGCCCGAAGAGGGTCCCGGTTCTTATCAATTCCGCGACCAGGTAGCCATTAATCTTACTAATGGCACTGTTTGGTCCCAGTACGCCATTGACTACGGACAGTGGGAAGGGCGAGAAACCCAAAGTCAAGGAAAGTTTGATAAGTGCTTGGAGATGGCGGTGCCCTGGGAAGAGCTGCCGGTGGAGCCAGATAGCCATTTAGAGCTCGTTGTTATCACCGCAGAGCAGGGAAAATATCAAGGATTTTTGCCTGATAACCGGTTAATCTCCCTTCAGCGTCCCTAAAGATTTTCTGCTCTTCTGTCTCCATATTCTTGCCCTATTCCCCAATAAAGTCGCCGTAAATGCCCTGGAGGCGATCGCCCCTGTAAATTTCCTGGTGAAGCGGATACAATGGATAATGAAAAGTGATGGAAATACCTTGTTGATTCCTGTTTGATTATTTCAATTTAATTATCTCGATTTGATTGTTTCAAAGGAGCGGTAATTGATTGAAATCCAGCAAAATTGAACAGGTTTAAAACGTATCAAATTCCCCGCTAAATTTTTTATTGCGATTTCCGTAAGTTCGTACGCGTTTTTAGTTGAGGCTAAAGGCGTTTAACGATGTCAGCGAAAGCTCTGAGGATTTTTATGATCACTCAAACGCGCCCTCCCCGGCGAAAGTGGCAGAAGCTTAGCTTTGCTTCCACGCTACATCTCCATCCGGTGGTGGACCTGCTAGTGGCAAACTTACCGGGAGACCACAGTGATGAAGTGAGACTAGGGCTACAGGAAGCGCTAGTCAACGCAGCGAAGCACGGTAATTCCTTGGATCCCAGCAAGCGGGTGGTGGTGCGCCACGCCCATGCAGGTAAGCATTATTGGTGGGTTGTGTGCGACCAGGGGCATGGATTTAATCCGCCGGTCACCTGCGATGAAGTGCCCGCCTTCGAGCTAGATAATCCTGAGGATTCTAGCGATTTAATCTTTAACGAGGACAACCCGGCAGCGCTGCCCATTTGCGACTCCGCATGCGGGCGTGGGCTATTTATTTTGCACCATGTGTTTGACCAGGTAGCTTGGAGCGATTGTGGTCGCGAACTGCATCTTTACAAGCATGTGAATGTGGACTCTGTCTGGGGCATCAAGCCGATTTTGGCGACGGCGGCGACCCACTGGGGATCCCTTGCGGACCGGCTGCGATCGCAATACGAAGTCCTCTTTAATGTTCCCGATTCCAAGTTTTCTAGGGCTTCAATCTCTGACAATTCTGAATCGTCAGAGATTGCCAAGGAATTTCCTAATTCCAAGCCCTCTAATTCTGGAAAGCCCAATAGCTAAAGCGCCTCCCTAATGTCCGTGATCAGGACAGCGAGGCGCTTTTAACGAGCGGTCCAGCCAGCCAACGGCTTGATTGAGGTGGTCCAAGGCTTCAGCCTGGGCTGCTTTTTTGTCGGGATGGGTTTCATTTAGCAGATACACCAAGGCGGCGGCGGCTTGCTCCGGGGCGCGAATGGCGCGATCGCCTTTCTTTTGGTGCCAGCGATCATCCGTTAGCGACAGCCGCGCCGCTAGCACCTGCGCCAGTTCATGGTTGGTCAGATCTTTGCATTGCTTAGACTCTAGGGGATTTTGAGCCACTGGATTGAAGGGCACCAGCGGCATGGACTTTTGGGACTGGGGCATGGGTTGGGATCAGCGAAAAGTTGTCTTAATATTAGGCAATTTTAGGTTAGGTTGTGGGGGCAAAATCGCGAGCGAAAGTTTAGAACAGGCTGTGGCAGAGGAAAAGGCTGAACTTGGGGAACTGGATGAATTTTTGGCACAGTTTGGCGGTGAACTAGAGGAAGCGGAGCAGGAACTGTCCCAAATTCGCGATCGCCATGCCCAGGTGATTCGCGATCGCCAAAAACGGAAGGCGTTGGGCAATCAAGTTGATATTGTGCGCCCCGACCGCGATCTCGCAAAAAATAAAGCCGTTCGCCAGCAGTTGACTAACCAGTTAAAAGCTTTGCAGGAGAACATCGCTGAACTGGATTTAGCCATGGAAAGTCGCCTATTTGCCGAGTCGGGATTTAACGAAGTGTTTTGGCAAGCAGTGCGCTTTGGGGGACTGGGGGTGGTTATTGGCTGGCTGCTAGAACGCTGGATTGGTTAAGGCGTTAGCTCTAGGTTCTTTGATAACTGTTTGATCGCTTCAGTGGGGGATGTGGTTCGGTTAGTTTGTCCGACCAGTTGGTGTATTTGCCATACTCAAATGGTGGGCAACAAAACATCATCCATCCCTATGATTTCCCTGAAGAAAACAACGCTATTGGCCGTGGCGCTTACGGCCGCCTTACTGGGAGCTTGCGGACAGCCTGGACAGGGCACAGCAAATTCCACGAAATCTGATGGGGCGGCGATCGCCCCTGGGGACGCCCCCGTAGACCCAAATGTGGAGGCGAACCTAAATCCAGAGGCAGCGAATTCAGAAACGGCGAATTCAGCGGCGGTGAATTCAGCGGCGGCCCCAGTGGAAACGGCGGAAGAAGACAGAACCAAGAGTTCCAGTACGGAAGGCATTGATGATGCCGTAGCGCGTTTTATCAACACGGCAGCAGGGGTCGCCATTCAAGGAACGGACCCGGTGGCTTACTTTACCGAAGGTAAGCCAGTGGAGGGCTCTAAGGAATTCTCCCATCGTTGGAACGGCGTACGGTGGCATTTTGCCAGTGCTGAAAATCGCGATCTGTTCTCAGCGAATCCCACACAATACGCACCCCAATATGGCGGACATTGTGCCTGGGCAGCGGCACAGGGTTACGTAGCAGATATCGACCCAACGGCTTGGAAGATTGTGAATAATCGGCTGTTTCTGAACTACAACGCAAATATCCAACGACGCTGGGAACGAGATATTCCTGGTTTTATTACGGCGGCAGATGAGAATTGGCCGTCGGTTGTTGCGGAGAATATGTAGGGAAAAATATATAAGGAAAAATCAGGTGCCAGGGCATAGGCTCAATTAGGCATCAAAATCCTGTGTCCCTATTCCCTTCTTGCAAACAAAAAAGATTAGGGGCACGACCTTTTACCAATACCGACTTTGGGTTTATGGTCACTCGGCTTAGCAGTCATGCGACCAAGCAGCGAAGGCTGACTGGTAAGTCCTGTGAGAGCATTAGAGCGTGTCATCAATTAAGCGAAAGAAGTATTACACAAGGGAATCCACGCCCTATCAAAACAATGCACATTAGGGGCTAAAACCCTGGTGATTATTGGATTTGAGATTTAAATGATGACAGCTCCTAAGCAAGGCATGCTTTAAAAAGTCCTTTTAGGCACACATTTTTTAAACACACATTTTTTTGACACACAGTTTAAACAACGTTTTGAAAACATCCGTTTTTCGTGCCGTATTTGCTGGACTGAGTCTGGCTGTGCTGAGTCCCACATCAGCGATCGCCACCCAACGTCCGATCCAAAGCCTCGCCCAGTGGATTCCCGATAGCGATGTTACCGCTGACGAGGTAAGGCGATCGCCCGCCCAAACTCCTCAACAAAATTCCCCGCAAACTTTCCAGCAACCTGCGCCATCTTCCGTTAATTGGCCCGACTTTGGCAGCCCCCGCCTCAACCAACAACTGCGACATTATTGGCGCTACGTCCAAACCCTCGGCACCCCTGATGTGCTTATTGTGGGCAGTTCCCGCGCCCTTCAAGGGCTGGATCCCCATATTTTGTCCCACCAGCTGAATCGCCAGGGGCGAGGCAAACTGCGGGTGTACAATTTCGGCATTAACGGAGCCACAGCTCAGGTGGTGAACTGGCTGCTGGGGGATTTGCTGGGGCGCGACTCCCTGCCGCCGCTTATCCTGTGGGCAAAGGGCTCCCGCGCTTTTAACAACGCCCGTCCGGATCGCACTTTCCAAAGCATTGCCACCTCACCGGGCTATCAAAAACTCCAGCAAGGATGGCGCCCACCGTGGTCTTCGTTTCAAAATCCTGACCCCAGCCGCGCTAGCTTTTTCCCCGGAAGCGACCTAACCTTTAACGGTTTTCTGCGGGACCAACGCCAATTCAATCCTGCCCGCTACTACCAGGACGTGCCCAAAATTGCCGGACAGTACGACGGCAGCTACGTGCCCTTTGTGCTGCAAAGTGGACCGCAACAACGGGCGATCGCCACCCTATCCCAAACCCTTGCCAACCACCCCGACGCGCCGTCCCTAGTACTGATTAACCTACCCCTAAGCCGCGACTTTCTTGACCCTGCCCGTCGCCGCTACGAACAGCAATTTCGGCAGTTTATCGGCTCCGTACAAAATCAAACCCAGTGGATGGTGCGGGACTATTTGGACCTGTGGACCACACGGGACAACTACTTCGCCGACCCCAGCCATATCAACCTATGGGGGGCCGCCGACCTATCCCGCCGCCTAGCCAAAGATTCCAATATTCCTTGGCCGACTCCTTGAGGGCATCCCAAAAAGGGCATCCCAAAATAGGCAAAATAAAAGCCCCTCAGCTCAAAGAACTGCGGGGCTTAATCGTCAGGGTGCATCTACCATTACGTTCTTACGCCACTGACCGAACTCATCCGGACCCTTTCTAGTTTTTTCTTGACTCCTTTTCAAAACCAACGCAAAATTCCGTGTCCCTCATCCCCCAACGCATCCACTCAAGGAAGAAGACTTAGGTCAAACAATTTAGGCTGACGGGGTGACAGAGTAGGTGAAAGCCTTTTTAGCCATGACTTACAGCATC
>ERZ1740067.202-NODE-202-length-49752-cov-12.071071_pt1 | contig 49752 bp, 49 predicted proteins | sample MGYA00581736_ERZ1740067 | MGnify/ENA primary metagenome ERZ1740067 (study PRJEB43018, sample SAMN04849236) | marine metagenome | isolation source: floating plastic debris | place: Pacific Ocean | collected 2008-08-27 | study: EMG produced TPA metagenomics... | reverse complement strand
GCCTTTGTACTACACCGTGGAAGAGTATTATGGGATTTTTCAAGAGAATTTTTGGTAAGGACAAGCCCGCTAACGCTTCTACTTCCGTTCGCAGAGGCATTGCCAAAGCTACCGACGGCAAAGATGTACCCGACTACAAAGTAGGTCTCGATGGCGATTTTGATGAAAGCGGTCTCGCTAAGCGCGTTGCCCTTGCTTTTGATGAAGACAACCAGCTCGATGATATCGACACGCTATGGGTTGCCCAAACTAGCGCGACTGTTGTGCTCAAGGGTAAGGTGCCCAGCCAAGCTATTTTGGACAAAATGGTAAAAGTGGCTAAAGGTACCGACGGCACTGATTCTGTTGACACTAGCCAAGTTGAAGTCGGCTAGTCAATTTTATTCAACGCATGACCTCGAAAGGAGAGCAGATACTGCTCTCCTTTTGTTTTAGGTGTTTTGTCTTAGAGGCAGATATTGCGTCAAAATATAGCGTCAGAAACTAGCAGTTTGGAAAAACATGAGCGACACAACTCAGAGCGACTCAAATCAAAGCGCTACAAAAATTCCGGTCGTCGTCAACGGTGCACTCGGCAAAATGGGCCGAGCCATTGTAAAGGCCGTAGCAGACGCTGATGACATGACCCTAATGGGAGCTATTGATCGCAATCCAAAATTCATCGGGGAAGATATTGGTGAAGTCATCGGCGTAGGCCCGCTCGAAGTCCCCATACTCAACGACCTAGAGGCCACTCTAGTGATGGCTCAAAACGAAGCCGCTCAAGGCAGCAGCGCAGTCATGGTCGATGTCACGCATCCAGACAGTGTGTATGCCTCAGTGCGAGCTGCGCTGGCTTACGGTGTGCGGCCAGTCGTGGGAACCACTGGCATGAGTAACGAACAGATTCAAGACTTGGCTGAGTTTGCCGATAAGGCAAGCACGGGCTGCTTACTCATTCCCAATTTTTCGATTGGGATGGTGCTGTTGCAGCAGGCGGCTTTGCAGGCAGCAGAATATTTTGACCATGTCGAAATCATTGAGCTACACCACAATCAAAAGGCTGATGCGCCTAGCGGAACAGCCGTAAAAACGGCGCAAATGCTCTCTGAGCTAAACAAAAAATACAACCCGCCCGAAGTCGAAGAAACTGAAAAAATGACCGGCGCTCGCGGTAGCCAAACCGAAGATGGCGTCAGGATTCACAGCGTACGCTTGCCCGGACTCATTGCCCATCAGGAAGTGATCTTCGGCGCGGCGGGCCAGTCATACACGCTGCGGCACGACACGAGCGATCGCGTCTGCTACATGCCTGGCGTACTTCTCTCCATCCGCCGCGTACTACCTCTAAAATCGCTGGTATACGGGCTAGATAAAATCTTATAGAAGTGCTTTTAGACAACCAGCCTTCGACTACGCTCAGGCTTCAGGCTTGGAGCATAGCTCTTGGGATTATCTCAGGCCGTAAATATAGCTTGTTACCCGTGGCCTGAGCGTAGTCGAAGGCCTGCTCTCTAGTTGCGTCTTTCTGATTTAAAAAGAAAAAGGCTCGACCCCTTTAAGCCCCCAGGGTCGAGCTGCTCACCTGTAAGGACGCGTAATATAAAGAGTCAAATTCAATCTCCCCCAAAATGCCCCTTGGGAATAGATGAGCGGCTCGATATGCGTGCTTACGAAGTGATTCCATTGTCACCTGAGGGAACACGACACGCCTCGCAGTAAACACGGAAGTGTAGCTATGAAAGTAGCCGGATCTATTTCAAATGTTCCGTATATTTACGCTGCCCCTGAGTTCCCTTTACCGAGTAATGGAGAAATGAGAGCGAAAGTTCATCGTTTACTCACAGCGAGCCGTCCCTTTTAGCAGTAGAGCGTTTTTCTAGAAATAAAGCAGCAGGTTAAGGCCTGGAATGGTTCGAGACAGGGTCCACAGCAATAGTGTGATATAAATCACGCCAAGACTCCATTGATACCAGACCAGCGCGCTGATCAGGCCAGGAACGCAGCGATCGCGCAGACGAATATCGTTGAAGCCAAACTTGAACCAGTTGTTGAGGCTGAAGTCGAAGTAGTTCAGCCAGTTCCATTTGCGATCGCTCAGCAGCGGCGTGTAGCGATCTCGATAAAACGGAAATTTAGGGAGGATTGGCAACCGAGCAATCAGTACCTGTAGTTGACGAAGTGCTCCGTTTTCTACAAAATAGCTGCGGTCCATCAGGTCGTGGTAGCGTCCCTGCTGATATAGCCGGACAATCAGTACGCTCGGAATCGGAATAGTGAGCAGACCCACTATAGTAAGCGCAGCTAAAGGCTGACTAGCACTTTGAATAAAAAAGCTGAGCGAAATGACCAGTAGCCCTATGCTGCTCAAAGCCATCGCAATACTCTCTGCTCTCGTTGGCACAATCGGCGTGGGTGTAAGCCGACGATAGCGATCCACACCCCAAAACATCAGCGCAAATAAGGTCACAATGGTGATGCCTATGCTAAAAGTGAGGCCAACATCAGTGCCGTAGCCGCTGAGCTGGAGTAGGCTTGCGAGGACAAGCCATTGCAGCAAATTTTTACCGCGATTGACCAAGCTTGTTGGCTGGGTAGTGATGCGATCGCGCACCTTCAAATAGGTTGCTAGGTCAATCTCATCCATACTCAGCAAATCTGTTCGGCTTGCAAACGGCTGTTCGGCGACCTGTTCTATCACGGCTGCGGCCTGCACTGGGCTAAACCCAACGCTCACCAGCTTTTGAATCCCAGCTTGATTGAGGCTAGTACCCAGCAAATGCCGCCGAATCTGCGATAGCCGCAGCTGCTCTATCGTGTATTCCAGCTGATTGGCATCGCTAATCTGCTCTAGCAGCCGAAAGTTGCGCACTAAGCTCCGCAACACTGTTTCATTGCTAGTGAGTGTCGGCACCGAAAACATTTTACCGATGTAGCCAGCGCTGCCTAAAATTTTGGCTTCGCCTGCACTGAAGTCCAGATCAGCCACATTGATGCTGACAGCTTTAGGCGCTTTCCCAGCGAAGCGCCTATTACTAAAGCTGCTAAAGCTGCTAAAGCGCGCATCACCAAAGTCGAGCTGAGTCATCACGTGAGCCGCCCGCAAGCTAATCGACTTTTGAAACTGAGCCTGCCGAAAGCTCACCGCACCTTCTAAATCCGCTTCGGTGAGAAAGAGTGCCCCATCGAAGCGATTCTTTTGAAAGTTAGCGGCCGCTCGAAACCTAACGCGCTCAAAATCTGCATCGGTATGCCAGTGAGCCCGAGCGAAATTAACGGATTGAAAGTCAGCCTGGGTAAAGCTAGTAGTGCCGTGAAAGGTGGCTCCCTGCCAGTTGCTAAGGCCGTTGAACCGGGTTTGGTTCAGCCGAACTTTGTCTGCGAACAGAGCCCCCCGAAAGCTACTATCCTGCTGAAATTGACTTCGACTAAATAAGGCACTCTGAGCGAATTTTGTGGCCTGCCACTGAGTTTGCTGGGTAAAAATAGTCTCTTGAGCTTCAACCCGGTTAAGAAAATAAATATTGCTGGCATTGAACGGGCCGTTGAAGCAAGTTTTGTTTAGCAGGAGCGGCCCCTGAAAGGCGAGCGTATCTGATTGGCGAATAGTCCCTGTAGGCAGTAAAAAGCGAGAAAGCCGACGAGAGTAAATACGTGGATAAGGTGTTGTGCTCTGCTGAGTAGCCGATAGCTGAAAGCTGTGCTTAAAGTCTTCTAGCGCTGGCATAAAGGCGTCACCGTAGGCCGGAACGCGCTGAGCAATCCGACTGAGTTGAAAATTGCCCTTAATCAGTGCGCCGCTAAAATCAATGCCCAGATAGGGAGAGCTTTTGGACGTTTTTCCGCTCAGAGCACGCTGCAAAAGCTGATAAAACTGGTCGGCAAACTCAGCTGCTGCGGCTGAACTTTTGCGCAGATCACGATCACTAAAGTCACGATCGCTAAAGTTACTGCCACTGAAATCACTGCCACTGAGGTCGATATTAAAGCCTTTGAGGTCAATAACCGTCGCACCGCCTTGACGGATCGGATGAGCAATGCGCTGCTGAAGTGTAGACAGGCTGAGAGCGGGGTGGCTTTGTGAGTTTTTGGGTGAGGCGGCGGCTTTGGCTGGAGGGGTGAAGGCGATCGCAAAAACGAAGCAAACGCACAGCAGGCCGCTAAGCACTCTGGAGAGTTGGGATAGGCCAGCGCGTGCATGCCAGCAGTGGCTAGTCTGCGATGTGTAAAACAAAAGCGGTGAGATGAGGTGCGTGTTGCAGCGCTAGCCTACCCTGTTTCAAGGCGTTTTTCCTATACCAGCACCAGCAGTCGTAAGGTGAGGTTCTCAGTACGACCCAACAGCATGCCAACTGTCCCGCTACACTGAAAGGATGGACGGAATCGCAAGCTCAATCCAACCGCTGGCCCCGGATGTAGTGTCGCTGATGGCGGCAGGCGAGGTGATAGATTCGCTGGCGGCAGTCGTGCGTGAGCTAGTAGAAAACGCGCTAGATGCCGGTGCTTCGCGGATTACGGTAAGTGTGTGGCCGCAGCGCTGGCAGGTGAGAGTGACCGATAACGGCGTGGGTATGGATAAAGCCGATTTGCAGCAGGCGGCAATCGCTCACGCTACCAGCAAAATCTCAACCCGGCCTGACTTGCTCAACGTTCGTAGCTTAGGCTTTCGCGGTGAGGCGTTGCACAGTATCGCGCAGCTGGCAGATCTAGAAATTCGCAGCTGTAGCCGAAAAAATGGCGATGGAAGCGGAGAAGGATTTTCGGTAAGCTATGGGGCCACGGGTGAGACCTCGGTTGTTGCGGAAGTAGCGATCGCACCTGGCACCGTTGTCACCGTCCGCAATCTCTTCGGCAGCTGGCCCGCTCGCCGCAAAGTGCCCGCCATGAGCGCGCAGGTAAAATCAGTCGCACAGTTTATTCAGCGCCTAGCGCTATGCCATCCGCAGGTAACCTGGAAAATCGAAAAAGACGATACACACTGGTTTTCGCTTTGGCCGGGGCCTAGCGCGAAAACTATCATGCCGCAGGTTCTGCGTAGCCTACACGATACCGATATTGAAGAATTCAGTCAGGATGATTTGTACCTAGCCATTGGCCTACCCGATCGCTGCCATCGGCGGAAGCCAGACTGGTTACGAGTAGCGATTAACGGTCGGCCCGTAGAAGTAGAAGAGATTGCGCAGACGTTGACGGCTGGGTTTAGAAGAACAATTCCGCGTGATCGCTATCCCATCTGCTTTCTCCACCTCACCTTGCCGCCTACCCAGCTCGACTGGAATCGCCATCCCGCCAAGTCAGAAATCTACGTACAAGGCTTAGATACGCTTTGCGATCGGGTCACTGCTGCGGTTGGCAAGCTGCTACAAATCGACGATCTCAGCGAATCGGCCCAAACCCATAGAGCAACAGAACTGATCAAAGCCGCTGAAGCCGAAGGCGAATACACAGTGTCGCGTCAGGTGGTCGGCGCAGATAGCGAGGCAGAGAATCAACTACCGGTGCAGTCTCTGTCGGACACTTTGCCTACAGCTGTGCCCGGTGCACTCACTGCGATCGCCCAGGTCAACAACATGTACATTTTGGCTGAGAACGAGGGCGGCATTTGCCTGATAGAGCAGCACATTGCCCATGAGCGAGTGCTGTTTGAACAGTTGCAGCAGCGGTGGCAGATGGTGGATGTGGACCCGCCGATTGTTCTAAAGGATTTGAATGAGACTCAGGTGGAAAGGTTGCAAGAAGTAGGCGTTGCGATCGCGCCTTTCGGCGAAAATCTCTGGGCCATTCGCAGCATCCCAGAACCTCTCAGTGGTAGAGAAGATCGAGAAAACGCCCTGCTAGAACTTAGCCTAGGCGCAAACCTAGAAGCAGCCCTGGTCGCGACCGCCTGCCGCACCGCTATTCGCAACGGCACCAAGCTAGCACTTCCTGAAATGCAAGCACTACTCAATCAATGGCAGCGAACAAAAAAGCCTCGCACCTGCCCCCACGGTCGCCCCATCTGCCTTACTCTCAAAGAATCGAGTCTTGCAAAATACTTTCGCCGTAGCTGGGTGATTGGTAAAAGTCATGGGGTTTAGTGCTTCTTACACACGCTAGAACGAGCCAAAGCAAGATTGAGCTGGCGTGAAACAAATGCAAGCTTGTCATACGCAGGCACAGTCGCTAGATGAACTTATAGAGCGTATTCAAGAGGTGATTGAACTCTGTCTGGAATTTGAAGAAAATTTCAGTCACAATTATTGAAAGATGTCAGCGATCACACACTCAAACCCAGGCAAAATAGGTGACGTTAGCTTCTCTCCTTCTGCCAGAGTCGCCGCTATCTTCAGCTGGGCGTCTTGTCGTCTGTACACTTCAACAGTCTTCGTCCGCCAGTTAGCAATCCAGTACTCTTGCACACCGTAGAGAGAATAAAGTCTGAGCTTAACTTCTCTATCTTTTTGTTCGTTTTTACTGCCTGCTGAGAGTACTTCTACGGCAAGTTCGGGCGCAACTGTAAAATGTCCTGCCTCATCAATTCCATGTTTTCTCCGTTCGTTACTAGCCCAAACAACGTCAGGAATAACCGCATCGGATTCTGTAAAGATGACTCCAACTGCTTCAGAGGCACGTCCTAATTTTGTACGACGGGACCAGCTTGCAAGTTCAATAAGAATGTTGCTACCAACATCTTGATGTTGAATATGAGGTGCGCGGGTCACAAACAATTCTCCATCAATAATTTCATAGCGACTCCAACCCCAGTCGTCAGGCATAACGTCTAGGTCTCGAATAGTCCAGCGAGTGGCGTTGGCAACCATAATCTTTGCTAGCGAATTTGCTGCGATGTGGTCATCTCAGTATAGTTTAGCGGTTCTTTTGCAGGCACAGTGGCAGTGTGTAATGGACGCTACGGTGTCTTCTGTAGTTCAGGCTTTTCTTCTGGCAAAATTGCACCTTCTACTGGGCATACCTGCAAGCAGATGCCGCAGTCAATGCAGGTGTCAAAATCGATCCAGTACCAGCCGGTACCTTTTTTGTTTTTGCCAGGGCCTTCATCAATGCAGGCAACAGGGCAAGCATCTACGCAATCTGCAATGCCTTCGCAAACGTCGGTCACAATTGTGTGGGACACAGGTATTCTTCTTTGAAATGGACTTCGTTAAGCTTAGTTAACTAACTTAGTACTATGCAAGTCCCAGTTAAAAGGCCTGGTAACTAATCGACAGCGATGGTATCACCAGGACGCTGCTGGCGCTGAGCAATTTGGAGTAACAACCGTAGCGCTTCATTAACAGAAGCTGCTGTTGGGAAAGCTTCGGCAACATCTGGGTCCAAGAGAATTACATTTGTTCCGGCTTCGTATCTTTCGACGTACTTGCCTCTCACGCCTCCTGCCATGGTCGAAAAGTCGTATTCGGGAAGTAGATCATCTTCTAACTCATTCACTTTCTGATTCATAAAACCTCCTTTCCTGTCGAGTTGCTTTACGAGCACTTATGATTCGAGTTTTATCGTCTCGATCTGTATGTGAGACTATGAGTACGTTTCCTAATGCCGACATCCCGATAATAACGTAACGGCTTTCTCCAATGGAATGATGTTTATCGGGAAACGTTATGGACAGTGGATCCTTAAATACGGTTGTAGCATCACGAAAGGAAATGTTGTGCTTTTGCTGGTTAATAGCAGCTTTTTTGGGATTCCATTCAAATTTCATCTTTATGCTATTGGACGATTTCAATCTCCGGCAGAACTTGGTCTGAGATCCAGGCAATGCGGCTGATGTTGCGTTTGCGTGCGATCGCTCTCACCTCATCTACCGACTGCTCAAAGTCCAAGCTCAGCTCCACCCGCACAATATTGGCCGATGCCCTTGCCTTCTGTGCATAGTCCAGAGCCGCTGATGCCGCTGCCTCACCTTTTGGCACAATCAACCAATCCGTCGGCGGTGTTTCACTCGGTAGCTCGCTGCTAGAAACTAGCTCCTGATGCAGCTGATCAATATTCAACACAAAGCCGATGCCCGGAAAACCCTTGCTCTCAGGATTCGGGTCGTAAACGGCTAGTAAGTCATCGTAGCGGCCGCCTTGCCCCAGTAGCTGGCTGTGCTGATTGCTGACAACCTCGAACACAATACCGGTGTAATAGTCGAAGGGGCGAATGAGGCTGAGATCTAAGGTGACAGGTGGGCTGTTGCGACTGCTGAGTAATTCAATGAGTCGCTTGAGGCGATCGACTAGGGTTTGCTGGTGCTCGTTTAGTGCGAAGTCGTTGGCTAGTGTTTTGAGAACGTTAGTGGGTGTGCCGCGTAGGTCCATGAGTTGGAGTGCGATCGCGCTTAGCTCTTCAGACAATGGCAGCGTTTCTAAGCCCACCCGATTCAGCTCAGCAATGTTTTGCCGCACGGTTTCTCGAATACTCTCAGGAAAAGGCGCTAGCAAAGAGTAGGTAAGCGCCGCTTCGCCGAGCACAATATTGGCATCGGATAGATTCACCGCGCGCAAGCAGTCGGCCATCAGGAGAACGGCTTCGGCATCGGCCATCAGTCCGCTAGAGCCCAACAGCTCAATCCCTGCCTGGTGGTATTCTTGCTGGCCACCTTGGGCTCCCTTAGCAGAGCGGCGAAATACATTGGCGTTGTAATACAGACGCTGAGGATAGGTGACTGAGGCAAGCCGGGTCACAGCGGCCCTCGCAATAGAAGCCGTCAGCTCCGGGCGCAAACCGAGCCGCTGCTCGCCAACCTGCCCAATTTGTAGCTCAATCACTTCTACCCGCTCAATGGCTCCGCCCGCCATCAGCGTATCCATTGTTTCTACCGTGGGCGTAATAATGCGGTGGTAGCCCCACTGCTGAAAAACTTCTTCTAGCCGGTCTTCAATCCAGCGCTTTTGGACGACATCTAAAGGAAGTAGGTCTCGGCCACCCGACGGGGGTTGGTAGGTGCTTCCTGCATTTCCTTTTGTCATTGTCCTCTCAATTATCTAACGTTTTTTTCCACCGAACAATCCGCTCAAGAGCCCGCCGCCCTTTTTACTCCCGCCTGCCTTATTTCTGCCTTTACTATTAGCGGCTTTTTTCTGGCTATTAGCAGCCTTTCCACCCGTTTGCTGACCAAGCTTAGCCTGCACAGTTTGCGCCATTTCGTTTTCAGAATCGAAGACAAGCGATTGCTTGGCATGAATTTTGGCTAGCGTTGCTTGCCCTGATTTGAAATACAGATGAGACAGGTAGGCGTGACATGCGGCGTTTTTGGGGTGGGATGCGATTGCCTCTCGCAGTTCTAAAATACCGCGAGAGTAGTCCTGCTGTGATTCAAATTCTGTTGCCCGCTTCAAATAGCTTTGAATAATAGAGGCCTGATGAGACTTTTTAGGGACCGTTCTAGAGGCTGTATTGGCTGCTGTATTAGCACTTTGAGCAGCCTGCTGAGGTTTATTTGTAGCTGAGGCATTAGCCGCAGCTGAGGCCGTTCCATCCTTTTGCTTGCGCATGAGGTAAACGGCATTGAGTTCGCTGATTTCACCGATGATGGCATCTACTTTTGTTAGGTCGCTGAACTGGGCGGTGGTAAGTTTGCCCAGAGCCTGGGTATAGCCTGCGTCGAGGTCTTGCGCCGTGAGTAGTGCTTTGGCGGCGTCGCTAGTGAGGGTGACCAGCGACCGGTTGGCACTGAGCTGAGTCTGCTTCATTTTCAACAGAATTTTGTGCTCTTTCGCTGATTTGTCTTGGCTGAGAACTTCGTAGGCAGGATTGACCTGTTTGGAGAGCAGTTCGCTGGCAAGCTGACGCTCTTGTTCTGAGGCTTCGCGCAGGCTGTCGGGGTGAAGCTTACGCGCGACCTTGAGGTAGCGTTTACGAACCTGCTTGGTTTCAGCGCTCAAAGAAAAGCCGAGCACTGCATGGTGGTCAATCATGTCGAGCTGAAAAAGCCCTGCCGTTGTCGTCATAGCCGAGATCCCGAGAACTAGGGGTTGAAAGCGAAAGTATTGGTCTCAGGATGCCCGCGATTGCAGGTTTATATTCCAATTTTTTTTAATCAGTCACGAATGCTAAGGTGCAAACCGTTCCAACGGCTTCACGCTTCCGAGTACCTGACTCAGCTCAGCCTGGATTTTTCCGTTGGTAGCAAGCAGCCGCCCAGACTCAATTTCAAAAGGACTCTGGTCGTAAGCTGTCACAGTACCGCCTGCCTCCTCTACCAAAACGACGCCTGCCGCTAAGTCCCACGGTGATAGCCCCCTTTCCCAGTAGCCATCTAGCCGACCGCAGGCAACGTACGCTAGGTCGATAGAGGCTGCGCCGCCTCTGCGAACGCCACGGGTAAGATGTGTCAGATGGCAGAATTCGGCATAGTTGTTATCGATGGTTTCTCTGCGATCGTAGCCAAAGCCAGTGACCAGCAAGCTATCGGCCAAAGATTCAGTCCCAGAGACACTGATCGGTTCACGGTTACAGGTAGCACCTAGCCCTTTTGCTGCGCGGAAAAGATGACTGTGGACAGGATCAAAAATTGCACCTACAGCGGGTTTTCCCTCGATTAGTAGGCCAACAGAACAACCGCAAAAAGGGTATTGGTGGGTGTAGTTGGTTGTGCCATCTAGCGGGTCGACGGCCCAGAGTAGGCCGGGGACACCTTCGTCTGACGCGGCGGCGATACTACCAGACTCTTCAGCGAGGATGGCGTGGTCGGGCAGGTGGCGCTTGAGAACTGCGAGGACTTCTTTTTCAGCGGCTTTGTCTGCTTCGGTAACAAGGTCTCCAGGACGGCCTTTTTGCTGAATATTGGAGAGGTTGCCCCAGTAGTGCTGAAGGACAGCGCCGCCAGCGGAGGCAGCTTCTGTAGCGACGTCTAGAAAGCGTTGGAGCTCTTCGGGGGAATAAGACATTTATTCGGTGGGGAAACTTCTAATCATCGTCGATCAAAATGCCAGATTTGACAGGGCCTTTGCCAAAGTAGCGACCAAATTGGAGTTCGTAGACTTCGTCTTCGTCTTGGGTTTCTACTTCTAGGTCACTGCGGGGATAGCTAACGCAGAGTAGGGCATACCCTTGCGCGCGGAGATCTGGAGAGAGACCCATGGCTTCGGGCTGGTGAAGTTCACCAGAGAGAACACGGACGGCGCAAGCGGTGCAGGCTCCATTTCGACAGGCATATGGGAGGTCGGCAGCCTGGTTTTCGGCGGATTGGAGGATGTAGCGATCGCTCGGCACCTGAACGTTGTAAGTGACGTCTTTTTGGCGGTGGTGAATGCGAATATTGTAGGTATCGGCCATGAATAGGGCGCAATAAATAAACAGTGAATGCCCAGCGCAGCGAATGCTAAAACGGCAGACACATTTCTATGATCGCATGGAAAACGGCTCGCATGGAAAAACGCGGCGAGAAGACGTCATCGGGAAAAGACCCTTAGAAAAAGGATGGCGGAAAAGGCGCTTAAGGTGTCCGCTTTCTGTTACGATGGCTTAGCTGTAGTGCGCCTTCGAAAGTGCGTGTTACGCATCAATAAGGAGAGATGGCCGAGTGGTTGAAGGCGCAGCACTGGAAATGCTGTAACGGGGCAACTTGTTCGAGGGTTCGAATCCCTCTCTCTCCGTGCGAAATAAAAAGAGTGGCAAGGCCGGGTTTACTGGCTTTGCCACTCTTTTTTTTTGCTCTTTTTTGCTACTTAGTATTGTGGGTCACTCAGTTATGACATAGGTAGTATTCTCTACGCGTCTTTTTCCTTGGCCAGTTTCTCTTTGCCTAAAGCGATGCCGCCAATGGTGACTAGCATGATGCCTGTCCATTGAATGATTTGTAGCGTGGGTTGAGGCGAAAAGCCTAGGCCTAATATCAGCGCGACAGCAGGCGTAGCAGCGGCTACGATGGCCGTTTTGCTGCGAATATTTAGCAGGCTGGCGTAGGTAAATAGGTAGGCTATCAGCATCAGTACGCCAATGAGTAATCCCCAAAGGCAAAAGCTCAGCCAGCTAATGTTAATCAGTTTGAGCGGTTTCACTAAAAGGACAAGGCTGCTGAGAACGGCTACCGTAGAAAATTGAACAATTCCTGTAGGAATAGGATGACAGCCCAGGCGATAGCAGCGATTGGTGAGAACGACGTAGAAGCTAAGTGTCAGGCTAGCAAGAATACCCAAGCCCACGGCTGTTGGGGAAGTGGTGAAGGTCGGTTTGGCAACAAGGAGTCCGCCCATGGCGATCGCAACGCCTGCCAGCAAGCCAAAAGGCGTCAATGCTTTGTCTTGCTTGAGACCGAGCCCCAGCGGAATAGCGCTCAAAGGATACAAAAAAAGCAGAGCCGTACCAATAGCTGGGCCAATGGCACCAATGCTTTGATACAAAAAAACCTGAGAAAAAAACAGCGCTACACCGCTGCCAACAAGCGGAACAAACAGCTGCTTCTGGAGCTGCTCTGGGCTGTAGAACCAGTCGAGTAGGTCTTCCCAGGTGGTGCGATGTAGCTGAGGTGCGAGCAGGACGATGGTGGGAACAATCACTACCATTCGTAGCCAAAGCAGCGCCACTGCTGGAACAAAGCCTGTGCCGAGCTGTCCGATATCTAGCCCAAACCAGCTGCCGCCCTGGTGCAACGTGCTGACTAGGCCGTAGTGCCAGGCAGTGATGAGGGTAGCGATTGCGCTCAAAATAAGCCCGCGTCGAACAGTGGTGTTGGCAATAGGTACAACGCTCTTTTTTCTGCGTGGCTGCTGCTGGCGTCGCCGCTGAGAAGTTGCTGGCGTCGGTAGCTCAACCCGACGCTCCGCAGGCGGAACAGAAGCGCTACGCCTTGGGGGAGAAGTCAACATCGACGGCAGGGGAATTTCTTTTTCGCCAGGCAGCCGAGGTCCTCGGTCTGTCATGGATACAGACTCTACAGCAGGTACTTTTTCAACCGTGTCATTATCTTCGACCACATGATTAGAAGGCGGTGCGGCTCCCAAAAGAGGCTTTTCTATTGCTGTTTCTGTAGATGAATCGGTTGCAGAGGAAGCGATCGCAGAATCAGTTGACTGTTGGAACTCGGCTTGTAGCTGCCCGTAGTTCTGTTTGAGTGCGGCTATCTCTCCCTGCAAACGAGTTTTTTCAGCTTCTAGCTGTTCTATGTCATTACTGAGTTGGTCTGTGTAGCGACGCTGAAGATTTTCTAAGGGACTTACCGGCTTATCGTTCCAGCGGCGGTTGTGCGCAACCGGCAGATCGAGGTCTTCGACAGGTGCTGGATCAGGCTGCTGCGAATGTTCGTTATCGGAGTCTGGGCTGACCGGATTCATGTCTGTGGTCTTCTCTTACGAGCTTCGAGCGGCGATTGTTTTGAGAATATACCAGACTCTGTCACATCCGTCTGATCCTTCGGTTATCAATCACTTCCTCTCCACAGCAGCCAAAGAAGTACACAAAAATGAGCCCCTTTACTCGCTGTAAGGGGGCTCAAAAACGATTCTTTATCCTCGTTTGGACAGATAGTGTCTAGATGAATAGTGCTTAGATGATGGTGCCGTCAGGAATGACCGCATTCTTCAGAATCACTACGATACCGCTACGGATGTAGTAGCCTTCTGCCTCGCGTTCGACTTCGTCTACGTTGTCCTTATTGATGATTTGCACATTGCGGCCGATGCGGGCATTTTTATCGATGATGGCCCGACGAATAACGGAGCCTTCCCCAATACCGATAGGAATTGCGTTAGGCTGCTCAGCGGTGATTGGAAACTCACCTTTCTCATCCATCTTCTCGTAATAGTCGGAGCCGATGAGCAGAGAACTATCGATTTCGCAGTTGGCATGAATGCGCTGACGCAATCCAATCACAGATTTGTGAATGCGACACTTTTTGAGAATGCAGCCTTCACTAATAATAGATTCAGTGATTTGGCAGTCTTGGATTTTACTGGGGGGAAGATAACGCGACCGGGTGTAAATCGGGGCATCTTCGCTGTAAAAGCTAAAGGCAGGATTGGGCTGATCTGTCAGTGCCAAGTTGGCATTGTAAAACGCTTCGATGGTTCCAATGTCTTCCCAGTACCCTTTGAATAAGTAGGCTTGGACGTTGTAGTCCTTGGCAGAAGCCGGGATGATTTCTTTCCCAAAATCGGTTTGGTCAGGGTTGTTCTTTAGCAGGTCAATAAGTACCTGCTTTTTGAAAACGTAGATCCCCATGGACGCGATGAAGGGCTTTTCTTCGGCTTCTTCGGGCGATAGACCCATCGCGGTGGTGTCTACCTTCATCGCTTCTAGTGCTTCGCCCTTGGGCTTCTCTGAAAACTCAACGATGCGGTTGCTGTCGTCTACTTTCATCAGGCCGAAACTAGAGGCCGTCTTGTAGCCAATGGGCACAACAGACAGGGTGACATCTGCGCCGCTTTCTCGGTGCTTCATCACATAGTCGCTGTAATCCATCCGGTAAAGGTGGTCACCGGAGAGAATAATAAATTCGTCGACATCGGCCTCTTCAAACATCCACATGTATTTGCGGACGGCGTCGGCAGTCCCTTCAAACCAGCTAGGGCTATCGGGCGTTTGCTGAGCGGCAAGCACCTCAACAAAGCCGTCGCTAAAGGTCGAAAAATTGTAGGCCTTCGCAATGTGTCGGTTCAACGAGGCTGAGTTGAACTGCGTCAGGACGTAAATCTTTAAAATGTCAGAATTTAAACAGTTACTGACAGGAATGTCGATTAAGCGATACATCCCAGCGAGCGAAACCGCAGGCTTTGCACGCACTTTGGTCAGTGGATAGAGACGCGTGCCAGCACCGCCTCCTAAAATAATTGAAAGTACTCTTTTCACAACGTCAATCCTGGCTCCTAGGAAATTAGGCCAACCTCACTTCAGATCTAAGTGTGAGTGCGTGCCTGCGAGTTGGCAAGGGGTAATCAGTATATATATTGATTTTTCTCAGTGGAAAACCCGGTTTTAGTAGGCCAAAATACATTGCCAGGGAAATTAAATCACCTATTGGGGATCAGTTTGGGGATCAAGTTTGGGGATCAATGAGTGAGGGATGAGGGGGAAAGGGTGAGCTACATCAGTAAATGCCGCCAGACGGCTCTAATTTCCACTAACCAGTGGTCCGGTTTCTATTAGGTGTTCGGCGATGCCGTGGATGATGGCCTGTAGCCCATGAAGGTCACCGCTGTTGTCGATGGCAACCGTCAGCGCATATCGCTCATCGCCGATTTTTATCGCGAGGGTAGAGCCGATGAGTCGGTCATTTTGTCCAGTTTTTTCGCCCAGCCACGTAACGGCAGGCCATAGGTCTTGGAGCGCTGCATAGCCAAGTTCTTTGTCTCGCTGGCTGATAAGGGCTTTGAGGAGTTCTTCATCGCCAGGATTTTTGAGGCTGTATATTTCTACCATCATGGCGGTGAGGTCGTCGCTGGTGATTTGGTTGCTTTGGGTGCCGGGGTTTGGCGGAAGGATGCGATCGCCCGCTAGCTTAAAGTCCACAAGCGTATGGGTGTAGCCTCGCTCAGCCATGGTTTTAGCAATTGCGTCGCGTCCCACATAGTCAATCAGCTGGTTAGTTGCGATGTTGTTACTTTCGTTGATCATGCGCGTGGCGACTTGGGCCAGCGTGTACTCCTGATCGATATCGATGCTGGCACCTTCTGCATTCTCAGTAAAGTTGGTGGGGTCGATGTAGATTTTGTCATCGAGAGAAAGATTCTCTTGCTCGACTTTGTCCATGAGTGCGATCGCAATGGGCAGCTTGACTAAGCTGGCGGCACTCGCGAGCAGCAGGTCACCTTGGTGATGGCGACAGTTATTGATATGGGAATGCGGCGCAGCCTGCTTGGTTTGAATGCTATTAAACTGGCCATCGTTAATTTGGCAAAGCGTAATGTGCGCTTGCTCAGGCGCAACGCCTGCACTGTCCATGATCTCTTTCAAGAAGGCGTTGTCAGTAGCGGTAAGTTTGCTGTTAGCGGTAGCTAGTAGGGTTTGGTAATGCGATCGCTTTTCAGCCGCCTGCTCATAGATAGCAGCATCGGCAGGTACGCTAGCAAGCTTTTGTAACGTGGCTTGCCAAATGGAACGCTCGCGCTGGGTAAAGCTGATTTTGGCCGCTGGGTCTGAAGCTTGCTTTGCAGATTGATAAGCCGCCACAGCTTGATTAGCCAGCTCCATAGCCTGCTGATAGGCAGGATGCACAGGCGAAGCTGCTTCGTCGGTAGAGTGAACGACGTTTGCCGGTGAAGATTGTGTTTGTGCTGAGGATGCCTGCTGGCCAGTGTTTGAGGGTGCCAAAGGGCCAATTTCACTGGCAATGCTGAAGAGTGCACCGGTTGCAGCTGCGATCGCAAAAATTCTCCCGAGGAGGATTGCAGTGGCGTACCAAATCCCAGACATTAATCAACTGCGCTCGAAAGGATAACAAGAAGGCGATAGCTCCATCCACTATCATTGGCCGAGGGTACCCAAATTTACGAATCAATTAAGGTCTTTGTAAACTTTTCACATTTTCGGGAACTTCTACAGGCAAAAACTTCAAAACCTAGAAAACCGGATCGTTCGATCTGAGTCAGACGGTTCTGAGGCCTGAGAGCCTGCTACCCTAGCTAACTGGAGAGCACGTTTGATCAGCGCAAATACAACCTGCGCATTCTTCAGCTGTGCCCGCGAACTACGTGAATTACGAGGGAATCCCATGTCAGCTATCCGCGAGTTGCACCAACAGCTCACGAGCAAAGCCCGCAGCGCCGTCGAGATTGCCGAGGCGCAGCTCGAACAGGCGCAGGCGGTAGAGCCCAAGCTCAATAGTTTTGTCTCGATGACAGCTGACAAAGCCCTCGCACAGGCCAAAGCGATTGACGACAAAATCGCGGCGGGTGAAGAGATCGGCTTGCTAGCCGGTATTCCCATCGCGCTCAAAGATAACTTGTGTACAAAAGGTATTCGTACGACCTGTAGTTCTCGCATACTAGAGAACTTTGTGCCGCCTTACGAATCCACTGTGACAGCTAAGCTAGATGCAGCAGGCGCGGTGTTTGTAGGCAAAACCAATCTAGATGAGTTCGCTATGGGCGGCTCAACAGAGAACTCTGCTTTTAAGACGACAGGCAATCCTTGGGATGTTACCCGTGTGCCTGGCGGCTCCTCTGGCGGATCGGCAGCTGCGGTGGCTGGCGGTCAAGCACCGATTTCCTTGGGGTCCGATACGGGTGGATCTATCCGTCAGCCTGCGTCCTTTTGCGGCATTGTGGGGATGAAGCCTACTTATGGACTGGTTTCTCGTTTTGGTCTGGTGGCGTTTGCATCTTCGCTGGATCAAATTGGGCCGTTTGGGCGCACGGTGGAGGATACGGCGATTTTGCTGGGTGCAGTGGCCGGACACGACCCCAAAGATGCCACTAGCCTCAACATCAAAATTCCCGACTATACCCAGTCGCTCAAAGGTGCTGGAAATAACTCGCTCAAAGGCCGCAAAGTTGGCATTATCAAAGAAACCTTTGGCGACGGCCTTGATTCCTCAGTCGGTGCAGCCGTAAACGTAGCTATCGACCAGCTCAAGGCATTGGGCGCAGAAGTAAAAACCATCTCCTGCCCTCGGTTTAACTACGGCGTATCGGCGTATTACATCATCGCGCCCTGTGAGGCTTCCGCCAACCTCGCTCGCTACGACGGCGTCCGCTACGGCCTGCGCTCAGAAGAGCCAAACCTACTCTCCATGTACAACAAAACTCGCTCAGAAGGCTTTGGCGACGAAGTAAAGCGCCGCATCATGATTGGCACCTACGCCCTCTCGGCAGGCTACTACGATGCCTTTTATCTCAAAGCGCAAAAGGTACGCACCCTCATCAAGCAAGACTTTGAAAAAGCCTTTGAAGACGTCGATATCTTGGTGAGTCCCACCGCACCTTCCACTGCTTTCAAAGCGGGTGCAAATGATGATCCTCTAAGTATGTACTTGCTGGACCTAATGACGATCCCCGTCAATATGGCTGGGCTCCCAGGTATGAGTGTCCCCTGCGGCTTCGACGACGACGGTATGCCAATTGGCTTGCAGCTAGTCAGCAATGTGCTACGCGAAGATCTGCTATTTGAGGTAGGGTCTGCTTACGAAAGCTCAACCGACTGGCACACAATGCAGCCGAAGCTGTAGCGTATGGGAATTGCGATTACATAGATGAACCCATCAGCTCAAAGCCCTGAATAGTACGACGCCTACTCGATCGATATGCGCTCTTATGGGTTCGTCTTCCATAAGAGCGCCATAGTCTAAAACATCGAAAAAATAAGGCAACGGGCGCTCTTCGTTGAGCTCATCTGACAGCTGGAAGACAGTATCGTCGTTAATGCCTCGTCCCTTGATGGCAATATCGACATCTGATCCCTTATCGTGCGTTCCCTTCGCGCGCGAGCCAAACAAAACGATTTCATCAATCTCCTTTATTTCAGCGGCGGCGGCTCTGATATGCGAGACATCGAATTCTAATAGACCATGCTCCATAGCTACTGACTCCGTTCATCTACAGTGTGTTCGTCTATACCTTCTTCAAGTTCGTATTTCTTTGCTTTGATCGTTTCATATAGCGATTTTATAATTGGGTAGTAGCGAGTTCGTATGCTTTCTTCTACGGCTTTGGCAACAGTCTCTTTGTAGGTATGCGCTGCCAAATGTCTATCTTCAAGTGCCTTTATCCAAAGATGACCTTCTTCTATGAGTCCCACTCGGTAGGCCTCTTTGATAGCGGCTCTAGGAGACTTCGCCTGAATACCTAATGTTCGTTCATAGTCTTTCAGAATTTTCCAAGACATTTCGAACGCTATCTCGAGAAATTGAATGATTCCCGCCCTCTCTAAGACGGAAGGACTCTCAATCTTAAGAGCCTCCCCAAGCAACAAAAACGTACGCTCAAAGTTTGAATAGCGCTGTAACCATCGAGTATCTGGATCCATTGCGCGGTAAAGACTTGAAGGATAATCATCAATACGATAATAAACTACGTAGCCTTTATTCGATGAATTGGCATTAGATGAATTGGCATTAGATGAATTGGCATTACTGGAGAGGAACTCGCTCTATAGCTTTTTTAGTTCGATGACTGTGTCATTCTTAGGGTATGCGTAGAAACCTTGAGCTGAGTTTTCTAGAGAAGACCTCTGTTTGATAAAATCAAACGTCCAATACTCATTCACCGTTCTATTTCCTTTTGGCAACTGCCATTGGTATAGGCGTTCCGCAGTTTAAGGAGATAACTGATCAATGGCCAAAATGTATTACGACAGCGATGCCAATTTAGACTTGCTTAACGGCAAGACAGTCGCCATCATCGGCTATGGTTCGCAAGGCCATGCCCACGCTCTCAACCTCAAAGATAGCGGTGTGAATGTGATTGTTGGCCTGTACGAAGGCAGCCGCTCCAAGCCCAAGGCTGAAGCAGAAGGACTCACCGTAAAGTCTGTGGCGGATGCGTCCAAAGCTGCTGACTTCATTATGATTTTGCTGCCAGATGAGATTCAGCGCAGCGTTTATAAAGAAAGCATTGAACCTGGTCTAGAAGCAGGTAACGTTCTCGCGTTTGCTCATGGATTCAACATCAACTTTGCGCAAATCGTTCCTCCTGAGGATGTCGATGTCGTGATGGCTGCGCCCAAAGGTCCCGGTCACCTCGTGCGCCGCACCTATGAGCAGGGTCAAGGCGTGCCGGCTCTGTTTGCGGTGTACCAAGATGCATCTGGTCAGGCGCGTGATATTGCGATGGCCTACACCAAGGGAATCGGTGGTACTCGCGCGGGCGTTTTGGAAACCACGTTCCGCGAAGAGACTGAAACAGACCTCTTTGGTGAGCAGGCAGTGCTGTGTGGCGGCCTGAGTGAACTGATTAAAGCTGGCTTTGAGACGCTAGTAGAAGCGGGATATCAGCCTGAGCTGGCCTACTTTGAGTGCCTACATGAAGTGAAACTGATTGTTGACTTGGTTGTAGAGGGCGGTCTTGCTAAGATGCGCGACAGTATTTCCAATACGGCTGAGTATGGCGACTACACTCGGGGCCCTCGTGTAATTACTGCCGATACCAAGGCTGCGATGAAGCAGATTTTGAAGGAGATTCAAACCGGTCAGTTTGCACGTGAGTTTGTGCTAGAGGCGCAGTCTGGCAATGCGGGCTTTAATGCAACTCGTCGGATTGAGTCTGAGCATCCAATTGAGGAAGTTGGTAAGGACTTGCGGGCAATGTTTAGCTGGCTGAAGAAGGTTTAGACTCAGCTTTCTGTATCGATAGATTCTGTATCGATAGGTCTGTATCGATAGAATCTGTATCGATAGATAGGTAGGAGCGAAGGAGAGGGGGAGCTAGGGAGCAGGGGTGAGTTTGTAACTATTCTCCCCCTCACCCCTGCTCCCCCTCTCCCATTTTGCCTTTTGTGTTCATCAAAATGGGTGCTAGCCAGTCTACTTTGGTATCGCTCTTTACCGTAGGCCGCTGTATTCTTATGACTTTATATAGCTTCCCTATGAGTTGAGGAATCTGGCTATACCCTTGAATGAATAGAAATCTTGGTAACTCATGCAATCTAAAGAAATCAACTCTCCGCCCATGCATCCAACTGTTCGCGTTGAAGATGATCGCACAGGATTAACGCCGGAAACGCTGAAGCGCGCCTTTTTAGACAATTTGTTCTATGTGCAAGGTAAGTCGCCAGAGATTGCTTCCTTGCAGGACTATTACATGGCGCTAGCCTATACGGTGCGCGATCGCATGCTCCACCACTGGCTTAGCAGTGCCAGTGCCTACCGCAAGCAGCATTCACGTACGGCGGTGTATCTGTCAGCTGAGTTTTTGATGGGCCCTTACTTGGGCAATAACCTCATTAACCTCGGTCTATACGACGCGGTTGATGAGGCGATGGCTGATTTGGGCTTGAGCCTGGCTGAAATTATGTCGCAGGAGCAGGAGCCCGGCCTTGGTAACGGTGGTTTGGGTCGTTTGGCAGCCTGCTATCTAGACTCGATGGCAACGCTAGAAATCCCTTCTTTGGGCTATGGCATTCGCTATGAGTTCGGCATCTTTAAGCAGGCCTTAGAAAATGGCTGGCAGGTTGAGCAGACTGACAAGTGGCTTGCGAATGGCAACCCTTGGGAAATTGCCCGGCCTGAGTGGTCGGAAGAGGTGAAGCTGGGTGGACACACCAAGGCCTATACAGATGTGAAGGGTAATTACCGGGTTGAGTGGGTATGCGATCGCGTTGTCAGAGGCGTTCCCTACGACACCGCTATCCTCGGCTATAAAGTCAACACCGCCAACACCCTTCGCCTATGGAAGGCCGAATCCCCCGATGCCTTCGATTTTGAAGCCTTTAACCAGGGCAACTACTCTGGCGCGGTGAACTCCAAGATTGTCTCTGAGAACATCTCTAAAGTTCTCTACCCCAATGACGAGCACCTAGAAGGTAAGCAGCTCCGCCTAGAGCAGCAGTACTTCTTTGTCTCTTGCTCCTTGCAAGACATGATTCGCATCATGCAGCGCGACGGCATTCCGCTAGAGCAGTTTCCTGAGAAGTACACGCTACAGCTAAACGATACGCACCCTGCGATCGCTGTTGCCGAACTCATGCGCCTCCTAGTGGACATCCACGAAATGTCTTGGGACAAAGCCTGGGACATCACCCAAAAATCTCTGGCCTACACCAACCACACCCTCTTGCCAGAAGCGCTAGAGCGTTGGCCTATCGGTCTATTTGGCGATCTTCTACCTCGTCACTTAGAGATCATCTTTGAAATCAACCGCATCTTCCTAGAAGACGTGCGCCTCAAATTTGGTCAAGATAACGAGCGCCTATCTCGCATGTCACTGATTGACGAGAGTGGCGGCCGCTACATTCGCATGGCCAACCTGGCCTGTGTCGGTAGCCACGCCATCAACGGTGTCGCGGCCCTACACACAGAGCTGCTACAGCAAACTGTGCTCAACGACTTCTATCAGCTCTTCCCAGAGAAGTTCATTAATAAAACCAACGGTGTCACCCCTCGCCGCTGGATGGTGTTGAGCAATCCTAAGCTCACCCGCTTGATCAATCAGCGCATCGGTAACGAGTGGCCTACCGAGCTCACTCAGCTGAAAAAACTAGAGCCTTTCGCAGATGATCCTGGCTTCCGCACTGAGTGGCGACAGATCAAGCAGGCGAACAAAGAAATTCTGGCGGCTCGCATCGAAAAAGCAACCGGTGTGAAGGTCAGCCCCACCTCTATGTTCGATGTGCAAATCAAGCGTATCCACGAGTACAAGCGTCAGCAGCTAAACGCACTGCACATTATCTCGCTGTATCGCCAGCTGAAGAACAATCCTGGCATGAGCATCACTCCTCGTACCTTTATCTTTGCGGGTAAGGCAGCGCCGGGCTACTTCATGGCTAAGCTCATCATCAAGCTCATCACTTCTGTTGGCCGCGTCGTCAATCGCGACCCAGATGTGCGCGATCAGCTCAAGGTAATCTTCTACCCCAACTACAACGTCACCAACGCGCAGCCAGTATATCCAGCTTCTGACTTGTCAGAACAGATTTCGACCGCAGGCTTCGAGGCATCTGGTACGGGCAACATGAAGTTTGCCATGAACGGCGCACTCACCATCGGCACCCTAGATGGAGCCAACGTTGAAATTCGCGAAGAGGTCGGCGACGACAACTTCTTCCTGTTTGGCTTGCAGGCACACGAAGTTGCTGAGCTAAAAGAGAAAGGCTACAACCCTCGTAAGTACTACGAGGAGAATGAAGACCTGAAAGCTGTGATTGATTTGGTCGGCTCAGGCGTGTTCTCCAGCGGCGATACTGAAATGTTTAAGCCACTGATCGACAACTTGCTAAACCAAGATCGATTCATGGTGCTCGCCGACTATCAGGCCTATGTAGACTGCCAAAAGAAAGTCAGCGAAGCCTACAAAGACCAAGACAACTGGGTGCGCATGTCTATCTTGAATGCCGCGCGGATGGGTAAGTTCTCTTCCGACCGCTCCATTCAAGAATACTGCGATGAGATTTGGAACATTAAGCCTGTTCCAGTTGAACTGCAAGAGTATGCTAAAACACTCACTATGATGACCGATAACAGCACGCGTCTCACATAGAACATACGGTCGTAACCGACTAACGAGTAATGTTCTCTTCTCGATAAAAGACCTTCGATTCAACGGATCGAAGGTCTTTCGTGTTCAAGATAATTCAAGAATGTGTTGGGAGATAAATCTATGCAGCCAGAAGATTTTAAGCCTCTGATCTCGAAGGCTTATGGCCATATTGCTGAGTACATCCGTAAAACGCCTGTTATTACCTTGCCGAATGGCGCTTTTGGTATAGGGACTCATCTCACCCTCAAGCTAGAACTTATGCAGCACGCAGGTTCTTTCAAATCACGCGGTGCTTTCAACAGAATTTTGCAAAGCACCGTACCACCGTCGGGTGTGATTGCGGCATCGGGTGGCAATCACGGCGCGGCAGTCGCCTACGCGGCTCGTCGATTAGGCTACCCAGCAGAGATTTTTGTACCAACAATCTCATCGCCAACAAAGGTAAAGCGATTGAGAGATTACGGTGCGCAGGTGACAGTGATAGGACGTGATTATATTGAGGCATTGGAGAAGTGCGATCGCCGCGCAGCAGAAACAAAGAGTTTAGTCGTTCACGCATTCGACCAAGCAGAGGTAATCGCCGGTCAAGGCACGGTAGGTTTGGAGCTGGAAGAACAAGCGCCTGACCTAGACACTGTACTGGTCTCAGTGGGTGGCGGCGGTTTGATAGGAGGGATTGCTGCTTGGTATCAGAACAGATACAAAGTCGTGAGTGTAGAACCAGAAAAAGCACCGACTTTGTATGAGTCACTGGTAGCTAGAAAGCAAATTGATGTGGAAGTAGGCGGCATTGCTGCCGATGCGCTAGGGTCGCGGCGGGTAGGCCAAATGATGCTGCCGATTGCACAGCAGTATGTGTCACAAACGGTACTCGTTGATGAGGACTCTATCATTAAGGCGCAGCAACTGCTGTGGGATGAGCTAAGAATTGCCGCAGAACCGGCAGGCGTAGTCCCCATCGCAGCATTGATTTCAGGGCGTTATCAGCCTGCGTCAGGAGAAAAGGTTGGCATACTCATCTGCGGTGGTAACGTAGATTTGTCATCCTTTGTAAACGGTGGCAACATAAGATGAAGAGAGTAAAACTGATGCCATGCATCAATTTCTGAAGATCAAAAAAGATGCAACGAGGTCACAAAAGTTCAGTTATGGAGCCTTAGCCGTCAAAACAGCATCGGCTGTGAGTTTTAGCACGGGAAACATTGGGCTGATAACTGTCTGCGTACTGGTAAAAACACCAACTTCTTCGTAAACATTCACTCGTTGTAAGTGCACATTACAGAAAAGAGATGTTGTTAGTCCTTAGGAGGCTGTCCAGTAACGGCAGACTCCAGATATTTAGTAGCAGGTGGAACATATTCGCCGTCTATTTTCACGCGAAAGTCGTAGTGAGCGCCTGTACCAACGCCGCTGTTGCCTGAGTAAGCGATTTTGTCGCCAGCTTTCGCCATGCCATTAATGCAACCCGTTTCAGACATATGCAAAGACTGAAAGGTGTAGCCAGGATAGGAGTCAGCCGTTTGGTTGACTACCCAGCCACCGCCGTCTATATCCCACCAGCACTTGATTTCAGCCGTATCGCCTGCTTTCCCAACAGCATATATTGGCGTACCAGCAGGCATCGCTAAGTCGACACCGTTATGAGGCACATTAGGCACGCCTGTAACAGGATGGAAAGGCCGAATGCCGTACTCATCGCTGACCCTATATCCAGCAACAGTATCCCCAGTAGCAGGTGTAATGATGCCCTCAATGTCTTCTTTTGGAGAGAACACGCTAGAGGTGATGGTGATGAATTGGTCGGCAACGTAAAGCAGTGAGCCGATGATGACTGTAGCGCAAAGCCCTGTAGCAACGAGTTTCGGTAGGGCTAACTTTCTGGGTTGTTCTTCTTCTTCGGGTACGGGAACTGGAGAGGCTGAATGGTAATGTACGTGCTGGGGAACTGCGGGTAGCGTGGCTGGTGCAATAGGCGGCTGTTGGCTAGCCGCTTCGGCATGATGGCTAGCGCTAATAGACTTTGGATTGATCGCGTCGCTGGTGATGATCGCAAGTTCGCCACGACCTAGCTTTTCGATCATATCGGAGATGCTGGTGCATCCGGCTGCGATCGCAGCTGACCTCGCCCCATGCCAACCCGGCGCAGTCACAGTGACTCGGCAAGGTTGCTTTGGTTCTGAAGTATTTAGTTCTGAAGCATTGGAAGTGCTTGCGGTCATTCGTGATTTGGCCGAGAAGCGAAGAGAGTGCATTAGCTGTCGAATGGCATTCTTCACGCAGGCTTGCCAAGCCATCCGCAAAGACGAAGATATAATAGCTCAAACTCGTAAAATCCCGCCAAAAAGACAGCTTCCGAAAGATACCTGGAGAAAAATGCCCCATGAAAAAGACTAAAGATAGGGATTGGACGAGTGTGCGGGTACCCGAAGAAGACGATGAACGCCGTCATTGGGACTACCACTACGACGAAGTTGGGATGGCTCCTGGCACGCTGGTAATTGATGAGGATGCCTCACCCACCGAGTTGACGTTGATTGACTATAGTGAGCAGTCGGCGATTCGGCGGAAGATGCGATCGCCCGAAGAAGCCATCACCCACCTCACCTCCAATTCCATCTCCTGGATAGACTTACAGGGCCTAGGCAACGAAGATGTCCTCAATCGACTCGGAGAGATTTTCCGCCTGCATCCGCTGGTTTTGGAAGACGTCGTCAATGTACCCCAGCGGCCAAAAGTAGAGTACTACGACGATCAGCTGCTGATCATCGCACGGATGGTGATGCTAGATGAGGATGCTGGAGATAGTGACACCAACCGGTTTACCAGCGAGCAGCTCAGTTTTGTCCTTGGAAAAAACTACCTGCTCACCGTGCAAGAAGAGCTGCACCAGGATTGCCTAGAACCCGTACGCAAACGCATCCGTTCAGGGCACGGACTCATCCGCTCAGAAGGTGCAGACTACTTAGCCTATGCGCTGCTAGACGCGGTGATTGATGCCTACTTTCCAGTATTAGAAGACTATGGCGAATTTATTGAATCTCTAGAAGATGAGGTTATTTTCAACCCAACTCGACAAACAGTACAAAAAATTTACCGAGTCCGCCGAGAGCTTATGAGTCTGCGTCGATCCATTTGGCCGCAGCGAAATGCACTTTCTCAACTAGTGCGTGATGGGTCTGAGCTGATTCGCCCAGAGGTGAGAGTGTACCTGCAGGACTGCTACGACCATGTAGTGCAAGTGCTCGACATTGTAGAAACCTACCGTGAGCTCACCGCCAACCTGATGGATGTGTATCTGTCTTCAGTGAGCAACCGCATGAACGAAGTTATGAAAACGTTAACGGTGATTTCGTCTATTTTTATTCCACTCACTTTTATTGTGGGCGTGTATGGTATGAACTTTAATTCAGAGGTATCTCCACTCAACATGCCAGAGCTAAATGCTTACTGGGGTTACCCTTTTTGCTGGGGAGTAATGGTAACAATCGCAGTGGGCTTAACCTATTACTTCTGGCGCAAGGGCTGGTTCGACGATACAGCTGAAACGAAGATTCGCCGAGAATAAGTTTGAAGCACAGCAGCCCTAAACGATAAGTAAAAGCGAGCAGGCGCTGTAGTAATGTCAATCCCCTGCTAAGATACCCGTGATCAAGTCTGACGGTATGCTCTGCTATGGATCTCAAGGCGCTTATTACAGATATTCCGGACTTTCCGCAGCCGGGAATTGTCTTTAGAGACATTACAACGCTGCTGCAAGATCCAGATGGACTTGCGCACACCGTAAAGACGATGAGTGAGCAGGCTGCCGAGCTTGAGCCAGATTATATTGTTGGCATTGAGTCGCGAGGGTTTATCTTTGCAATGCCGATGGCCCATCAAATGCATCGAGGCTTCGTACCCGTACGCAAAGCTGGCAAGTTGCCGAGGGCAGTGCACAGTGTGGCTTACACACTGGAATATGGAGAGGACACGTTAGAAATTCACCAGGATGCTTTCGCACCTGGAAGTAAAGTACTGATTGTCGATGATTTGCTGGCAACCGGGGGAACGGCAGCAGCGGCAGCCGAGGTCGTAAAAAAAGCCGGTGCGACCGTAGTAGGCTTTAGCTTTGTGATTGAGCTTGCAGGATTAGCAGGGCGCGATAAGCTACCGGCAGAAGCTGATGTAATCAGCCTGATTACCTACTAAGACAATGCTAATTAAGACGAGCTAATTTTTCTAAAATACCAAGGACCAAAGACACATAAGCTCTATGACTCAATCTAGCCAGCAGCTCTCTATTTTCACTAAGGCCAGTTTGGCTACGCGAGATTTTTTCCTTAGCGAAACGACTCGCTACATCGTGAAGCGAGTGCTTCAGGGTCTGCTGACATTGCTGCTAGCGAGTATATTTAGCTTTTTTATTGTGCAGATGGCACCGGGCGACTTTTTAACGCCATTTCGGCAGAATCCACAGATCTCTGCGGAGACAATTGCAGACTTGGAGAATCGCTTCGGGCTTGATCGACCGGTGTGGATACAGTATTTTCTGTGGCTGCGGCAGGTAATTACAAAGTTTGACTTTGGCATCAGCTTTGCCTACAACCGCCCGGCGCTAGATATCTTGGCCGAGCGCCTGCCGAATACGATTTTGCTATCGGCGGCGTCTATTTTTATGACTTGGGCGATCGCAATTCCTCTCGGCATCATCAGCGCCGTCAACCAAAACAAATTCGCCGATCGCTTTTTGCGCCTACTGAGCTATTTCGCTCAGGGCTTCCCCACTATCATTACCGGTCTGTTTCTCCTGTTTCTGGCGCAGGTGACGTCACCTTTATTCCCCGTTGGTGGACGCACAAGCCTATATCACGATGATTTGAACTGGGTCGGGCAAATGTTAGATGTAGCCTGGCACCTGATTTTGCCAACGCTGGCGCTGAGCATTACAAGCTTTGCAGGATTGCAGCGATTGATGCGCGGCCAGCTCTTGGACGTCCTCCGTCAAGACTACATTCAGACCGCGAGGGCAAAGGGCCTGTCGGAAAGTAAGGTGGTATACGTTCACGCATTGCGCAATGCGGTGAATCCGTTGATTACGATTTTGGGCTTTGAGTTTTCGAATCTACTAAGTGGTTCTTTTATTGTGGAGAATTACTTTAGCTGGCCAGGGCTTGGAAAACTGACGCTCGAAGCAGTGCAAACGCAAGATTTGTTTTTGATTATGGCGAGTTTGGTACTGGGTGCGGTGATGCTGATCGTGGGTAATTTGCTGGCTGATTTGTTGCTTTCGTTTGTAGATCCTCGCATTAAGCTGTCACGATTGAACTGATATAGCAAAGCGCCAAACACTATAGTGCGGGTGAGTCGTTGGGCATGAAGGGCAAGAGGTCTATGAATCAAGCGCGGTCTTTTGCCAGTTTGTTGATTGGGTTTGTGGTGTTTGGTGTAGTGCTGTGGATTGCGCGCACGGTGCATCAGGAGCTGGAAGATACGGGCTTTGCGCAGACGGTGCTAGTGGGTACAGCTGGTTGGGCGACGGGTTGGCTAGTGGGCTTTTTGATTTCGCCGAGTACGAGTCAGGAGATTAAGAAGTTTTCGCAGGCGATGTCAACCATTACCGCCTTTGTCGCTGGGTTTGCACTGGCAAAGCTAGAGCCATCGCTGACGCCGCTGTTTGAGGATGGACGACTGATTAATGAGCCGATTTATGGGATTCGGCTGATGATTTTTATGATTTGTTTTGCGATCGCAGCTATCAACATGTATGTCTACCGCGAAGGTCGGCGGTACTGATCTTTACTTTAGAGTTCTAGAATATGGGTAAGTTTACGACTGCTGGTGTGAAACCTTATGCAAATTGCTGATTTGAAAGTTGCTGATTTGACAGTTAAAGAACTGAAAATTTTAATCAAAGAAACCGTAGCTGAAGCCATGGATTCCTTGTTGAATACAGAAACGACGACTGATGATCCAGATGAGGGACTAGAGCTACGTCCGGAAGTTGTTACCCAGCTGCGCGATGCTCTAAGACGCAGGCAGGCAGGCGAACGAGGAACACCCGCAACTGCTGTTGCTAAAGAGCTGGGCATAGAATGGGATGAGCTATAGATGGCTTATGGAGTTGAGTTTTCAGACGTCGCTACTAAAGAATTGAAGAAAATCGACGCTAGTATTCGACGGCGTAGCCTCAAAAAAATTAAATGGCTAAGTGAAAACTTTGAATCTACGACGCATCTGAAGTTGACCGGAGATTTAGCCGGTTTATTTAAACTTAGAGTTGGAGACTACAGAGTGGTTTATTCTTTCGATGATGAGATAGCTATCATCACAATAGAACGTGTTGGACATCGTCGAGATATCTACAAACAGGGCTTTGATCGATGATTAGATTGTCCATCCGTTCTTTGAGACTTAAGGACACATCTGTCCTGTGGACGATGCTAATGCATGCAGCACACGAGTCGGATTTGGTGACGGTGAAAGCGACCCCCGATTTGGCTCGATATGTCGAGGGTTGGGGGCGAGCTGGTGATTTGGGCGTGGTCGCTAAGCAGGCGAACAAAGCGGTCGGTGCTGCTTGGGTGAGGCTTTGGTCTGAAGGTAATCGCGGCTATGGACATGTGAGCGATGAGGTCCCGGAGTTGGCGATCGCAGTTATCCCAGAAGTTCGTGGACAAGGCATAGGCTCTGCGCTTTTAGAAAATCTGTTGTCGATGGCTAGCGCCCAATTCCCTGCAATTTCTTTGAGCATTCGAGCAGACAACCCCGCACTGAGACTATACGAACGCAATGGTTTTCTTCCGGTCGAGGGCACTGAAGTAACAAATCGAGCTGGCGGAGTTTCTTTTTCAATGATTTATCAGTTTTAGGAGTTGGTAAGGTCAAATAAGATTGACGAGTAGGCGCTCACAATAATAAGCGAGGCTTCGATAGGTCGAAAATCGGTGCCTAAGCACTTGTCGATGTTCGTACCAAACAATACCTGTAACGGCTTGAAGAAATAAGCGATGCAGGCCCCATTTGACGGACCAGCGTGGGTGCCGAATACGACTGAGTGATTCGCCGTGGAACTGTAGGTGAACTGTTTCATCTTGTAAAATGCGCTCGAATAGTTGCTTGGCTTGCGGGTCTTTGCTGGCTTGAGCGAGGGCGGCGTAGTAGGCGATTGCGATCACTTCAGCCGTTAGCAGCACCGAAATCATCACCTCCCAACCACATAGCTTTCTCACCTTGCGAAACAGACCATCACTCCACTGCTTTTCAATCGGTGCCATACCATTTGCTTGCAGGGCCTTAGCAATGTAGCCAGCATGGCGCTGTTCTTCGCCGATAAACTGTTGAATTGCCGATAGATAGTTTGGGTCGTCGTGTTGTTGTGCGTGCTGCTTGGCTAATGCGGTGAGTGTTCTACCTTCCCCTTGTTCTCCTAGCTGAAAAATTTTGATCGATTCAATTAGCTCAGGTTCTAGCCGCAGAGTGTCGAAATCTAGACCACGTGCGAACTGTCGCCATCGCTGCGTGTTTTTAGCAAACGTGATTACCCAGTCTCGAGAGGAAGAAGAATCGAAAAGGCTGCGAGTCTGTGAAGCGGCAATCATAGAAAAGCATCTCAAATGTGTCTTAGCTGAAGCCTTGACTACAGGTGATCCCTAAGTGCTTTCTGATTGATTGAACAGGTGCAGACGAAATCAGACTAAGGTTTACTTTCCTTCAAAGTCCGACAAATTCTACGCGGGGGACGAGGGGGTCGTTGACGATGCCGATGCCTTTGTAGCTCCAGCGATCGCATATCCCTTTAATCTTTGTCTGATCGCAGTACTCCACCGAAAATTGTGCGGCGTGCTCTCCAGCGTGGGTGTTTATGTAGCTGAGGGCGTCGAAGTCAGCAATGAAGAGGAGCAGGAAAGGGTCGGTTGGGGCTTCGGGGTGGGTGCCTTCCACTGGGGGCCGGGCGATAAGGTATTTGCCGGTGGATTTGGAACGGAGGAGATAATAGGGGGTGTTGAGCATTGCTGCATTGGGTCTGTAGTGCGTTGATCTTAAGAGACAAGACGTAAGGCCACAAGACTTAGTAATTTCTCCTCCCCTAGCCTCCCAAGTATAGGAAGATTTCGTCAGGTAGCTTAACGCACTGCTTTGGGTATCCGGTAGGTAAGCCCGTCACATGTGATGCTCAACGTGATGTGTTGACATATGCTTTGCTAATTCGCGTGCTACTGTATGTCCTGAACTTAGAAAATAACTGAAAATATGTGATATTTCCGTAAAATTTAATGTTTCATATAAAGAAAAACTAGATATTATTGTGATCAAGATCACAGCCGTAGTTATACAGCATCTACATGAAAACGCTTGCAACCCTAGCGATTGCGCTAACAACCATTGGCTTTTCCACTCAGCCCGCCGCCGCCACTAAGATAATCCCAAGTATCCAAATAGAGCCTCCCCAGCTATTAGCCGTTAAGCAAAATCTCACTTACTCAGAACTCTTCGACCTTGGGGAAAGATTCGTGGACACCGTTGTTTACACCATGATGGATTCAGACCCCAACCTCATAGAAGTGTTCTTCGACATCAACTCTGTGAAAGTCTCTAGCGATGGGAAATTTGCCACTGTGGCTTGGCGATATGATCGTAGTTTTGGCGGTATCACCCTCCTAGAACAGCAAGGCAACTACATCTCTATCCTGACCGAACGCGAGGGGGCAATGTCACAGTACATGCTCGAAATTATGGGCGTGCCACCCGAAGCTGCTGCAGAGATAGAAATTTATTAGCAATGTGTCTCTGGAAGGGTTCCTTGAGGAGAGGCTTTGCCGAAATTGTTGATAGGTCGGCAAAGCAAATGAAATTTAGTGAGAAGCTACAGTGCAATAAGAGAGATGAAAAAGTGAATGAAAGCCGTGTTTAGGGTGATCGCAACCCCATTGGCAAATCCCGTCAGAAAATGTCTGCGAGAAACATTTACAACAGTTGCCATTCCTACTAAAAAGCACACGCCAGATGGTATCAGCAATAGCCAAACAGGCATTGCCGACCAGAGCAAATGGGTGAACAAGAGTGCTGCTGTTGTTAGCGCGCTGCTGACGAGAGTCAGCATGAATGGCAGCTCCCATCTGTCTATGAAAATAAAAAGGTGAGCAACCGCGTAAGCGATCGCACCCTGTCTTTGCTGCGGCCAGTTCCTCGTACCAGCGGCAGATCTCAAAAGCCTTCTCCTAGAAAGTCTGCTAGCCATGTTCACTTGCCTAACTTGTCGATCGCGGCTGCAACTTCCTGCGCACTTGCCGTATCGCCTTGCGCTCTATACATTTCCTCAGCTATCTGTAGGCTTTCTATCGCCAGCTCTGTGTCGCCCAATTCGCCATAAGCCAAGCCACGTACGTAATACACAGACGTGTGATAAACCGGATCAATCGTCTCTATGCCCAGCGCAATCACTTGGTTGTAGTCACTGACCGTTTGTGTATAGTCACCATCCAAAAAGCTGTACCAGCCGCGTGAGTTGTAAAGCGCCGCGTTGCCCGGATGCTGCTCTATCGCCTGGGTCAAAATGTCGATACGTGGATTGCTCGCGACCAGACCCCCTCTATTTTCTGTTGGATACGATGAAACGACAGGTGCGGGCTGTGCAGCGGCAGCTGTTGCTACAGCGGGCAAAATTAGTGCAGTACCCACATAAGCACGTACTAAGAAAACACTCATTAGCGACCGCAGCAATGAAGGTGTGAGCACAGGTCGGTATCGAAGCATGGTCTAAACTCTCTTGTTTGTTTGACTATTTTGTTTGACTATGTCGATAGTAGCGATCGCACCCAACCCTAAAACAGCCCCAAGCTTTGATTTAAATCAAAACCACCCCACCCTTTGACTTAAATCAAACACCACAATCAAACACCACAATCAAACACCACAATCAAACACCATCACAGCGCGTCTTGCCTCAGAGCCCCGAACTCGAGGATGGGGCCTCTTACCTCAAGCCCGCTCTAAAAATTATCAGGACTTCTTCTTTGCCCGTATTCGACTCAGTGTCTCTTGCGACATCCCCAAATAAGACGCCAAATACCCCAGCGGCACCTTTCCTTCAATATCAGGATGCTCTCTCAAAAGACTCTGATACCGCTCCGCCGTTGACTTGGTTTGAAAGGCCATCACCCGCGCTTGCAGCGTTGTGTAGTAATACTCCAACAAATGCCGATTGAGATCGATCCAGATACTATCTTGCCGCGAGAGATCTTGCAGTGCGCCATAGCTGAGCGCAAGCACCTTTGTGTTTGTAATGGGCACGATGGCATCTTCGCTAGGCTGGCGATACACAAAGCTAAAGTACGCAGAGGCAAAATCTCCCTCAAAGCTAAACCAGCGCGTGACGTCTTTTCCCTCTACCTCGCACGAGGCGCGCACAACCCCATCCAAGAGAAAATAAATATGGTTAGAGACCTGCCCTCGCTCTAACAAAACATCGTCAGTCGAAATATCGATTACCTTAAGTGCGGCGCAGAGCGATCGCTGCTGCTGTGGATTCAGAAGTACTAGCTGGTTCAACCGCTGCAAAAGTTTGGAGTACATACTGCTCGAATATCAGGACTAATCTACATATACCCATTCTCTAGTGTCAGTGTCATAGTAGGCATAGCCAGTCCAGAAAACGTCTGTCACCAAAGAGAAGCCGTTTGCTTTTCCAAAATATTCACACTCCCCAGTGTCAAGATCGGGCGGCAGTGCCGAAAACTGTTCTAGCTCGCTTAGCCTTTTAGGGTAAGACCTGTGAACCGCATGGTAGCTTTCCAGGTAGGGTATCAGTCGCTCACAGTTTACTTTCGATCGGTTGCCTCGCTCTTTGGCTACGCCACTCAACGCTACAATGCCTGCGAATTGCCCTACAGAAAAGAGAACGAGTACGCCAGAGGCAATAGCAGCGTTTCGGGCCCAAATCTGCTTTTTCCGTAACCATACGATCCAGCCAATTGTGAGAACAGCTAGCAGGCCAGGCACAACTGTCGTTGTCAACAGCACTAAGTAAATGACCGCGAGGAACTGAGCCGCTTCACCTAAGAAGCCGATGGCGGCAGCTATGGCGAATCCCGATGCCCCTAAAAGGAGTAAAACTAGCCCCCGAATTTCTTTCTTTGTGAGTGATTTTTTCCGGGCCATGTCGGTCGTGCCAGTAAATGAATGGTCTGTAATGAGAGACGAACTACTGAGTCCACCTGCTATACAACCCTTCTTAGCCATTATTTTTCAGATGTGCTCTGTCAGGCTTTGGTGAAGCTTTGATCCTGTGTGCCCACTGAGCATTACGTTTTGCGTCAGTGCATTTACTGAACCCGGTAATTAAATTAACAGTCTTGGCCTGCCTCGCGTGGTAATTTTCGATATCGGCAAATATCAGAAACATCGTGTTTATCTCGCTACTTTTCGCCACCAGATCTATCAGAAGATCCTGGTGACCAGCGGCCAGTATCTGCATGCGTGAAGGCTGCTATGACCTTTGGCAAATTCAATATGGAGCTCAAATGATAAATCGTAAAGGTTTACAGGTCTCTACGATAAGAGACTGGTTTTCAGGGCTTACAAGGCTGTCGGCTAGGTGGTTTAGCCGTGGGCCCGATGGCTGGGCGATGTTGCCTATGCTGCTATTGCTAATGGCGATTGCCGCGCCTGCTGCGATTGCTCAAGAAACCGCCGAATCTGCCTCACTGGCAGACAGCATTTTTCAGCCCATTGTCGATTTTCTCGCTGTTTTACTTTTCTTTAAAATCGGCGGTGAAAATGGCTTTCCATTTATTGTGCTGTGGCTGTTTGTCGGGGCGGTCTTTTTTACCCTGCGGATGGGGTTTATCAACCTGCGTGGTCTCAAGCATGCGATCGCAGTTGTTCAGGGCAAATTCGACGATGACTCCCACGACGAAGGTGAGGTTTCTCACTTCCAGGCCCTAGCGACAGCAGTTTCTGGAACGGTGGGCCTAGGCAACATTGCCGGGGTGGCGATCGCGATTCAGCTCGGTGGGCCAGGGGCTATGTTTTGGCTGACGGTTGCGGGGGCCTGCGGCATGGTCAGTAAGTTTGTGGAATGCACGCTGGCAGTTAAGTATCGCCGCCGCCTACCAGATGGCACGATTTTGGGTGGGCCGATGTACTACCTCAACCAAGGCTTGGCTGCTCGGGGGATGCGGCCTTTGGGGCAGGGGCTGGCTGTTCTGTTTTGTATCCTCTGCCTTGGCGGTAGCTTGGGCGGCGCAAATATGTTTCAGTCTAACCAGGCCTATGCCGCTATCTCTGGGCTATTTCCAGGATTGCCCGCATGGCTGTTTGGCCTAGTGCTGGCAGCGCTATCGGCATTCGTCATTATTGGCGGCATCAAGCGCATTGGCTCGGTTGCCGAAAAGCTAGTGCCTGCGATGGCTGTACTCTATGTGCTTGCTTGCCTGGTGGTGATTATTTCAAATATCACTCAAGTGCCGGCGGCTATCGGCACCATTGTTTCTGAGGCATTTGTGCCGAAGGCTGTGGGTGGTGGTCTAGTGGGTGTGATGGTACAGGGTATTCGGCGGAGCTCTTTTTCGAACGAGGCCGGTGTAGGCTCAGCTGCGATCGCTCACTCTGCGGCCCGTACCGATGAACCGATTAGAGAAGGGTTGGTTTCTCTCCTAGAGCCGTTAATCGATACCGTTATTATCTGTAATCTCACCGCGATTACCATTGTTCTTACCGGTGTTTATCTTGATACGGGTGAAGAACTCAGCGGTGTCGCGATGACGGCGAGTGCCTTTGGCTCTGTGGTGAGCTGGTTCCCCGTTGTGCTTAGCATCGCGGTTTGTCTGTTTGCCTTTTCCACCATCATCTCGTGGAGCTACTACGGTATACAGGCTTGGACCTATCTGTTCGGTGAGCAAAGCACACTTCTGTTCAAGGCTATCTACGTTGTCTGTACGTTTTTGGGCTGTCTGACCAGTATCTCTTTGATTATCGACTTCAGCGATTTGTTGTTGCTAGGAATGGCCTTTCCTAACCTGTTGGGCTGCTACATTCTCTCAAATGAAGTGGCAGGCGATCTTAAGAGCTACTGGTCACGCCTCACATCCGGTCAGATGATGATGGTGGAATCGTAATGTGAGCTAGTGACGGTGCTGTTGTTCGATGCGCTGCTCGCTTAGCCAGGCTTGCTTTTCCTGGGGCGATCGCACCGCATACTCACCATAAAACTGGCTAAATCTCCAAAACCATCGCAAAGCCTCAGCAATTGAGGACTTGCGATGGTTTTGTTGTGAAACAGAAGGAACCGTAGAGGCGGGTCTAACAATCATTGGAAACACCTTGAATTAAGATATTTCCAATGTATCGACCCTCATTAAAAACGGCCAAAGGCTATGTAGATAGGGCCTATGCAAAAATCCGATAGGCATAGATGAGACATGGCTACGCTTTGACAATAAGCACTGGACAGTGCGCTAGCCGAACGACTCTTTCCGCTATAGACCCCATAAAGAATCTCGAAATACCCGTTCGCCCCCGAGAAGGCATAACAATCAAATCGATCTTTTGAGCTTCGGCATAGTCAATAATTTCAGCGCTCGGATCACCCTCTTCAATCACAAAGTTGAGGCCTGCATACGTTTCGCTTGGAAAGTTTTCGAGAAATAGCTTCATCACATTTTCTCGCCGCTGGTCGGTGTCAATCGCGTCCCATATCATTCCAGGTTCTGTTGCTTCCAGCGGCTTCAGCACGTACAGCGCATGCACATCCGTCTTATCTTCTGCAAAGTCGATTGTTTCTTTGAGCGCAGCCAAAGACGCCTCAGAGAAATCTGTAGGAACCAAAATACGGTCTTTTGAAAATAAAACCATAAGAGCAAACCACTAGCTTTACAAGTATCGGCAAATACAGCGTTCGGCAAAGGCGGCTATCTTCAACCGTACCAGACACCTATCAGTTCATGCAGTCAAAAGAATACAATCGTTAATATCCTGTGGATGCCAGCGCGCCCACCCGTGCTGACAAAACTGCCATGACTCTCCTCAACTTCAAATTTGCCATCGTCAGCGACCTGCATATTGCGCTTCCCCAAACCATTTGGGATGCGCCCAATCGCTTTCACCTGGTAGAAGTCAGCATTCCCGCCTTCGAGCAAATTTTGGCTCAGCTAGAAGCCGACCCGCCCGATTTTTTACTATTGCCCGGAGACCTAGTGCAGCATGGCGAGCGCGAAAATCATGAGTGGCTGGCCCACCGCCTATCGCAGCTGCCTTTTCCGTGCTACGTAGTGCCTGGCAATCATGATGTCGTCCGCAAAAATGGCAACCTACCCACCGACGAAAGCGGTAAAGACCGCATCGCCCTAAAAGACTTTCCGACCATTTATCAGCAGTTTGGCTATACCGACGGTCAGCAGCTGGACTACCACCACGAAATTTTGCCCGGCGTTCACTTAATAGGGCTCAACTCCAATGCTTTCGATGCGTCTGGCGAGCAAGTCGGCACAGGCCTGATTGACGATGCCCAGTTTGCCTGGTTAGACGAGTGCCTAGCCGAGCTGTCCGGCGAGTTTGTCATGGTGATGGTGCACCACAATGTGTTGGAGCATCTGCCTGGTCAATCGAAAACAAAGCTAGGCCAGCGCTACATGATCAGCAACGCGCCCGAGCTAGTATCCAGGTTGCAGACTGCAAAAGTACCCGTTGCTTTCACCGGACACCTGCATGTGCAAGACATCGCCCAGTCCGACGATTTCTACGCGATTACCACAGGTTCTCTGGTGAGTTATCCTCATCCTTACCGGCTGATGTCACTCACCACAGACCGTCAAGGACGCCATCACTTACAGGTAGAAACCAAGCGAATTGAAGCAGTACCCGACTGGCCTACCTTGCAGCAGACTTCCAAAGACTGGATGGGCGATCGCTCTTTTCCCTTCATCATGCGATTACTCACCGAGCCACCGCTGTCTTTAACGCTAGAGCAAGCTAAGAGTTACGCCGCCGATATTCGAGATTTTTGGGCCACAGTTGCGGCCGGAGACGCCAGCCTTGACTATTCAAACTTGCCTGCGCCCGCGCAGAAATATTTCCGCCGATACAACGCGGTAAATGCTGACGGACAGGCGCAATTTATCGACAATAATGCCGTGCTGAATTTGGGGAGAGATGGAGATGGGGCGCAGGTGAGCGGGTGAGCAGGGGAGAAATGCTTATAAACTCTCTCTTTCTCCCCTATCCCCTTTCTCCCTTTCTCCCTAACTGGCCTTCGCTTCTGGCACAAAGCCCTGCTGCTGCGCCAGCTGATTGAGCGCAGCAGCGGCTTCGCGAGAAATCGGCCACACCATACCAGCCAAGTTACTCGTGGCCACGCTGTAGCCTTGATTGGCGGCGCGATAGTACCACTGCATCGCTTTGGCCCCATCGACTTCTACATTGCCCAAGCCAAGCTGATACAGATTGCCAAGCATACACTGCGCTTCCGCATCGCCGCTATCGGCGGACTCTAGCAGCAGTGGAAAAGCTGCTGTAAAGTTCTGAGCGCGAAATTCTTTAATACCGGGAGTCGTCATTTTCCAAGGTCTCCGAGAGTGGTTGAGGCGGACAATGTTTGGCGATTTATGAGAAAGTTTTGGTGTTAAGCGTGAGGGCATAGGACCGATTCCTTCAGCAGGGATTGTTTGCTGCTTGGGTGTGGATGGTTATAGGTCTTTATTGGGGAGCGGAGCAATACGGTTTTTACTGAGGGCGCACGAGTACTATTGCATGGGTAGCATTATAGTACAAATGTACTTTTTGTGGATTTGTGTCAGCAGAAAACTGACATTTTTTGATACGTTTTTATCTGCGGTTTATTTAAAGCCGAGCGCTGTACAATTGGGCGCTATACAATGTCGCTATAGGTGTATTTGATGTGATGGTGTAAGGGAGGTTTGGCGTGGCAGCAGGTGGGTCTTTGGCGGATAGGTATTTGGCGCTGATTGATGACATTGTGCAGCAGACGCTTAAAGGCAATGTGCGGTCGAAAGAGCAGGTGCGATCGCAGCTAGAAGCCGCCGTAGAAACCGGTACAGGCGAAATATTTGAACGTGCTGTCGCCACTCGCATTACCGAAACCGAAGCCAAGCTAGAAGGCTCTCTCAAAGCGCCCCGCATTTTACGAGCGCTTAAAACCATCGAAAGCGAATGGCAAAAGGGTCAAAAGGACCGGCAGGCCGCCAGTGGAATCGCTTCAGCTGCGCAAAAGCTTCAGCAGGCCGAGGCGTCAGAAAGACCTGAAGTATTTCTAAGCTTTATCGATCCAAACCAATCCACTAGTCTCAACCGTCAACAGCTGAAGCAGCTGGCCAAAAGCTTAACTGCTGAAGAAATGGAACCCTGGCGAGCGGGGATTTTGGCAGGGCTAGCGACCTACGAGCGGCTAGAACCTGAGCTGGTGAGCTGGCTATACGCTGAAGGCGGTAGACCCGTTGGCTTTGGTGAGCGCGAGCAAGCAGGCCCGTGGACCGTTTGGAAAAAATCATCCGTAGGGCTACCGAGCTTGCTATTTACAACGCTGGCGCAAGACGAACCGGTAGAAGCGATTACCCGCACAGCGGTTGATATTTCCAGTTGGGTTGACCTAGCTGTTTCTCTGCATTTTTTGCAGCGCAGCCTCATCGTCTGGTTCGACAAACAGCCCTACAGTGCCAAAGCGGGTAAGCAGCTTTCCTACAGCACGTCTTTAATCTTCGCCGCGATTTGGGGACGACTCTCGCAGGGATTTGGCGAAGTGGGAAATACTTCCTACAGAGCGCTGGGTAACGGCTGTTTTCAGCTGATGCTTCAGATTTTACGCACCTTTGCACAGCGAGACGATTTCCCGCTGTACGGCGGTGTGTTTGCTTCGTTCTCGGGTGATTACTTACAAGACACTCTGGACTACTTTAGTGAGCCGCTCTCACAGGTAGATGGCACACAAGAGAAAGCTCGGATTTTGACGCTGCTAGGTTACTCCCGGCAGATGCTGGGCCAGGCAGACGCTGCAAAAGCCTTCTATGAGCGATCGCTTGAAATCGCTCAAGAAGCCGGAGACTTAGCCTGCGAAACGGCAAATCTTTGTCACCTAGCGCGAAATTCTGTTCTTGAAAAAGACTATTCTGCGGGCGTTGCAACCAGTCAGCGAGCGTTGATTATGGCGCGGCAGCGGGGCGATAGAGTAGGTGAGGCGAATGCGCTGGTGAATTTGGGCTATGCACAGGTGTTGCAGGCGAGGGCAAATGATGTGGGCGATACGGCTGTTTATGATGGTGCGATCGCGTATTTGAACCAAGGGCTAGAGCTAGCGATAAAACAAGGAGACTTATCTAGTCAGGCGCTGGCATACAACAGTTTGGGGATTGGGTATGTCATGTGCGATCGCCCTCAAGAAGGCCTCGACATTCTTACCAAAGGAGCAGACGCCGTCAAAGGCTCCGGCAACATTTACCTCCAAGGCCTCTACACTCTCTACACTGCCGAAGCTCACCACGGACTCGAGAACTCAGACGAAGCCGTCTTCTACAGCGCCTTGGCCATGTACTTACTTGAAAGCATCGGCTCAGAAGAATGGAGACAGGCGGCTGGCCTAGCATCAATCTTGCAGGGCCAGCTCGGCAAAGAGACTTTCCAGCAAACGCTGGAAAAATACCGCCGTCAGCTCACACCTATCATGAGTATGGAAGGCTACGAGTCTTTATCTGTTCTATTGCAAAGATATCGAGAGCAGTAAAGTACTTTCTTCGTAGTTCTAAGATGTTGCTATTTCTTGCTGGGATGGGCCTTTAGAAGGTTTTTGGCTGCTTTGATTCGGGAAGTCTCTCCGATTAGAATGCAGTTAGATAAGACAACCAAGTTTATACAAGAGAGTGCAGGAATTCTACTGCTAGTTACTGGTTTATATTCATCATCAATTAAGTGGTAGACGCACAAGACGCCATCTTCCCATATCCATACTTCATCAACAGATAGCTCTCGATATCTGTCTAGCTTGGACTCGTCACCACTTGTAAAGTTAATTTCTACAGCGAGTTTTACTCCCTGAATCTCATAAGATTCATCCGGTTCGGTTGCCGCAATACCTTCTTTCTTCTGGGTCGCAGAACCCGTGGGGAAAAACTCCACCTCTCGGTCTAGCAAAAAAGCTTCGATCAGAAAACCAATAACAGACTTAAAGAGTTCGTGCGCTACACCCGGCATCAGAATTCCAATGGTTCCTTTGTAATAAGACAGCCTGACACCAGGACTATCTTCAAAGCACTTGTGCAAATGCTCAAACTGCTCCCAGCTTTTCCCATAGTGAACTGTTCGGAAATCGCCGTTAGCAGCTTCCGCTCTGCTTGTTTGTCGATCGAGTGCGAGAGCCATTTGCTTACCCGTTTCAGGTGCAGTCAATTTTTCAGCTGAAAGCTCTAAAATCATAGCATTACAATAAAAACATTCTCCACAGATAGTTGCGCTATGAAATTCTTTGAAAAACCAGGCCCAGAGCTAGCCGATCGCGTTCCACCAGGTCAGCACTTGGCAAAGGGATTTCCGGTGCTGACCTATGGTGACACGCCGCAGATAAACACCCGCGACTGGCAGCTAACAGTCTCCGGCTTAGCCACACCCAAGACATTCTCCTGGCAAGACTTTATGGACTTGCCGCAGAGTGAATTTACCGCCGACTTTCACTGTGTGACGACCTGGAGCAAACTAGATGTGAAATGGAAGGGCGTGAAGGTCACCGACTTCCTAAATGCAATCGACGTCGATCCCAAAGCGGTGCATGTCATGGAGCACTGCTATGGCGACTACACGACCAACCTATCGCTAGACGATTTTGCCAAGGAAGAGAACTTTTTTGCCCATACGCTTCATGGTGAGCCTTTGCCCGCTGAGCATGGCGGGCCAATGCGAACGGTGGTGCCTCATCTGTATGCCTGGAAAAGCGCCAAGTGGATTAGTGGCATTGAGTTTTTAGCGGAGATGGAGCTAGGCTTCTGGGAGAAAAATGGCTACCACCACAGAGGCGAGCCCTTTGCCGAAGAGCGATATAGCTCACTGTAGAAATGAAGGTAGGCGAAGGTGCATCGCGTCTCGATTCCGGGCAATCTAGGTGTACATCGCTGGGGTTACCTGTGAGCACGTTTGATCTGGAAAATCCGCTGCCTATTCTTTCCAGCTTGCCAGATGAAGCAAGTGAATGGCTGACGACCCTGCCTTGGGAGCAGCGGCGCTATATCCTATCGCTTTGCCACTTGGTCTGTGCTACCCCACCAGAGCAGCAGGCCGAATTTTTAGATGTTTATACTGCTGAAGGGCTGCTGTCTCATATTGCAGATGATGCCGATACGCGCAGACGGGTAAACGAACACCTAACGCGCTTTCACTGTAAGACCGAGCTTAATGACGACACGTTTCGGCACTACATCCGTCATGTGTATTTGCACTCTATGCAAGACACCGATCAGCGGCCTGAGCTGTACTTAGAAACAGTGCTCATGCTAATTGGCAGCGCGCGTAAGCGTAGCAGCGTACTTTGTTATATTCTGGGCTTTGAGATTCTGAAGCTGTTGTTTGTAATGAGCTGGTCGCAGCACGAGCGCCTCAGTAGCCTACAGGTGAATGAAGACCAGTTTATCCGTACGTTTATTCAACCTGTACAGCAAGCGCATAAGCGTCACAACATCGTAGTGCCGAGGGGCCAAAAAGAGTTTTTTGCTCGACGCGATTACTACATTCAGCAGCCCGACATTTCTGAGCAGCGGCTAGTAGAGCTTGTGATTGATTCATTTGCCGCTGACGACATCATTGAGATTGGCTTTAAGATCCTACGGCATCCAAATGCAATTCACTTTGACTATGACTATGTTTATAAGTCGCATCGCTAAAGACTGAACGAGGCGCTGAAAATATGTTGCTGAAGCCTACCCGAATGCGTAGGAATCATTAAAAGCGGAGATTGTTGCTTATCCTGGCAAAATCACGTTATCAATCACGTGGATAATGCCGTTACTCGCCTCAATATCAGCCGCAAGTACAGTGGCATTCTTTACTTCAAAGTTTTCATTTTGGCGAACAGGAATAGGAGAGTCTTCTAGCGACGTAAGTGTTTCTAGCTCAGCTAAGTCGGCTTGCCGCCAGCTGCCGGCCACCACATGATATTTCAGAATGCGTGCAAGCTGAGGTGGGTTTTCGACCAGGGTTTGCACTGTGCCAGGAGGAAGTTTAGTAAAGGCGTCGTCATTGGGTGCAAATACGGTGAAAGGGCCATCTGAGGAAAGCGCTTCAACTAAGTTGGCCGCCTTGACCGCTGCAACCAATATCGAAAACCCTTCAGTATTTACAGCAATATCAACAATGTTAGGCATGATTCAACAGGTGTAGATAGTTACAGGGCGCGATGAAAGTAGGTATATTTTTATACCTGCTTTCATATATACGCAGGACAATTTGAAGATTCAGAAAATAACAAGAAAAGTCTCTCTTTCTAGCGATAGCGCTGCTGCTGAATATCTTTGAGTCGAGCTTCAGGTCTTTTAAAGCGGTCAAGATTCTGTTCAAAGAATTGACGATTTGCCTTCAAATGCTCAGGGTTGGGATCATCCAACGGATAGAGCAAGGCACCTCGCAGGGCCTGAATTACAGCGGAGGTGACATTGTACATAGAGCGCTGAAAGGTAACGCCAATTTGGTTGAGTAGGTCGTCTTCGCCGCGACCATTTTGTCGATAGGTTTCGGCTAAGTACTTAGGCAGAAAGTGCATCATGTCTTGCATCAGCAAGGTGGGGGGAATGCCTGCGCTGCCTACAGGAAAGAGATCGGCGTAAAGGATGCCGTAGTGAAAGTCTTTTTGGTCTTCTGGAACTTGCTTCGCCTGAGCGTTGTAAGACTTTGTTCCCCGGAAGGGGGTAGTGCGGTAGAAGATAGACTCTACATAGGGCAGTGCCGCTTCATATAGCCAGGTAAACCCAGCTGACTTGGGAATGATCTCAAAGCATTCTCCATCGATATACACGTGATGATAGATGGGACGACCTGCTACGGCAAAGATGCCATTGGTTAAAAAGTCCATTGCATCTGGTACGCCAGCAAAGCCACCTTCATCGTAAATGTCTGACATTTCGAAGAAAACAGGTGCCATCACCTCCCAAAACAGACCCAGGTTAGCGTAGTAGGAAAGCTCTCGCACTTTCTCCAACATCATTTCAGGAAACAGCTTGTAGAGCCCCTGCATGACTGGATTGCGCTTGAAGTAAGCCTGCATGGCTTTCTCAGCGGCTTCTTTATAAGCATCTGTATATAGATAGTCGTTAAAGCGAGGGTTGATGTCTTTGTGCCAAAACATTGAGCGCATGCAGGCCTCGGCAAATTCCATGTTGACCCGTCCGTGCCAAAGATGATGCATAATCTTCGGCAGCTTTCGGCCTGCTTCACCTTTCTCGATAAATGCCATTAGCTCAGGATGCGCGTGAGCTTCCCCTCGCCAAATTCGCGGCGAACCGCTGGCTCCTGCATAGGCATTTGGCCGCTGTAGATACTCGTTTGAGATGAAGTATTTGAAAAAGGGGAGCGGGTCGAGAAAGACCTGCTCCGCAATGTAGAGCAGGTCGCGCCAGTAGAAATCCATTGGCACCGCATACGCCTTGTAGATGCCAATGATTTGCTTCAGATTCTCGGGATTGTCGGGTAGCATGGAGCCGCCTGCTTCGAGCCGATGGATAATGTCAGCGAAGGGGTGGGTAGAGGGCGGAAGTGTGGGTTTGAGGAGAGTGGCTGTCATGGGTTGGTGAGGGCAAAGGAGAGGGGGTGAAAGGGATAAGGGGAGAGACAATGTCAAATAATTATTCGGAGCGCATCACAGGTAACAACGAGGCAACCGCAGGCTGTTCAACTGTGGTTTCTACTTTCATCGTGGGGATAATAATTCTCACTGCGGTTGGCTCACCCCAGCGCAGTAACCAGCCGGGTTGTAATCCTAAAACAACGATCACGGCAGCTAAGACATAGGCTGGAATTTTCTCATTTAGCGTCACCTTCGGGAAGTAAGCCCGTTCATTGTCGAGGCGACCAAAGCAGGTGCGGTTGAGCAAGATCACGAAGTAGACTGCGGTCAGACCGGTCCCAACAACACAAATGAGCGTTTGAACTGGAAATTGGCGAAAGCTGCCCTGGAAGACTACAAATTCTGCCGCAAAATTCATCAGCCCGGGAATACCTGCGCTGGCCATGCCGCCCATTACTAGCAATGCACTGATGACAGGTAATCCCCGAATCGGATTCATTAAGCCATTGAGCGCAGAGAGTTCGCGAGTGCCTACTTTTTTCTCGATGATGCCGACTAGTGCAAACAGGATGGCGAGTATAACGCCGTGAGAGGCCATTTGAGCAATACTACCGGACAAACTCAGGGTGTTACCTGCTGCTGCACCTAAGAGGATGAAGCCCATGTGGCCAATGGAGCTGTAGGCCACCATCCGCTTGATGTCTTGCTGTGCGATCGCAACCAAAGCGCCATAAACCACCGTAATCGCTCCCCATACAGCCAGCCCCGGTGCCAAAACCTGCCAGCCCTCAGGCAACAGACTAAAGCCAAAACGCAATAGACCATAGGTGCCCAGCTTAGCCAACACACCACCGAGCAAAATCGCGACAGGGGTAGAAGACTCTACATAGGTATCGGGCAACCAGGTGTGTAGCGGGATGAGTGGAATTTTGATGCCAAAACCGAACAGAAGTGGCAATAGCAGCAACACCTGAGATGAAACCGGCAGGTCAATCTTAGCCAGCGCTTCATAGTCAAAGCTAGTGGCCCCGCCTAGCCATACCATTCCTAACGCACCGGCTAAAATTAGCGCCCCAGAGAGAGCCGTATAGAGTAAAAACTTAGTGGCCGCGTAGCTGCGTTTCTCGCCTCCCCAAATCGAAATCAACAGATAAAGCGGCACCAGCTCGACTTCGTAAAAGAAAAAGAACAACAGGAAATTTTGTGCTAGGAATGCCCCTGCGACCGCGCTATTGACAACCAGCATCAAAGAATAGAAGAGTTTGGGCCGCTCAACATCAGCCGCCGTTGTGTAAATGGCAATCCAGCTTAGAAATGCGTTTAGCCCTACCATCAGCAAGCCCAAACCATCCAAACCCAAGGCATAGTCGAGCCCTAAAGCGGGTATCCAGGTGAGATGTTCCGTAAACTGAAAACCCAGGTTGGTTACGTCGTATTGACTGAATAGCCAGAGTGACCACAGCAGCGATAGCCCAGAGACTGTTAAGGCCCCAAGGCGAACATACTTTTCAGGTAGTGCAAACAACAGTGCGCCGCCGATGACCGGCAGCCAAATTAGCAAGCTCAGCATGATGGTTTCTTGTTATGCTCCTCTTCTTAAATGAGATTGTCTTCAAACGGGATGTCTTAAACAGGACTAGGACAAAAGCTACGCGGTGAAAGCAACCCAGCTCATAAACACACCGAGAATGGCAACAAAAGTTGCAATCGTTAACGCATAAAACTGTGGGCGACCCGAGTTGTTGTATTTCAAGGTTTCACCGCTGGCCACTGAAATAAGACCGACCAAATTCACCGCGCCATCTACGACATAGCGATCTAGCCAATCACCAACGGTGGCGAGTGTGGCCACTGCCAGTATGATTGTGTTTTTGTAGATTCTAGGCGTGTAAAAGTCGTTAGCGAACAGCTCAACCAGCCAGCTTGGGAGAATCTGCTCGGGGTTTTCCTTGACTCGCATACCGTATAGCAACACCCCAATCACCCCGCCCAGCAAGCTAGATAACAGCAGCAATATCCCCATCGTCCCGATTGCACCAATCGGTAGCAGGGCTAGCTGGTGCAAAATAATGGGCGCATGCACTGCCATAGCTGCCAAGGCCATCATGGGCAGAACCACAGACCAAATGGGTTCTGGCGCACGAGCCGTCATCACCTGGGTCGGGCCCAAAAACATGAGACCAAACATTCGCATTAAGCTAAAGGCCGTAATCGCGTTCGTGACAAGCAACACACCTACAAGTGTAAAATCGCCTGCGTACCACAGTCCATCTAAAAGAGTCCGAATCGACCAGAAGCTGCCTAAAGGTGGAAAGCCTACTAGCGCACAGGCTCCGATTAAGTAAGAGAATCCGGTGATTGGACGGCGAGACCAAAGCCCGCCCAGCTGGGTTAAGTCTTGAGTCACGCAGGTGAGAATGACCGAGCCTGTACTGGCCACGATAGTTGCCATGGCGACGCCTAGGGTTAGCAGCAAAAAGTACGCTGCGCCTACCTGCTGCGCCCCAACCGCAATAAACACAAGTCCCAAATACGAGCTAGAAAGATAAGACAGAACTCGTTTGATATCTACCTGAGCGGCTGAAATAAGCGCTGCGCCGATTGCTGTGAGTGCACCAAGCACAATTGCTACATCCTGACCCACAGCCGATAACGCCAGCACAGGCGTCAGCTTAATCAGCACCCAAGCCCCTACCGAGACCACCACAGAGTTCCGCAAAATCGTGCTGGGCAGCGGTCCTTCCATTGCTTCATCGAGCCACAGGTGCAGTGGAAACTGGGCGCATTTGCCCATCGGCCCAACCACCAGCGCCAGCCCCAATAGCGTTGCTGTCGTTGGAGACAGCTCGGCTGTCTGCGCCCAAACCGCTAGCTCATTGAAGTTCCATGTGCCTGCCAACGGATACAGCGCAATCACCGCCATTAGCAGGATCAGGTCACCTACTCGCTTGGTCAAAAACGCATCGCGTGCGCCGGTAACCACCAGTGACTGATTGAACCAAAAGCCCACCAGTAGGTAGGTACCTAAGGTCAAAATCTCTAGCAGAACATAGCTGAACAGGAGTGAGTCCGTCATCACCAGCATCACCATGCCCCCAACGAACAGAGCCAGCAGACCGAAGAATCTAGCCCAGCCCCAATCCATTTCGAGATAGCCAATCGAGTAAAGCTGCACCAGCAGGTTTAATACGATAATTAGCGTAGTGGCCCCCAGCGATAGCCCCGAGAAAGTAAAGGGCAGCTCTATCGCCAGCCCAGCCACCTGAAACCAAAGAAAGTTCCAGTGAATCGGCGGTTGGCCCCAGAGGTAATACAGCGCCACCACCGAATGGATGAGTGCTACCAGCGTCGCCAGTACATTGACATAGCCCGCCGGACGAGGGCCCGTTTTTTTAATGAATGCTGGTGACCAGGGTATGCTTAGCAGCAATCCCATCAATGGATACAGCGGGATCAACCAGCCCATTTCGAGCCAGACGTTACCCATGATGACTACCTCTCCAAAAACCTGCGCAAAAACTCTAGCCCTAATAGCTTGACACCAAAGCTTCCGGCACCAAAATCTATTTAGTCAGAGCTATCAAGATAGATCTACCCATTGATAAAAATCTATCTTGAATTCCATCTTATATCGTTTTGTGAGCAAAAACCTATTCCTTTTAAGACAATCATTGCAAAGGTTTACGGCTTTCGCATAGGCATAAGTCTATGATTTTGCCAAGAATAGAGGATGAATTCTATATGCTGAATATATCATTGCTTAATCTATTCTGAATACAACTAGCATTGAATATTATTTATGGTAGGTCCGCCCCTCCTAATGAGCGAACCTAGGCAGGCATTCTGGAAATAGTGAGATGGCTATAAATGCAGAGGAACAAGTGAGTGAAGAGATAAGTGCCCCTTATTCAGCACTGTCGCAGGCGCAAAAACAGCATCGACTAAAGGATTTGGCAGCTGTTTTCTTTCGGTTAGGTGTCGTTGCCTTTGGAGGGCCAGCCGCTCATGTGGCGATGATGGATGACGAAATTGTGAAGCGTCGCCAGTGGATGAGCCGAGAGAATCTGTTGGATTTGATTGGGGTCACAAATCTGTTGCCCGGTCCTAATTCGACGGAGTTAGCAATTCACATTGGCTATGAACGTGCGGGCTGGGCTGGGCTGTTTGTCGCGGGCAGCTGTTTTATTTTTCCAGCGATGGCGGTAGTGTGGCTGTTGGCAGCTGTGTATGTGCAGTATCAAACGGTGCCACAAGTAGGATGGCTGCTGTACGGCATTAAGCCAGTCATTATTGCAATAGTACTGAAGGCGCTGTTTAAGCTGGGAAAAAAGGCAGCAAAGGATAGACCAACGACTGCAGTGGGCGTAATCGCGATCGCAGCCTATTTCGCAGGCATTAACGAAATTCTGATTCTGTTGGTATCTGGCCTGGCCGTTATGGCGATCAAGGGATGGCCCGATCGAGGCACAACGATGGGTGCGCTTTTACTGCCGTTGTCGGGCTCTTTAGCGCAGACAGGCGGCGCAGCTACAGCGGCTTCCTCACTTGTTTCGGTAGGCTGGGCCAGCGTTTTTCTGTTCTTTCTTAAAGTCGGCTCCGTTTTATACGGCAGCGGCTACGTGCTGTTGGCGTTTTTACAGCGAGACTTGGTAGAGCGGCATCAGTGGATTACCTCTCAGCAGCTGCTAGATGCAGTGGCGATTGGGCAGATTACGCCTGGTCCTGTACTGACAACAGCGACGTTTGTGGGGTACTTGGTCGCTGGGCATGGGGGTGCGATCGCTGGCACATTTGGCATTTTTCTGCCCGCCTTTCTCCTCGTCGGCATCGTTAACCCGTGGGTACCCAAGCTTCGCCGTTCGCCCTTTGCCAGTGCTTTTTTAGATGGCGTTAACGCAGCATCTTTGGGCCTAATGGGTGGGGTTACCTATACTTTGGCGCGGGCAGCGGTGATAGATTTACCGACGTTGCTGATTGCGA
>ERZ1740067.201-NODE-201-length-49808-cov-7.359938_pt1 | contig 49808 bp, 44 predicted proteins | sample MGYA00581736_ERZ1740067 | MGnify/ENA primary metagenome ERZ1740067 (study PRJEB43018, sample SAMN04849236) | marine metagenome | isolation source: floating plastic debris | place: Pacific Ocean | collected 2008-08-27 | study: EMG produced TPA metagenomics assembly... | reverse complement strand
CCCCCCCCCCCCCCCCCCTCCCTCTCTCCCCCCCCCTCCCCCCCCGCCCTCCCTCCCCCCCCCCCCCCCCCCCCCTCCCGCAGTCTCAAACCACGCCGGAGGCTGCCTTGTACGCAAGCCGCCGCGCATGCAGCACTGGCTCGGTGTACCCTGAGGGCTGCATCCGCCCCTTGAGCACCAGATCACACGCCGCCTGAAATGCCTCACCGTCAAAGCCCGGCGCCATTGGCGTGTATGAAGGATCGCCAGCATTCTGCCGGTCCACGACCGCGGCCATCTTTTGCAGCGCCGCCAGCGCCTGATCTTGGGAAATCACGCCGTGATGCAACCAGTTCGCCAGCCCCTGCGCCGAGATCCGGCAGGTCGCGCGGTCCTCCATCAGACCGACATCATTGATGTCGGGCACCTTGGAGCATCCGATGCCCGAATCGACCCAGCGCACCACATAGCCCAGAATGCCTTGCGCGTTGTTCTCAAGCTCTCGCGTGATCTCCTCGTCCGAGAAGTTGCGGCCCGACGCCACCGGGATCGTCAGCAGATCCTCGAGCGTGCCGCGCGCGCCGCCTGCCCGCAGCGCGTCCTGCCGCGCGCGCACGTCGACGCTGTGGTAATGCGTGGCATGCAGCGTGGCGGCGGTGGGCGACGGCACCCAGGCGCAGGTGGCACCCGATTGCGGGTGGCCGATCTTGGCCTCCAGCATCCCTGCCATACGGTCGGGCATGGCCCACATGCCCTTGCCGATTTGCGCCCGGCCCTTGAGCCCGCAGGCAAGGCCGATGTCCACGTTCCGATCCTCATAGGCGCTGATCCAGGCCGCCCCCTTCATCTCGCCCTTGGGGATCATCGGCCCCGCTTCCATCGAGGTGTGGATCTCGTCCCCCGTTCGGTCGAGGAAGCCGGTGTTGATGAACGCCACGCGCGCCTTGGCCGCACGAATGCACTCCTTGAGGTTGGCCGATGTGCGCCGCTCTTCGTCCATGATGCCCAGCTTGACGGTGTTGGCCGGCAGGCCCAGCACCTTTTCCACGCGGATAAAGATCTCGTCGGCAAAGGCGACCTCTTCGGGCCCGTGCATCTTGGGTTTGACCACATAGACCGATCCGGTGACCGAGTTGCGCCGGCCGTCTGTCTTGGCCAGATCATGCATCGCAATCAGCGTGGTGATCATCGCATCCATCAGCCCTTCACCGATCTCCGCCCCATCGCGGTCGAGGATCGCGGGGTTTGTCATCAGGTGACCCACATTGCGGATCAGCATCAGGCTGCGCCCCTTCAGGGTCACGGTGCTGCCATCCATTGCGATAAAAGCGCGGTCCTCGTGCATCCGGCGATGCACCGTCTTGCCGCCCTTTTCAAAACGCTCTTCCAGATCGCCGCGCATTAGCCCCAGCCAGTTGGAATAGGCCAGCACCTTGTCCTCGGCATCCACTGCCGCCACGCTGTCCTCGCAATCCATAATGGTCGACAGCGCGGATTCCACGATCACATCCGCGATGCCTGCGGGGTCCGTCTCGCCAATCGGGTGCGACGGATCACGGCGCACGATGACATGCAGGCCGTTGTTCTTGAAACAGATCTCCTCGCCATCCTGGGTGCGCCCCACCAGCTGTTCGGGACGCGCCAGCGGCGTCGATCCCGCAGCGGTCGACACCACCAGCGCACCGTCAGTAACGTCAAGATCGGTCACATCCGCCCAACGGGCCGCGGCCAGCGGGACCGCCTCATCAAGGAACGCCTTGGCCCGCGCAATCACCCGCGCGCCGCGTTCGGGATCATATCCCTCGCCCGTCGGCAGGTCGCCAAGCGCATCGGTGCCATAAAACGCGTCATACAGGCTGCCCCAACGCGCGTTCGCCGCGTTCAGGGCAAACCGGGCGTTCATGATCGGCACAACCAGTTGCGGGCCTGGCGTGGCGGCGATCTCAGGGTCCACGTTCTCCGTCTCGATCTCAAAGCCCGGACCTTCGGGCACAAGATACCCGATCTCTTCCAGAAACGCGCGGTAGGCACCCGCGTCAAACCCGCTGGCGCGATGCGCCACGTGCCAGTCGTCAATCTGCCGCTGCAGCATTGCGCGGATGTCCAGCAGCGCCCGGTTCTTGGGGCCTAGGTCGTGGACCAGGGCGGAAAAGCCGGTCCAGAAATCCGCAGTCGCGACCCCGGTGCCCGGCAGCGCCTGCTCTTCGACTAACTGCGCGAGCGTGTCGGCGACCTTGAGGTCTGCGCGGTCAAGATAGGTGGTCATGGCGGGTCCTCCGACGTAGTGAAAGCGTGCTTTGGTGACGTCTAGAGAAAAAGTTTCCTATCGTAAACACGATTGGTCCGAAGATTTGACCAATTTTGCTTGAGCTCGGATCAGTCTGCCTTAACCGACGTCTTGCCCGCCCGGCGGCAACGGTCCGAACAATATTTGACGTCGTCCCAGACACGCTCCCATTTCTTGCGCCAGGTGAAGGGGCGCTGGCAGACCGGGCACATCTTTTCGGGCAGATCCGCCTTCTTGCGCATCCGAGCCATCAGAAGTCGAAGCCCATCTGCCGCGTGTCCTTGGACGCGGTGCGCCGCCGCGGCGCGCGATCATCCACAAAATGCCCCTGCGGGTCCTTGCGGCTGGCGTGCTTGTGCACGACCCGCTGCGCCTCATCGCGAAAGGCACTGCCCCGCCGCACGGCCCAGACCCGCTCGCGCGCTGTGCGCGCCGCCTCTGTCACGTCGACAATCGGCGCGGGGTAAGCACGGCCCAGCAGCGTGTCCGAACCCTCCCACCGCCAGGGTTCCTGCAGATGCTCATCCGGCACCGCCGCAAGTTCCGGGCACCACCGGCGGGTAAACACACCCGTCGGATCCTGGTCCTTGCCCTGTTTAACCGGGTTGTAGATGCGCACGGTGTTCATGCCGGTCGTGCCTGACTGCATCTGCGTCTGCGGCCAGTGAATACCCGGCTCGAAATCGGTGAATTGCCGCGCCAGATGCAGACCGGTGTGCCGCCAGTCGAGCCACAGATGATAGGATGCCACCGCCATCACCATCGACCGCATGCGAAAATTCAGCCACCCCGTGGCCGCCACATACCGCATGCAGGCATCGACAAAGGGCAGGCCCGTCTCTCCGCTCTCCCACGCCGCGCGGCGTGCCGCGTCATCGTTGCGCAAGCCCTGATAGGCCGAATGCAGGCAGCGGTGTTCCAGCGCCGGTTCATCCTCGAGTTTTTGCATGAAGTGGTCGCGCCAGGCGAGCCGCGCCTGAAAGGATTTGAGCGATCCGCCCCACCCTTCCCGCGTGCCCTTGACCTCGCGCTGGCGCGCAGCGGTGGCTTGCGACGCCTCTCGACCGCTTAGGCATCCAAAAGCGAGATAAGGCGACAGACGGGAGCAGGACGTCTCACCCGTCACGGGTGAAGACATGTCCTTGCGGTAGGTCTGCCCGCGCTCGGTCAGGAACGACCCCAGCAGGCTCAGCGCCATCTCGCGCCCGCCCCGCTGCCGGGCGACACAGCTGTCCTGAGCCACCAATTGCGGGATGTCGTCTGAGGGCAGTGACGGGCCATGCAACCGCTTGGGCACGTCCACCTGCGGCAGCCGCAGGAACGCGTTGCGCTGCTTGGCCCAGCCATCGCGGCCGTTCAGGCGACGCACGACGCCGGACTGCGCCAGCTCTTCCCACACCACACCGTTGGCCGCACACCACCCGGCGACCGCACGGTCGCGAGCATAGGTCCAAGCGCTGCCGGTTTCCTCGTGGCTGACGATCCGGTCGAACCCCTGCACCGCATGGAGCGACGACAAGACATCGACCATTTCGCCCGCACGCACCACCAACGGCACGCCCAGCCGCGCCAGCCCAGCGCCCAGTGACGCCACGCTCTCGGTCACGAAATCGAACTGGCGGCCCGACACGTCGGGTTCCGTCCAATAGTCCGGCTCGAACACATAAAGCGGCAGCACGTCGCCCAGCGCCGCCGCCCTCGCCAAGGCCGGGTGGTCGCACACCCGCAAATCCCGTTTGAACCACACAATCGTTGTCATGGCTGTCAGGTAGAACGCATCGGCCAGAGGCCAATCCTTTGGCGGCAGTCACGGAAGTCGTCAGAACAGATGGCCGCCGGATCATGTGTGTGCGCCGTCAAGGACAGATCGCACTACGACGATGAAACCCGCATATCTTGCTCCAAAAAGCTGCATCCGACGGTCGCCACGTTATTTTCACCGCGCAGGTCGCGAGCAAATTCACTTACAACCTTGGCAGGGTGATGCCCTACGCGTGGCAAGACGCCCGTCGGACGGAACGGACGTACGAAACACTTGGATCGCTTTTGCAATTGCCGGACCGAGACGACATTCCTGGGCCATCACTGAATTCTGTCGAACGCATTGCACAATGCGGTGGTTGAAGCGGACTTTCTGATGCCCAAGATGTTCAAAATGACGGTAGTCTGGCAATTACCCACGCAGCTGCACCACTGTTTTCCACGCGCGGCGCACAGACACGGGCGGCATGACAGCTGCGATGCTTACGGTCCCCGTCACCCCCGGTCGCGACCCTTTGCATAAAATGTCATCGCAGCGAACTCCAGCAGCCAGTCTTCGCGCCGCACGGTCCACTGCTCGTATGTCGGAGTGAATTGGTTTGGGTCGTCCAGACTGCCCAAATGCACCTCGACCTCGCCCTGACTGCGGGCAAAGACGGAACTGCCGCATGTGGGGCAGAAGTGGCGGCCTTGGTATTCGGCGGTCTCGCCGTGGATCTCCACGGCCTCGTCGGCAAACACGGCAGCGGCATAGATTGCGGCACCATGGTGTTTGCGGCAATCGAGGCAATGGCAAAGGCCCACCCTGTCGGGTTGGCCCGACGCCACGATGCGCACCTTGCCGCATACGCATCCGCCCTTGACCTGATCCATGTTCCGTCCTTCCTTTGACATAACCTCTGGCACGGGCGCGCGGACCGGGCAACAGGCGCGGCTTTGCCATATGTCATCACGCGCGGCATTGAAGTCCTGCGTCACGGGACCTACCGTTGATCGCAACCCCTGATCGAGAGTGACCCATGCGCGACGCTGCCCCCCAGACGATCTACCTCAAGGACTACACACCTTTCGGATTTACGGTCGAGGATGTGCACCTGACCTTTGATCTGGCCCCGTCGGCCACGCGGGTCACGGCGCGCATCCGCTTTACGCCCGAGCCGGACGCAGCCGACCCCACATTCTTCCTGCACGGTGAAAACCTGCAGCTGATCAGCGCCAGGATCGATGGGGAGGCTGTGAAACCCGCCGTGACCGAAGAGGGGCTGACCTGCGATGTGCCCAACGTCCCCTTCACCTGGGAGGCGGAGGTGCAGATTGATCCGGCGGCAAACACCGCGCTCGAGGGGCTTTATCAGTCCAACGGTATGTACTGCACCCAATGCGAGGCCGAAGGGTTTCGCAAGATCACCTTCTATCCCGACCGCCCCGATGTGATGAGCACCTTTACCGTGCGGATCAACGGCCCGCACCCGGTACTGCTGTCGAACGGCAACCCGATCGCCCAAGGGGATGGCTGGGCCGAATGGCATGACCCCTGGCCCAAACCCGCCTACCTCTTTGCGCTGGTCGCAGGCGACCTGATCGCCCACCGCGATACGTTCACCACGATGGAGGGGCGGCAGGTCGATCTGGCCCTCTATGTCCGGCCGGGGGACGAGGGGAAATGCGCCTTTGGCATGCAAGCGCTCAAGGATTCTATGAAATGGGACGAGGACGTCTATGGCCGCGTCTATGACCTCGACGTGTTCAACATCGTGGCCGTGGACGATTTCAACATGGGCGCGATGGAGAACAAGGGGCTGAACATCTTTAACGCCTCCGCCGTGCTCGCCTCGCCCGAAACCTCGACTGACACCAATTTCGAACGGATCGAGGCGATCATCGCGCATGAATATTTCCACAACTGGACCGGCAACCGCATTACCTGCCGTGACTGGTTCCAGCTGTGCCTGAAGGAAGGGCTGACCGTGTTTCGCGACAGCGAATTCACATCCGACATGCGCTCGGCCCCGGTCAAGCGCATCAGCGATGTGATCGACCTGCGCGCGCGCCAGTTTCCCGAGGATCAAGGGCCGCTGGCCCACCCGGTGAGGCCGGAAAGCTTTCAGGAAATCAACAACTTCTACACCGCCACCGTCTACGAGAAAGGCGCGGAGGTCATCCGTATGCTCAAGATCCTGGTGGGGGATGACGCCTATGCCAAGGCGCTGAACCTCTACTTCGATCGTCATGACGGGCAGGCCTGCACGATCGAGGATTGGCTGCAGGTGTTCGAGGATACAACAGGCCGTGACCTGACACAGTTCAAGCGCTGGTACAGCCAGGCGGGCACGCCACATCTGGCGGTGGAAGTGGCGTTCGCGGATGGCACCTACACCCTCACCTTCCGCCAGCACACGCCGCCCAGCACGGCAACACCCGATCCTCAGCCGCAGGTGATCCCCGTGGCACTGGGCCTGCTGGCCCCGAACGGGGACGAGGTGATGGGCACGCAGGTGTTGGAAGTGACGCAGGCCGAGCAAAGCTTTTCCTTCACCGGGTACGATGCCAAGCCCATCCCCTCGATCCTGCGCGGCTTTTCTGCGCCGGTGGTGCTGAAACATGACGTGGATCACGCCTTTCTCCTGGCGCATGACACCGACCCCTATAATCGGTGGGAGGCAGCCCGCGATCTGGGCACACAGTCCCTGCTGACCAGCATCGTGGACCGGACACCGCCCAAGGATGCCTGGCTGGACGGTGTCGCGCGCCTGCTGACGGACGACACGCTGGACCCTGCCTACCGGGCCTACACCCTGGCCCTGCCCGGTCAGTCGCAACTGGCCGCAGACCTGCACAACGGTGGCAAGACGCCCGATCCCGACGAGATTTGGTCGGCGCATGAGGTGCACAGGCAAGCCCTGTCGGACCGGTTGGCCGATGTCTTGCCGGACCTCTATGCCGCGCATCAGGTCGATGCGCCCTATGCCCCGAGTGCGGCGCAAACGGGCCACCGCGCCCTGGGCAACGCGGTGCTCGCCATGTTGACCCGGCAGGATGGCGGGGATGCAGCGCAGGCGCAGTTCGACAGCGCCTCCAACATGACCCAACAGCTCAGCGCGCTGGGGTTACTGATCCGCGCCGGGCGCGGTGCCGCGGCGCTGTCGCAGTTCGAGGCGCAGTGGAAACACGACCGGCTTGTTATGGACAAATGGTTTGGCCTGCAGGTGATGGAAGCCAAGCCCGACGATGCCGCCGACATGACCACGGCCCTGACCAAGCATCCCGATTTCAACTGGAAAAACCCCAATCGTTTCCGCGCCACGCTGGGCAGTTTCGCAGCACACCATGCGGGCTTTCATGCGCGCGACGGGTCGGGCTACACCCTGCTGGCGGATTGGCTGATCACGCTGGATCCGGTCAATCCGCAGACCACGGCGCGCATGTGTGCCGCGTTCCAGACCTGGCGCCGCTACGATGCCATCCGGCAATCGATGATTTCCAAGGAACTCGCCCGGATCGCCGAAACCCCCGGGCTCAGCCGCGACACGACCGAAATGATCTCGCGCATCCGCGACGCCTGAGCGAGGTGCGACGCCGGATATCATGAACCTCTACCCGATCATCGTCCCGCCGCTCATGCGCGTCGCCGACGGGGTGCCGCGCCTGGTCAGCCGGTTTCAGCACGACACCCCGCTCAGCGCGCGGCTGGCGGCGGATGGGCTGACGGGGGGCGAGCATTTTTGCGTGGCCCTCGGCTATGTCGCGCGCACCGTGTTGCCGCTGACGGGCCAGCCGGTGGTCGAACCCGCGCTGTCATCGGACCGGGCCGACATTCTCGCCATCGCGGTCGAGATGCGGGCGCTTCTGAACGATCTGGATGACGCGGCCTTCACCCAGGCCGACACGCGGCACATCACGCACAGGGCGGGGGAGGCCGAAATCACGCAATCGGGCCTCGAATACGCCACGCTCTATGCCCTGCCCAACGCGCATTTCCATCTGACCCTAGGCTATGCCACCCTGCGCATGACCGGTGTGCTGGTGGGCAAGGCGGACCTTGACGGCTTTCACCGCTACGCGCCGGGCACGAATTTTGCGGCCGATGCCGACTGATCAAAGGAAGACCCCAATGACCAACCGCCCCGTCTGCCTCATCACCGGCGCCTCCGCCGGCATTGGTGCCGCCTGCGCGCGCCTGTCGGCAGCCGATTATGACTTTGTCCTGACCTACCGGTCCGACCCCGACGGTGCCGAAGCCGTCAAGGCCCAGGTCGAGGCACAGGGCGCCCGCGCCGAGGTCGTGCAGGCCGATGTTGGCCAAGAGGCGGGGATCGCGGCGATTTACGCGGCACTCGACGCCGCCTTTGGCCGGATCGACGTGCTGATCAACAACGCCGGCATTGTGGACCAGACGGCCAAGCTGACGCAGATCGACCACGCCCGCCTGACCCGGATGATGAATGTGAACGTCATCGGCGCCATGCTCGTGGCCAAGGAGGCGGTGGTGCGCATGGAGGCGCAGGGCACCGGCGGCGCGATCATCAATGTCTCGTCCGCTGCCGCCCGGCTGGGATCGGGCAACCAGTATATCGACTATGCCGCCTCCAAGGCCGCCATCGACACCTTTACCAAGGGCCTCTCGGACGAGGTGGCGCACAGCGGCATCCGCGTGATGTCGCTGCGCCCCGGCCTGATCGACACCGGGCTGCACGCCAAAGGCGGCGAGCCGGGGCGCGCCCAGAAGCTTGCCCATATGGTGCCCATGCGCCGAGAAGGGTCGGCAGAGGAGGTGGCCAAGGCCATCCTCTGGCTCGCCTCCGCGGACGCAAGCTATGTCACCGGCAGCACGCTTGACGTGACCGGAGGGCGCTGAGATGCCGGTGATCCTGGGACTTGTGGCGCTTGCCACCGCTGCGTTCTTCCTCATCGTGCGGGCGCGGCGCGGGGCCGAAGTGGCCAGCGACGTGATGGACATGGCAGGCGATGTCGCCGCCGCCGCGCGCCGCTTTGGGTTTCGCCGCCGCTACAACCAGCATCCCGTGGACAGCGTGGACGAGCCCAACCTCGCCATCGCAGCGCTCGCCACAGCATTTATCGCGCTGGATGACCTGCCCACCGCCGACGACCGCAAGCGGCTCGACATAGCGCTGCGCAAACACCTGAGCCTCGACGCCTCGGGCGCGCAGGAGATCGAGGTGCTGGGCCAGTGGCTCGTGTCGGAATGCAACGGCGCCGAGCCTGCGGTGCCACGCCTTGCCAAACGGCTGAACAAGCTCGACGGTGGCGCGTCCTTTGCGACGCTGATGGAAGTGATCCAGACCGCCGCCCGCACACCGCTGTCACGGCGCCAAGCGGCCGCGCTGCAAGACATCAAGACCGCATTCCGGTTGCAATGACGCCCTATGCGTTCGAGACCACCGGGCGCAACCGCGCCACGCTGATCACGGTGCTGGTGGTCTGGGGCGTGCTGGCTTTGGCCGTCCTGTGGCTGGACGCGGCACCTTGGCTGATGGCGGTGTTTGCGCTGGCCACAGTGCCTGCCCTGATCGATCTGGTGACGGGACGGCGATCCGGCGTGCGCCTTGATCCAGAAGGGTTGCACTGGTTTTCGGGCCGCCGCACGGGCGATATTGCGTGGCCGCGCATCGCGCATATCCGGCTGGACACCCGGCTCGACTTTTCGATCCGGGCCAGTGCGGTGCTGACCACGGGGCGCAAGGTGCGCCTGCCGCTCGAAGCGACGCCGCCGTCCGAGGATTTCGAAGAGGCGCTGACCAGCCGCGGTATCAAGGTCGAACGCCACCACTTTTCGCTGCTCGGATGAGGTGGGCGCTGTGCCTTGTCCTGCTTGGTTGGCTTGCGTCCTGTGCGCCGCCGCCACAGCCCAAGTCTGACCCGCTGATCTATGACCGCGCCGCTTTTGCCCGGGCTGACCATCTGGTGATCGGCATCCCCGGTGCGCTTAGCCCGGTGCGCGTCATGGCACCGCTGAAACAGCTGGAAACCCCGCGGCGCGCCGTGGCGTTTTATCGCCTGCCCGGCTTTGACGGTCGCCCGGCCGAAGAATTCGTGACCCTCGACTTCGCCGCCGCGCATATTGCGCAGACGGTGCGCGCGGGTGGCTTTGCGCGCATCGACCTTGTCGGCCATTCAACCGGCAGCGTGATCGCCTTCGAGGCGGCGAAACGGCTGCGCCGCGACCTGCCGGAGGTGGAGGTGCGCGTGGCTGCGATCTCGACCGCCCTGCCCGCCCCGCAACCGATCCTTGCGGGTGGGCGCGCCGCCGTCGGCACGGCCGGTGCGGCCCTGCGCGCAGGCAGCCTGTCGCCCCGCAGGGTCTGGCTGGAATACTACCGCACGCTCGCCTACGGCCCACGGGCCGAAACCGATCCAAACGTGGCGCAGGCCGCCGACACCCTTGTCGCCGCAAACGAGGGACGCATCGAATTGCCCCAAGACGGGCTGGCTCATAGGCATTGGCGCGCCCTGCGCCGCTGGACCAATCCGGCGCTCGAAGCCCTGCAAGGTGTTGAAATCATCATATATCACGGCGCGGTCGATCCAATCTTTCCGCCCCGGGCCGTCACCCGGTTTGCCGACACGCTGCCAGACGCCGAAGTACAGCTGATTGCCGGGCACGGACATCTGTTGATGCTGACCTTTCCCGAGGTGTGGTCGCGGGTCACGAGCCAGTTGAACCGCTAATCGGCGCGGGTCGGACGGGCCTGCGGCCGGGTCGCATCCAGCGGCGCGCAATAGCTTTGCCGGCGCAGCCAGCCCGCCATATCCGCCCGCTTCGGGGCGGATCGCAGCGGCCCCCAATCGGCGGCTACCCCGCGCCCGCCGCGGCCATAAATCACACCATCGCGCGGGACCGTCACCGCCATGATGCGCACCGCACAGCTGAGGTTTGCCGCCCCGTTCTTGAGCGCCTCGCCCGTGCCGACATTGCAGCCATAGCCGCGCGCCGTTGCAGGCAGGATCTGCAACAACCCGTACCAGCGCCCGCCGCCGCCCACCGCATCGGCCCTGTAGGTGCTTTCGTACTTGGCGAGGCTCGACAGGAAACCGACCCAAAAGGCGCGCCGGTCCGCAGCGGTGGCCTGCGGGTAGCGCGGACACCAATCGGCAATGTCACCCGGCACCATCTCCACCAACGGTCGCCCATGGCTCTTGAGTGCAGAGAGGGCCGCGCGGTTCCACAGGACATGCTCGGGCTGGTGGCGCCAGCGGGTGCGCGGCACGTTCCCGTCTCGCGCAGGCGGGCGCAGGCCCGCTGCGGCGTAGGGCGCATTAAGGTCCTGTGCGGCACCGGGCGGGCCCATCCAGATCAGCAGCACGATGGCCGCGAACATCATCCGTTTCATGCCGCGCACTGTGCCCGCAGGGCGCACGCACTGTCCATGGCCGCAAGGGCGGCACCGGCGGCCCCTCGCGCACCCGGTATCGCGGGCTGGTTGCAGACCGCGCACCGATGGTTGCATTTTTCGTAAAATGATCGCGGCAATTGCCTGTTATGGACCCAACCGCGCCCCGATTGCGTCGCAATTCGTGGGCAAACAGAGCTCTGTTACCCAGTATCGGAAAGTTAATCATGGCCCTAGCAGAACGCGTACTTGCTCCGCTGTACCGCATGCGAACCGTGATGGCCGCGCGCACAGCCCTGCCGAGCCAAGCGCGCGTTCTGCACCCGGCCACCGCCACACCATCCGCGCCCGCGGCGCCCCCGGCAGCGCCGCAGGAGGCGCTGACCATCCCCTGCCCGGACCCCACGGCTGAGGAACAGGCCCGCGACCTGCATCAAAATGCAGGCCTGCGCCTGGCCCGGCAAGAGGATTGGGCGGCGCTGTCGCAGCAGCTGCGTGCGCTGGACGCGGACTGCGCCAAAACCGATGGTGGCATGCCCATTGCCGAGCTTGTCGCCTTTGGCGCGCGGGCCGATGTGGTTGCCGCCGCCGAACACGCGCTGGTCACGGGCCGCCCGGCGCACGGTGCGCCACTGCTCGACGGGATCGAAGCGTTGGAGGGGGTGCTGGCCGCGCATCCGGACGATCCGATGATCGCCGCCATCGTCGCCCATGCGCATATCGATATCGGCTGGGCCTGGCGTGGCACCGGCTGGGACATCGAAGTGCCGCTGCCCAACCGCGAGGCCCTCGAGGCGCATTTCGAGCGTGCCGGAGACATCCTGGGGCCGTTCACCGCCACCGGCCTGCGCTCGCCCCTGATCGCATCAGCGAAATGCGCCTTCAACGCCGGGCCGGGCAGCGACATCGCGCAGGTGGTCGACGATTACGAGGCGTGGATCGCCCAGGACCCGCGCAACCCCAAGGCCATGCGCGCCTTTGGCGGTCACTTGCTGCCGCGCTGGAATGGCAGCTACACACGGCTTGAACAGCAGGCCCGGCGGGTCGCGGGCCTCACCCACGACATCTGGGGGGCCGGTGGATATGCCTGGGTGATGCTCGACGCGATCTCCACCGACACGGAGGCCTGCGCGCGCCTCGATCTCGACTTCTTTCTGGCCGGCCTGCGCGACATCCTCAGCTACACCCGGGACCAGCACATCGCGAACCTGCTTGCGGCCTATTGCGCCAACACGATGGGTGCAACGCCCACCGGACATGACGAGGCGGATTACATCCGCGCCCAGATCGCCAAGGCCGCCGCCTGGATCGTGCGCGATCACCTGACTGAGTTGCACCCGATGCTGTGGGCGCATGCGACCCGCGGCTATGACAGCACGATGCGTGTGCGATGCCGAGAACGCTTTGCCGCTGCGGGCTATGCCGATGCAGTGCGCGTGATCTCGGATCTGTTCCGACGCGAAATCGCGGCAGGCCACCGCGTCGTCTTTACGAAGGACGGGCCTGTGACAGGCCCCGCTTGAGCCGTCGGGCCGCACCGGCCAACAGTGCGCGCGAATAGACCTTGTGCGCGCCCAGCAGGCTTTGAAACACAGGCCCCAGCGTCAGCCGCCCGCGTTTGTCATGCACCGGGACGACGACCGACCCAAAGGACAGACGCTCACCCGCCGATAGCCACGACATCGTCCGGCCCGAGGCGTCGGTCATCAACAGCTCCTTCGCGTTGCGCCCTGTCACGGTCCAGACCGCAAACCGGTCCGACGTGCCTGACGCCAAGGCCGCCACATCCGCATCCGTCGACGGTGTCCGCGCGGCCAGTTGTAAAACCAGCCGTTCGGCCTTGAACAAGGGCTGCGTGTAGAACGCCGTGATGTAGCCGGACAACTCGCCAGGCATATCCACCACGAAACAGTCGACATAATGCTCCTTGGCCTGCGCAAACTGCGCAATCAGGCTGTCCTCGGGCACGGGGGCTTCGCGTATGTTCACGCCGCCACTGTGCCGCCCTCGCCTCGAGCGCGCAATGCCCACGCCCCCCTTGCGGCAGGTCCGCCCCTGAATTACACCGCATCAGGCGCAAAAAGGACGACAAAACATGCTCGATCTGACCTACGAAACCCCCAAGGTCAAAACCATCGCCGGGGCCCAGCATGACTGGGAACTGGTCATCGGGATGGAAGTGCATGCGCAGGTCTCGTCCAACGCAAAACTCTTTTCCGGCGCCTCGACGCAGTTCGGCGCCGAACCCAATTCCAACGTCGCATTCGTGGACGCCGCGATGCCCGGCATGCTGCCCGTGATCAACGAATATTGCGTGGAACAGGCCGTGCGAACCGGCCTCGGCCTCAAGGCCGCCATCAACCTGCGCAGCGCGTTCGACCGCAAGAACTACTTTTACCCCGACCTGCCGCAGGGCTACCAGATTTCCCAGCTCTACCACCCCATCGTTGGTGAGGGCGAAGTGCTGGTCGAGATGGGCGATGGCACCGCACGGCTGGTGCGCGTGGAACGCATCCACATGGAACAGGACGCGGGCAAGTCGATCCACGACATGGACCCCAACATGTCCTTTGTCGATCTCAACCGCACCGGCGTCTGCCTGATGGAAATCGTCAGCCGCCCTGACATCCGCGGCCCCGAAGAGGCGGCCGCCTACCTGACCAAGCTGCGCCAGATCCTGCGCTATCTCGGCACCTGCGACGGCAACATGCAGAACGGCAGCATGCGCGCGGATGTGAACGTGTCGATCTGCCTGCCCGGCGCCTATGAGCGCTATCAGGAGACGCAGGATTTCTCGCATCTCGGCACGCGCTGCGAGATCAAGAACATGAACTCGATGCGTTTCATCCAGCAGGCCATCGAGGTCGAGGCGCGCCGCCAGATTGCCATTGTCGAAGGCGGTGGCACGGTTGATCAGGAAACGCGCCTCTATGATCCCGACAAGCAAGAGACGCGGTCGATGCGGTCCAAGGAAGAGGCGCATGACTATCGTTACTTCCCCGATCCAGACCTGCTGCCGCTGGAGATCGAGCAAGCCTGGGTCGACGACATCGCCGCGTCCCTGCCCGAACTGCCCGACGCCAAGAAGGCGCGGTTTATTGGCGACTTTGGCCTCACCGACTATGACGCCTCGGTCCTGACGGCCGAAGTGGCCAGCGCCGCCTATTTCGAAGCGGTGGCGGCAGGGCGCGACGGCAAGACGGCGGCAAACTGGGTGATCAACGAACTTTTTGGCCGTCTCAAGCGCGACGACGACAAGGACATCACCGACAGCCCCGTGTCGCCCGCACAACTGGGCGGGATCATCGACCTCATCGCCAAGGGCGACATCTCGGGCAAGATCGCCAAGGACCTGTTCGAGATCGTCTATACCGAGGGCGGCGACCCGGCTGAGGTGGTCGAGGCCCGCGGCATGAAGCAGGTGACCGACACCGGCGCCATCGAGGTGGCCGTGGACGAGGTCATCGCCGCCAACCCCGCGCAGGTCGAAAAGGCCAAGCAGAATCCCAAACTCGCCGGCTGGTTCGTCGGTCAGGTGATGAAGGCGACGGGCGGCAAGGCCAACCCCAAGGCCGTGAACGAGATCGTCGCCGCCAAACTTGGCCTCTGAGCGATTGGCAGGCCATGCCTGCGCGCTATAGCCGCGTCACGTGCCGCAAGCGATGCAATATGTATGACATGGTTTGCCTATAATAAGTGGTGCGGGCGGTGGGACTCGAACCCACACGGGCGTAAGCCCTTCGGATTTTAAGTCCGATATGTCTACCATTCCATCACGCCCGCACTGCAGCCTTGTTAGGCAATGGCGCGCGCCGCGACAAGGCTTTGACTAGAGTTCCTGGCCCGCCGGACCCAGTGGCGCGCCCTCGGCCAGCAAGGCCCGTTCCGACAGCCAAGGATTGTTGGCCAGTGCCGCCAGCAGTTGCAGCCGCGCCGCATCCGTTTGCCCCATATTCATCAGGGTCAAGGCCCGGCCCGACTGTGCCCCCACATGATCCGGCACGATGGCAAGTGCCGCATCGAGGTCGATCAGGGCGGTGGCGTAATTCCCGCGCAGAAAATGCAGAAAGGCGCGCTGGTTGTACCCTTCGGCATAGTCCGGGCAATAGGCCACCAACCTGTCGAAACTGTCCAACGCACCGGCAAAATCGAACTCGGCCCGCTGGCGCATGCCCCGGTCCAACGCCTCTTGCGCGGCCTCATCCGGCGCGTCCAGCCACAGCTCCCACATCTGGGCGGAAACGACACGGCCCGCAGCCTCGTCCGGGGCTGCGTTGGCCTCGGCAATCAGCGCCGTCAACGCGCCCGCGTGATCCGGCGCGTCCGGACAGACCTCGGCCAGCACGGGTGTGGCCAACAGACAGAAGATCAAAGCATATCGCATGTACGAATGGTGGCACGCGCACCGTGCAGGTCAACCCGTCACGCCGATATCGGGCAGCATCACCTCCTTCACCGCCTCCATCGCCACAAAGGTCGAAGTCGCGTCGACATGAGGAAGGTTCGAGATCACCTCGCCCAGAACATACCGGTAATCGGCCATGTTTCGAGTCCGCACCTTAAGCAAATAGTCATAGCGCCCGGCGATCATATGCGCCTGTTCGACCTGCGGCACCGCGCGTACGGCGGCATTGAACGCCTCGAGCGCGGCTTCGCGGGTTTCCGACAGTCGCACCTCGACAAAGGCCACATGATCGAGGCCCAGCCGGATCGGATCCAGCAGTGCCCGGTAGCCCTTGATCACGCCCTCCCGCTCCAGCCGGCGCAGACGCGCCTGGGTGGGCGATTTCGACAAACCGATGCGCGTGGCCAGATCGGTGATGCTGATCCGCGCGTCCTGCGCCAAAGCCACGAGAATCGCATTGTCCAGCCGGTCGAGCCGCGGCCTGTCATTTTCACCACCAGACACGATATCTTCAGTCGAATTCATTGTTCGACACCTCACCTTTGGTCATTTGCACTCCAAATTCTCTGCTACGCTGTGCAGACCGACTTGGAAAGCGCCCATGACACACGCCATCGACACGCACACCTACGCAGACCCCGCCGACTGCCTGCCGCAGTTGATCGCGATGGCAAAGCTCACCGCCGCGGACCGTCAGCACATCCACGAGGCCGCCACGCACCTGGTCGAGGAGGTGCGCAGTGCCGCCGCGCCCGGCGTGATGGAGGTGTTTCTGGCCGAATACGGCCTGTCGACGGACGAGGGCGTTGCATTGATGTGCCTGGCCGAGGCGCTGTTGCGCGTGCCAGACGCAAGCACCATCGACGCGTTGATCGAGGACAAGATCGCGCCGTCGGACTGGGGCAAACATCTGGGCCAGTCCACCTCGAGCCTCGTCAATGCCTCGACCTGGGCCCTGATGCTCACCGGTCGCGTGCTCGAGGAGGCGCCGACCGGCCCTGTCGGCCATCTGCGCGGCGCGATCAAACGGCTGGGCGAGCCTGTGATCCGCACCGCCGTCTCTGCCGCGATGAAGGAGATGGGCCGCCAGTTCGTGCTGGGCGAGACCATCGACACCGCCATGACCCGGGCCGCCGGGATGGAGCGTAAGGGCTACACCTATTCCTACGATATGCTGGGCGAGGCCGCGCTGACCGAGGCTGACGCCCGCGCCTATCACCTGAGCTATTCGCGCGCGATCTCAGCCATCGCCGGTGCCTGCACCCATGACGACATCCGCGACAACCCGGGCATCTCGGTCAAGCTGTCCGCACTGTTTCCGCGGTACGAGCGCGCGCAGCAGGCGCAGGTGATGGACCAGCTGGTGCCGCGCCTCAGGGCGCTTGCCCTGCTTGCGAAATCCGCGGGCATGGGCCTGAACGTCGACGCGGAAGAGGCGGACCGCCTGACCCTGTCGCTGCAGGTGATCGAGGCTGTGCTGGCCAACCCGGCGCTTGCCGGTTGGGACGGGTTCGGCGTGGTTGTCCAGGCTTATGGCCAGCGCGCGCCCCACGTCATCGACGCGCTTTATGCCATGGCCGAACAGCACGACCGCCGCCTGATGGTCCGGCTGGTCAAGGGTGCCTATTGGGACACCGAGGTCAAACAGGCGCAGGTCGCGGGCGTTGCAGGCTTTCCCGTCTTTACGCACAAGGCCGCGACTGATGTATCCTACATCGCCAATGCGCGGAAACTGCTGGCCTTTTCCGACCGGCTCTATCCGCAGTTTGCCACGCACAATGCCCACACGGTCGCGTCCATCCTGCACATGGCACAGGGCGAGCGGTTCGAGTTTCAGCGCCTGCACGGAATGGGCGAGGCGCTGCACGAAATCGTGCGCAAGGGGCAAAACACACGCTGCCGTATCTATGCGCCCGTGGGCGCGCACAAGGACCTGCTGGCCTACCTGGTGCGGCGGCTGCTGGAAAACGGGGCCAATTCGAGCTTTGTGAACCAGATCGTGGACGCGCAGGTGCCAGCGTCCGAGGTCGCCGCCGATCCGTTCGCTGCGCTCGACACGCCCCAGCCGCACCTGCCCGATGGTCCGGCGCTGTTCCTGCCCGAGCGGCGCAATGCCGCGGGCTTTGACCTCAGCCACATACCGACGCTAGCCCGGATCGACGCCGCCCGCGCACCCTATGCCCGGCACCAATGGGCCGCCGCGCCCCTGACCGTCCATCCCATCGACGGCACCGCACGCCCCGTCGACAACCCCGCCGACGCGACCGATCAGGTCGGAACCGTGATCGAGGCCCTGGCAAGCGCGGCGACGCAAGCCTTTGCGGATGCAAGCCTGTGGACCGCGCCCGCCACGACGCGGCGCGCTGTGCTCGAGGCCGCCGCAGACCTCTTTGAGGCGCAGTATGGCGAGATCTTTGCCCTGCTGGCCCGCGAGGCGGGCAAGTCCCTGCCCGATGCGGTGGCAGAGCTGCGCGAGGCGGTGGATTTCCTGCGCTACTACGCGCAGGCGGCCGAGGATCGCGCGGCCCTCGGCAATGTGCTGTGCATCTCGCCCTGGAACTTCCCGCTAGCCATCTTCACCGGCCAGATCGCGGCCGCTCTGGCCGCGGGCAACGCCGTCATCGCCAAACCCGCCGAACAGACGCCGCTGATCGCACATCGCGCCGTGTCATTGCTGCACGCGGCGGGCGTGCCGGCGGCGGCCCTGCAACTGATGCCCGGCGGTGGGGCCCTGGGCGGTGCGCTGACCGCCGCGGCGCCGGACGGCGTTGCCTTCACCGGCTCCACCGCCACGGCGCTGCGCATCCGAGCAAGCCTGGCCGATCACGCGTGCCCCGGCACGCCACTGATTGCCGAGACAGGCGGGCTCAATGCGATGATCGTCGACAGCACCGCCCTGCCCGAACAGGCCGTACGCAGCGTGATCGAAAGCGCGTTTCAATCCGCGGGCCAGCGCTGTTCGGCCCTGCGCTGCCTCTATGTCCAGGAGGACATCGCCGACAGCTTTCAGGAGATGCTGACCGGCGCCATGGACACGCTCGTGATGGGCGCGCCCTGGGACCTGTCCACCGATGTGGGGCCTGTGATCGACAGTGACGCCCACACCCGGATTGTGGCCCATATCGACGCGGCCCGCGTCGAGGGTCGCGTACTGCACCAACTAAAGGCCCCGGCACAGGGCACCTTTGTCGCGCCGACCCTGATCCGTGTCGACGGAATCTGGGATCTGAAGACCGAAGTGTTCGGCCCCGTATTGCACATCGCCACCTTTGCCGCCGACGAGATTGACGCGGTGATCGATGCGATCAACGCGACGGGCTACGGGCTGACCTTTGGCCTGCACACCCGCATCGACGATCGGGTCGAGGCGGTGACCCAGCGCATCCGCGCGGGCAACATCTATGTCAATCGCAACCAAATCGGCGCCGTGGTGGGCAGCCAGCCCTTTGGCGGCATGGGCCTGTCGGGCACCGGGCCCAAGGCAGGCGGGCCGGATTACGTGCCCCGCTTCTACGCCCGGACGGGCATCGAGGCTGTGCCACATCCCGCCCGGCTGCCCGGGCCCACGGGCGAGGCCAACACGCTGCACCACCGTGCCAAGGTGCCGATCTTCTGTGCCGGTCCGGGTGATGAAAACATCAGCCAGCAGATGGCCGCCGTCCATGCCCTTGGCGGCAGGGCGCTGCGCCCACAAAGAGAGGTGACATCCGATATGCTCGGCACCGGCCCGGACCATGGCGGCGGGCTGTGGTGGGGAGCCGCGGACACCGCGCGGGCGTTCGCGCGAGCGCTGGCCGCGCGTACCGGGCCCATCATCCCACTGATCACCGATGCCCCCACCCGCGCCGATGTGCTGACCGAATGGCATCTGTGCGTCGACACGACAGCCGCGGGCGGCAACGCGGCCCTGCTGGGCCAATACGGATGAGCAAGGCGTTTTCTTGAGGAAGAAAACGGTCCGGAAAACGTGTCGTTTTCCGCCCGCCCCTTGACCCCTTGGCGCGGAACTTCAACTGTCATTCCATGTTTCCGATCCGCGATCACAACCCGTCGGGCCGCACACCCTATGTCACCTGGGCGCTGATGGCGATCAACATCGCCGTCTTTCTGAGCTACGTGCAGCTTTTTGGCGACTACCGCGCGCTCAACGCGTTTTTCTTCGACTACGCGGCTATCCCCGCGCGGATCACCAGCGGCGCAGGGTTCGAGACCTTGCTGACCTCCATGTTCCTACACGGCGGCTGGATGCATCTGATCGGCAACATGCTGTTTTTGTTCATTTTCGGCGACAATGTCGAGGATGAGATGGGCCACCTGCCCTATTTGGGCTTTTATGTGGGCACCGGGTTGATTGCGGGGCTGATCCACGTGGGCTCGGCCCCCTATTCGTCCGTGCCGACCGTCGGCGCCTCGGGTGCGATTGCGGGGGTCATGGGCGGGTACCTTTTGCTGTTTCCCAAGGCGCGGGTCGATATCCTGCTGATCCTGATCGTCATTTTCCGCATCTTCCCGATCCCGGCCTGGATCATGCTGGGTGTGTGGTTCGGCATGCAGTTCTTTGGCGGGATCGGCGCGAACCCGGACGAGGGTGGTGTGGCCTACTGGGCCCACGCGGGCGGGTTTATCGCGGGCGTTCTGCTGACGGTGCCGCTGTGGTTGCGACGGGGTGGGCCCGCCTTCTGGCGACGCACGGATGGTCAGCCGCCACACCCTGAGGCGGTTTATGCCACCTCGAGCGTGCCCAAAATTCGGCGGTAGGTCGCGGGCGGCAAATCGGCCCTCCGGGGGGGATTATTTTTGGACAAAGACGGGGCATGTCGTGCCGATGCCCCATGCCTCGGTTCGTGCGATCAGCCGCGGACGGCCTTGGCCAGCGGTGCGAAGAGCGGGTCGTTGGCGCAGATCAGCTCGCCATCCTCCAGCGGGTGCGCGCCATCGGTGATCGGCTCGACCAGACCGCCCGCCTCGCGCACGATCAAAAGGCCTGCCGCGATATCCCAGGCGTTCAGCCGCCGTTCCCAGAACCCGTCATAGCGGCCCGCCGCCACATAGGCCAGATCAAGCGCTGCGGCCCCGAACCGGCGCACGCCTGCGCAAGCGGGCAGCACCCTGGCCAGTTCTTGCAACGTCTCTGGAAGATCCGCCCGACCGCCAAAGGGCAGGCCCGTGGCAAACACCGCCTCGATCATCCGGGTGCGCCCCGACACCCGCATGCGGCTGTCGTTCAGCCATGCACCGCCGCCCTTTTCAGCAAAGAACATCTCGTCCTTTGTCGGGTCATAGATCACGCCGGCCACGATCTGCCCCTTGTGTTCCAGCGCGATGGACACGGCCCAGTGCGGCAGCCCGTGCAAAAAGTTGGTGGTCCCATCCAGCGGATCCACGATCCAGCGGCGCGTGGGGTCCTCGCCGTCTTCGGCGTCGCTTTCCTCGGCGCACCAGCCATAGGTCGGGCGTGCTGTGCGCAGCTCTTCGCGCAAGATCTCTTCGGCTGCGAGATCGGCCTTGGACACGAAGTCGCCCGCGCCCTTCATGGACACTTGCAGGTTTTCCACCTCGCGAAAGTCCTTGGACAACGACCGCCCCGCCTTGCGCGCGGCCTTCATCATAATGTTGAGATTTGCGCTGCCCTGCATGGCTCAGGCTCCGTCCGGTTTGGGGATCAAAGGCGCGCTATACGCGCGCATCCCGCCCTTGCCAAGGCCTCGCGCCACCTCACGGTGCGGTCACAGGCTGGAGAGCATCGAATCATGGCGAATCCACTAGGAGCAAGACATCGTAGCCCTGTTCGCATCCAACCTTTTTCTACAGGATTTAATCATGACACGGCTTTGCTTTGACGGAAAGAATTGGAGCCCAGACCTGACGGTCTTCGGCGCACGCAATCATCGCTTTGGCAAACTGGCCGAACGCGGCGCAAAGGCGTTCGGCGGCAGTTCCGCCTATGCATTTATTGGACCCGACCTGATGCGACCATGTGTTGCGTCGCATGGCGGCGCATCCAGCCATCGCGCCGCTGGACATCTGCCCGGTTTTCGGGTGGGCGGCGCGCGCGGCCTGCCCGAGAACACGTTTCCTGTCCCAGACGAGGCGCAACGCGCATTCGGGGAGACAGAAGCCGCCACTCAGAACACTATCCGCGGCGGTGCGTCCGGTGGCGCCGCGACCCCGACGCCAGCACCCGCGCCATGTGTGGCCGGACACCTGATCAGCGGTCAGATGGGTGGGGGGCATGGAATGCCCGCCAATATCTTTCCGATCACGCAACAGGCGCACGCTCAGATGCAAGGCATCGAAAACCGCGTCCGCATCATCACCGGGATGTGCCGGACGTTTGACAGGACGAATAACGGCGAGATCCCGCATTGGTACGGTGTGCGCTATTGGGTACAGACATCGGACCAAGCGCTGGCCTCAGACGGCGACGCCGAAAACGCGCACAACCATGCGCCGCGCACGATCAAAATTACCTGGCGGCTTATGCGAGTGACAAAGCCGGTGGGCGCCTCCGGGACCACCTTGAGCGCGCACCTTTCTGCCGCTGCAGGGCATCTGAGCACACCGCCGGTCCAGGTGGTCACACCGGCAAGCGCTGCGGATGTCGCCGGTGATCTGCCGCCGCCACCCCCCCGCGCTCGCGCCGTCTGGCGTGGCGACACCAGCCCCGCTTGCGCATGATCCGGCCTATGATCCGCCACTGCCCAACCAGGCACCGCAATTCAACGGTGCAGGTATCCCGAGCATTTACCTGCCACCCCCCAGCGGTGCACCGCTCGTCGGTCCGGCCCAGTCTGGATATGACGGCGAAGCTGTTGTGACTCTTTAACCTCAACTGGCGAGAAAGCGGGATCCGTGCGTTGCCTCTGGACACACGTGCACAAGCAGCGTGGCCTAGGCCGCCTGCAACTTGCGCGCCTTTTAGGGTGCGGCCGCAACCGACGGCATGTCGGACAGATGTATCAAACCACCGCGAGCCAAGTTTCAGGACGCGCCGCCAGATATTTCTCGTGATACGAGAAGTTGGAGATTATTCTCAGGAGCGATTTCAGATGACCAAACTGTGCTATGACGGAACGCATTGGTCCACTGCCCTCACGATTTTCAAGTCGATGGTCAGCCTTTACGGCCCGTTGGCCGAATACCACGGTAAGAAACTGGGCGGCAAAAGTGCCTATGGCTTTCTCGGCCCCGACGTCACGCGACCTGGCGGATCGACAAACCACATTGCGACGGCGACGGGCGTCGGCTGGAACCAGGCGTGGCCCGAGGACGCCATGAGCGCGCCGGAAATCACGTTCACGCAAGACACGCAAAATTCTTGGAGGCGCGGGCATCTTTTGAACGGCGAATGGAACGGGGTCGGCGAAAATTGGAAAAATCTCACGCCACTGACATCGCAGGCCAATGCAAACCACGCCACGGTGGAAACGCATGTGCGCGACTGGCTGAACAAGTTCCGGCAATTCGACGAAGGCGACCACGGTCACCGGCCCTTTTGGTACGGAATCCGGTACTGGGTGCAGGTCTCGACCGCGCCGTTTGCCGCCGCCGACGTAGACGACGGTGAAAACCTGTACGGATATTGTCCGAACATGATCAAGGTCACGTGGCGGATCGTCCGATTCAACAAGCCGGTGGGCGCCGCCGGAACGACCGCGAATTCACATGTCACCGCGACCGAAAGCTATTTGCGGGCCCAGTCCGCCACGGCCGTGGGCGCAACCGCCGCACAGATCGAGGCCAGCATCACAAGCGGCAGGCCGACCAAACCATCCGAAGTCCTTCCCAACAGCGGGGCCAACCGAGATTCTGCCGCAGCAGATAGCGCAGTCCACGCGGTACCGCCGGGCGCACCGGCGATACCGGTGCCGACATCAAGTTATGATGGCAGCGTGCAGGTCTATCAGTCCTGACCGTCAGGCCGCCTGCAACTTGCGCGCTTCGACGCGCGCGAGGTCGATCAGCTTGGCCATGTACGGCTTGTCGCGGTCGTCGCTGCGCACCGCCGCATAAAGGCGCCGGGTCAGACCCTGTGCAGTGAGCGGGCGGGTGACGTAGTCGCTGGAATATTTCACCTCGCGCACCACCCAGTCCGGCAGCACCGACACCCCCCGGTTCGACGCCACCAGCAGCAGGATCACGGCCGTCAGCTCGGCTTGCCGGACCGACGCCGGTTCCACCTTGGCCGGGATCAAGAGCTGGCTGAACACGTCCAGCCGCGTCCGCTCCACCGGGTAGGTGATCAGCGTCTGATCGCGGAAATCCTGCGCCTCGATATAGGGTTTCTGGGCCAGCGGATGGGTGCTCGCCGCGACAAAAACGGGCGCGTAGTCTAAGAGCTCGATAAACTCGATCCCCGGCAAGTCTTCGGGGTCAGAGGACACGACCAGATCCACCTCCTCCTTCATCAGCGCTGGCAGCGCGTCGAAGGCCAGCCCGGGGCGAATGTCCACGTCCACGTCCGGCCAGCTGCGCCGGAACATCTCGAGCACGGGAAACAGCCATTCGAAACAGGCGTGACATTCGATGGCAATGTGCAGCCGCCCCGATGAGCCGTCACGCAGGGCGGTAAACTCGGCCTGCAAGGCCTCGATCTGCGGGAGAACCTGTTCGGCCAGTTTCAGCAGGCGGAACCCCGCGGGCGACAGGCGCAGCGGCTTTGAGCGGCGCACAAACAGCTCCACCCCCGCCTGATCCTCCAGCCCCTTGATCTGATGGCTCAGCGCCGATTGCGTGATGTGCAGCTGATCAGCGGCGCGTGCGAGGCCGCCCGCCTCGTGGATGGCCTTGATCGATCGCAGGTGGCGAAACTCGATATGCATACGCGCCTCATGTTCATCTTGAGAGTTATGAATTTGCTTCATGATACGCCGCCCGCCATAAGGGTTGCAACCCATAGGAGATCGCCCATGACCGCCCTGTCGTTCGAGACCTTTCCGCCCAAGTCGCTCGATGCGTCATTCCACCTATGGGATACGGTGCGCGCGCTCAGCCCGCTGGGGCCGCGCTTTGTGTCGGTGACCTACGGCGCGGGCGGCTCGACCCAGTCACTGACGCAGGAGGCGGCGCAGACCCTGCGCAAGACCTCTGGCCTGCCGGTCGCGGCCCACCTCACCTGCACCGGCCAGACCAAGGCCGACGTGCTGCACACCGCCAAACGCTACCTCGCGGCGGGGATCACCGACATCGTCGCGCTGCGCGGCGATGGCCCGGACGGCGGTCCGTTCGAGGCGGATGCCGACGGCTTTGCCACCTCGGTCGAGCTTGTGGCCGCCCTCGCCCGCACCGGCCCGTTCCGGATCCGCGTGGGCGCCTATCCCGAGGGGCATCCCGAAGCCACCTCGCGACAGCAGAACGTCGACTGGCTCAAGGCCAAGGTCGACGCAGGCGCGTGCGAGGCCATCACCCAGTTCTTCTTTGAACCCGACAGCTTTCTGCGGTTCCGCGATGCCTGTGCCGATGCGGGCATCACGGCCCCGATCACGCCCGGCATCCTGCCGGTCGCCAACTGGGACCGCACGCAACGCTTTGCCGCGCGCTGCGGCACGCCCGTGCCCGCCTATATCGCGACCGCTTTCGACCGCGCCGCGCGCGAGGACCGGGCCGAGCTTTTTGCCCTCACCCACTGCGCCGACCTGTGCGACACGCTGATCGGCGAAGGGGTCCCAGCGCTGCATTTCTACACGCTCAACCGCCCCGACCTGACGCTCAAGACCTGTCGCGCCCTGGGCCTCGTGCCCCCCGCAAGCGCCCTGCATGTCGCGTGACGCGAGGCAGAAACAGGGACTAGACTGATCGGTCCAATCCGCTTAGCGTGACGCGCAACCGCCACAATCGGACAGCGCGCATGACCCGTATCGCCTACAGCCTCGATGACCTCGTCAGCCCAGACGTCCTGTTGTCGATGTCTGGCCTCGATTTCATGATGGGGATGCTGAACGGCACACTGCCCGGCCCCCCGATTGCCCGCACCATGGGCTATACGCTGCACAGCGTCGCAGACGGCACCGTCACCTTTCGCGGCACACCCGAATTCAACGTCACAAATCCGATGGCGACGGTGCATGGCGGCTGGTACGGCACGCTTCTGGACAGCGCCATGGCCTGCGCGGTGATGACCAAAGTGCCCAGGGGCAGCGTCTACACAACGCTCGAATACAAGATCAACATCACCCGCACGATCCCCGTCGGCACCAGCATCGACTGCACAGGCACCGTCGATCACGCGGGCCGCTCCACGGGTGTGGCCACGGGCGAGATCCGCGGGACGGAGGATGGCAAGCTTTATGCGACAGGCTCGACCACCTGCATCATCATGGAGATGACCTAGCCGCCCAGGGTCAGCGCCCCGATCAACACCGAGGCCAACAGGAACCCCGACACTTTCTGAAAGTGGAAAAAGTTCCGCACCCACGGTTCGGCATGGATGATCTTGTGATCGGGCGATGGCTCGATCAGCGGAATGGCGTTTTCGAGGCTGTACCAGAAACAATCCATCCGGCTGGCATCCGCAAACCGCTCGGCCCGCCGTGCCGCCAGTGTGCCCAACACCACCAGACCGACAAACCAGTAAAACGCCCGCGCGGGATATACGCCAAATCCCACGGTGACCTGTAGAAACCGGTCAAAGACCTGCGTGGCCCGTTGCCACAGCCAGCCACCGAAATCCGTGCGTATGTCCGCCGACAGCCGCGTCTCGGCCCGATGTTCCAGCCGCGCATAAGCGACCTGCCGCGCGGCGGCATCTGCGCCCATCTCGCTCAACGCATTCTCGAGCGCGCGGTAAGGTTGCGGACGGTAGCCGTCATTGGCCTGCATGCCCGGCGGCACCGAATGGGTCACCCATGAGATCAGCGCATCCGTCTCGACCCGCGCCAGGTCATTCTCCGCACCCGAAGAAAAGCCGCCCAGCCGCCGATAGGTCAACCCGTTCAGATCCACCGGCAAGCGGAGCGTGTCCGAGACATGCCAATTGTCGACGATGCCGGTCTGTGCCACGGCGCGCATCCTTGCCTGGATCGACCCCACCTCGGCATTGCGCAGGATCAGCGACCCGCGCGCGCCCCAGGCCACATTGCTGCGTTGCGCGTTCGATGTGTTGCGGTTGCCGCGCCACAACACCAACGACGCCATCCGCGCCTCGCTCAGATCCACCCGACCGTCGAAATGCGCGCCGTGCATCTGCAGCTGCCCGGCAATCCGCGCACCGATCATGTCCACATCGGAAAACCGCGCGCGCGTGCGCAGATACATGTCCTGGGCCACCGACACATTGCTGAGGTTCAGCATGCCGTGAAACGTCGATCCGTCCGCTTCGAGATTTCCGCCGATCTGGGCACCGTTCAGGCGCACCATCTGAAACGACGCCTCGTTGCGCAAGACCACGTCGCTGTCGACCCGCATGGCATTGCCCCGCAAGGTGCCGTTGAAGGTCGACCCGGTCGCATCAAGGCTGCCCGCGACATGCGCGCGCGCCAGAACCACGTCGGCAAAAGTGGCATCGCGCAGGTAGAGACCGCCCTTCACGCTCATGCCGTCACCAATGAATTCACCGGCAAAGGTCGAACCATCGGTTTCGAAATTGCCGCCGATCTCGACACCTCGGAACCGCACGGCCTGAAACTGGCCGCCGCGCCGGAAAAAGACGTTGCTGCCGATGGTCGCGCTGTCGGCATTCAACGCCCCCGCAAACACTGATGCCCCCGCGTCCAAGGCGCCACCGATATGCGCGCGGCGCAGCACAACCTCCTGGAATGACGCGTCATTGCGCAGAAATACGCTTTCATCGACGCTCAGACTGTCGCCGTTGAAGGTGCCTGAAAATGTCGAGCCGTCGGTTTCGAGATTTCCGCCCACCTTGGTACCCAGCATCAGAATGGACGAAAACGTGCTGTTGCGCAGAAACACATCGCTGCCGGTTTTCATTCCGCTAAAGTTCATGGTCTTGGCCACGTCCGACCTTGAAATGTTGAGGCGGCCGTCGATTTCGGCCTGGATCATCGCCAGCTCCTGCAACGATGTGCCGTCGCGAAAATAGACGTTGCCCGCGAAATGGGCGTTGTGTGCCGAAAACCGCTCCGAAAAGGTGGAACCGTCGGCTTCGAGGTTGCCGCCGATTTCGGCGCTTTGGAAATTCACAACGTCGAATTGCGATCCGCCGCGCAAAAAGACGCTTTCGGTGGTGCGCAGGTTGTCGCCGTCAAACGTGCCGGCAAAGGGCGAATCGATCGCACTGATGGCGCCGTTGATGCGCGCGCCCCGCAACATCACGCTCTTGAACGTGCCGCCGTCGCTCAGAAACAGGGATCTGCGCAATTCGGCCCGGTCGAATGTCAGCCGGTCGCTCACGGTTGCGCCGCGCAGGTCGGTAAAGCCCGCGATATTGACATCCTGAAACGCTGCGCGCGCCTCCAGCTTGGCATTGTAGAGGCGCAAGGGCCCGTTCACGCTCATCCTATGGGCCCAAAAGTCGCCCAGCACGCGACTGCGATCGAGGTCGAGCGCGCCGTCAATCCGGGCATCGGTCAGGTCGATGGATTTGAAGGTGCTGTTTTCGATCCGCAAGGTTGCGGGCAGCCGCCGCTCTTCAAGATCCAGCAGCGGAACGTAGGTGCAATAGAGCGAGATGCCCGTGGTCGGGCGTGCGGCGACAAATTCGGGGTTGGTCAGGATCAGCGTCATGAACCGTTGGGACAGCGCCCAGGGCTCAAGCGCGGTCAGCTCGGGGCTGTCGGCGACGCAGGTGCCGCCGGCCCAGTCAGACATGTCGGCCCATCCGTTTGCGCAGACCTTGTCCCAGATCAGGCGCTCGCTTCGGGTGGCCCAGCCGGGCAACGACACGGCACAGCGCGCTTCGGGCAAGGGCACGGCAGACGGAGCCAGGATGCGCGCACTGTCTTGCGCCTGCGCCACACCCGCCCAAAGGGCCAGGGCCACAGAAACGATGCTCAGGAACGCACGCATGCGCATGGTATCCTCCAATTAATTATGCGTCGCGCGATGCACCGAATGGTCCGGCCAGGGCGTTGCTGAAATAGCTGAATCAATATTCCGCCAAAGTAGGACATGTGAGGCCGATCCACCAAGCGTTTCTTGCATGGCGTGTGGGCGGCCAGGTGTGCGAGGTGTTACGATTTGATAAAAATGCCGCTGTAACCCATTGATATTTCATGGCCACGTGGAACCCACCTGCCAAGAGCCCCTTTTCACGGCGCGCGGGCAGGCGTAAGGGCGAAGATATGCAACGCATGTCCTACCCTTCCCACGCGCGGGCGATTCTCACGCTCGGCCTGCCCCTCATCGGGGGGCATCTGGGTCAGGTTGCCATCGGGGTGACCGACACCATGATGCTGGGCTGGTATGGCGTGACCGAGCTGGCCGCACTGACGGCGGCGGGGTCGTGGTTTTTCGTGCTGTTTCTGATGGGATCGGGCTTTGCCTGGGCGGTGATGCCCATGGTCGCCGCCTCCCATGCCGAAGCGGACGATACCGCCATCCGCCGCGCCACACGGATGGGCCTGTGGCTGAGCCTCGCCTTTGCCGCCCTGTCCTTGCCGCTGATGATCTGGTCGGAACCGATCCTGCTGGCCCTGGGCCAGACCGACGATGTGGCGCGGCTCGGGGCCGAATATCTGCAGATCGCAGGTTGGGGCATCATTCCAGCGCTGATCGTCATGACGCTCAAAAGCTATCTCGCCGCACTTGAGCGCACCCAGATCGTGTTCTGGATCACCGCCATTGCCGCGCTCATCAACGCCTTGGCCAACTATGCCTTTATCTTCGGGCATTGGGGCGCGCCCGAGATGGGGATCGCCGGGGCCGCCCTCGCCTCGCTTGCCACCCAATGCGTGATGCTGGTGGGCGTGCTGCTCTATGTGCTGTGGTGCCTGCCCGAGCATACGATCTTTGCCCGCCTCTGGCGCCCCGATTGGGAGATGATGGGCCGCGTCTTTCGCCTCGGCTGGCCCATCGGGCTGACCAACCTCAGCGAGGTTGGGCTCTTTGCCGCGTCGGCCTTTATGATGGGGTGGCTGGGCGAGGTGCCGCAGGCCGCGCACGGCATCGCACTGCAGCTCGCCTCGATCACCTTCATGGTCCATCTGGGGCTGAGCAATGTGGCCACGATCCGCGCGGGCAACGCGCTGGGGCGCCATGACATGCCCCATATGCGCCGCGGGGCGCACACCGTCACCGCGCTGAGCGTGGCGATGGCGATGGCTACCATCGTGCTGTTCGTGGCCGTGCCCGAACCGTTGATCAGCCTGTTTCTGGGCCGGGACGTCGCGGGCCGGGACGAGATCATGGCGATCGGCATCGTCTTGCTCGTCATGGCGGCGATCTTTCAGCTGGTGGATGGCGCGCAGGTCATTGCCCTGGGCCTGTTGCGCGGTGTGCAGGACACGACCGTGCCGATGGTGCTGGCGGGCGTGTCCTATTGGGCCGTTGGCATGCCGTGCTCGTATCTCTTTGGCTTCGTGCTGGGCTGGGACGGCGTGGGTGTGTGGCTGGGCCTTGTCGTGGGCCTCGCCTGTGCGGGTGTGGCCCTCATGATCCGCTTTTGGTGGACGTCGATGCCCCGCCTTGTGGCCGCAAAGCATCGCGCAGAACTGGCGCGCGCCGGATAGGGTCCGATGCGCGCCATCAGGTCAGAGGATGAAATCGTCGGCCGCGACCTCCTGCACCCAACGCAGTTCGATCCGCTCGTCGGCTTGCCCGTCCCCATCGTGATCGATCTGGACATAATCGCCGTCGAACCGCACCTCGGCCCCCGCGCCGCTGAACCCGTCGGTGCCGATATAGTCCAGCCCGCCATAGCCGCTGAGGTCGATGCGGTCGGTGCCGGAGTCAAAGCCCAGGATCACGTCGGTCGATGACCGGCCCATCCCGCTGTCGCCCGTGGCAAAGACAAAGACGTCGCGGCTGTCGCCCGCCTCCCAGTCCTTGAGGATATCTGCGCCGGTGCCGCCGATAAACACGTCGGCCCCGTTGCCGCCTGTGAGCTCGTCCCGCCCGGCGCCACCGTCGAGCGTATCGGCATCATTCTCGCCGTTTATGGTGTCGTCGCCATCGCCGCCGGACAGGCTGTCCGCACCGTCGCCGCCACCGATCCTGTCACGGCCAGCGCCGCCATCGACGGTGTCGTCGCCCCAATGCGCCCAGACCGTGTCGCGCCCGTTTCCGGCGGTGATCAGATCGTCGCCGCCATCGCCATAGCCGATGTCGTTGCCGTCGCCCAAGGCGATCTCATCGTCGCCATTGCCGCCGCCTGCGGTGTCGTTGCCCGCACCGGCGTCGATGACGTCGTCGCCGTCTTCGCCCCAGATCTTGTCGCGGCCCGCCTCGCCCCAGAGGCTGTCATTGCCCGTGCCTCCGCCGATCGTATCGGCCCGTGCACCGCCCCACAGCATGTCGTTTCCCGCCTCGCCCAACAACATGTCACGGCCACCGACGCCCTAACCGGAGTCGTCAACGTCTACACCCCCCAACAAGACATCCCCGCAGCCAACATCGAGCGTGTCATTGCCAGCCTCGCCCCATAACTTGTCACGGCCGCCCTCGCCCATCAGGGCGTCGTCACCGTCACCGCCCCCCGACACATCGTTCCCGGACCCGGCATAAACCCAGTCGTCACCGATACCGGCCCAGACCTTGTCGTTGCCCCTGCCCGCCTCGAAAATCTCATTGGCGGCGTCGGCAAAGGGCGCGCTGTAGTCACCGGAAAACAGCGTCTCGCCCTTGTTCGAGCCATAGACGCGGTTTTGCCCGTTGACGAAATAGTTCATCCATCCCGCCACATCCTCGACCGTCTCGTTTTGGTTGCCGTCCTCGTTCTGGAACCGCCCGTTCACGATCTTGAAGCCGACATGATAAATCGCATCGGCCACCGTGTTGATAAAGGCGCGGCCCTGGAATTTGAGCGTTCCCCCATCGCCCTGAACGAGGTGAAAGCCGGTTTCCTCGTTGCCCTCATCATCCCCATGACCGATCAAAAACCGTTCGTACAGGTCGGCATCGCGCCGGATAAAGGCCGACAGGGTGCGCAGATCGGCGACGGACAATGTGCCATCGTCATTGACGCCGGTGGCGTCCATCGCCTCTTGGATGACGTCGTTCATGTCGCGCGCCGCGGCGACGCCGCCCGCGATATCGGCGGCGGACGTGTTGCCCCGTAGGCCGGGGTCTTGCGCGGTGATCTGCGCGATGGTGTCGAGTGTGGTGTTGGGGGTCTTGGGCTCTGGCATGGAACTGTCTCCTGGCTGGCATTACGCCTGCTCCGCTGACACGGTTTGCCTGCGGCGCCCAAGGCCTGCGTGCACACCCGCGCTGCGTCGGCGGATATCTTCGCAATCGGCCCGCCACGTTGACATAACTTCGGTGAAGGGCCGCCGACGCATTGCGCGTCGGGACGCAAATGGCCAAACGGCTGCGTCTAGCGCGACTTGACCAGCCGGTCCGCTTTTTTCCGCACCAGGACTGAGCGCAGGTCATGCATTGCCAGGAGCAGCGCGTCGGTCACCGCCTCGAGCTGTTCGTCGGTCGCGCGGGACTGTGCCCAGTGGGTGGTGAGGTTGAGGTAGTCGACCGCGCGGTGGATGTCGTCGATGTCGCGATGGGCCAGCACCTCGGCCCGCTCCTGCATCCAGGCCTCGATTTGCGCCATGTCGTCTTCGGACAGGGCACGGTCCCCGTGGGGTTTGACCTCGCCATTGCGGATGTTGATCACGGCGATCTGGTCCATCTCGATCCGGCGCTGGCGGTTTTCGGTGTCGACCCGAAACACCGCAGCCCCGTTTTCCCGGACCCGAAAGTAGTAGTCTGGCAGCTCGGTGCCCATGCTCGTCCCTCGTTATGTGAGCCCCGCACAGAAGTCCTGGATGCGGGTGCAGGCCTCTTTCAGGGCCTCATCCGACGTAGCGTAGCTGACGCGAAAGTTCGGCGATACCCCGAATGCAGCCCCAAAAACGACCGCAACGCCCGTTTCCTCGAGCAGGGCAGACGAGAACGCCTCGTCATCCGCGATCAGCGTGCCGCCCTTGGAGGTCTTGCCGATGCAGCCCGCGATGGACGGATAGACATAAAAGGCCCCGTCCGGGACGGGACAGCGGATCCCCTCGGCTGCGTTCAGCATGTCAACCACCAGATCGCGGCGGCGTTTGAAGATGTCATTATTGGGCGCGATATAGTCCTGCGTGCCGTTCAGCGCCTCGACCGCGGCGTACTGGCTGATCGAACACGGGTTGGACGTGGATTGCGACTGCACCTTGCGCATCGCCTTGATCAGCGCTTCGGGTCCGGCGGCGTAGCCGATGCGCCAGCCGGTCATGGCATAGGCCTTGGAGACGCCATTGACTGTCAGCGTGCGGTCGTACAGCCGCGGCTCGACCTGGGCAGGCGTGCAAAACTCGAAATCATCGTAGACAAGATGTTCGTACATGTCGTCCGACATCACCCAGACATGCGGATGGCGCATCAACACATCGGTGATCGCCTTGAGCTCATCGCGCGTGTAGCCCGCGCCCGTGGGGTTCGAGGGCGAGTTGAAGATCAACCACTTGGTCCGGTCGGTGATGCTGGCTTCGAGCTGGTCGGCGGTCAGCTTGAACCCGGTCTGCAGCGATGCCTCCGCGATCACGGGCGTGCCGCCCGCCAGCAGCACCATGTCGGGATAGCTGACCCAGTAGGGCGCGGGGATCACAACCTCGTCGCCTTCGTTCAGCGTCGCCATCAGGGCGTTGTAGAGGATCTGCTTGCCGCCCGTGCCCACGGTCACCTGCGCGGTGGTGTAATCGAGCGCGTTGTCGCGCTTGAACTTGGCAACGATGGCCTCTTTCAGCTCGGCGATGCCGTCGACGGGCGTGTATTTTGTCTTGCCCAGGGCGATGGCCACCACGGCGGCATCCTTGATGTTCTGCGGCGTGTCAAAGTCCGGCTCGCCCGCGCCCAGCCCGATGATGTCGCGCCCTTCGGCCTTGAGCGCGGCCACCTTGCCGGTCAGGGCAACGGTCGGGGACGGTTTGACGCGGTCGAGTGTCGCGGAGAGGAAGGTCATGCTGGGCCTCGGCGGGTTACATCTGTAGGTGGTTGCGTGATACGCACCGCATGCCAGGCGATCAACCGCACAATCCACGCAAGGGAGACCATCCATGGACGATATGCAAGATTGGTACAGCGAAGATGCCGCCACCTTCGGGGACCGGGCCGCCGGCGCGCGCGAGCAGGCCGGCATGACGCAAAAGCAGCTGGCCAAGCGCCTTGGCGTGCGCCTTGCGACGTTGCGCGCGTGGGAAGATGACCTGAGCGAGCCGCGCGCCAACCGGCTGTCGATGATGGCGGGCATCCTGAACGTGTCGATGATGTGGCTGATGACCGGCGAAGGCGAAGGCGTCGATGCCCCCACGGATGTGACCCCGGTGAACGAAACCGTACGCGATCTGATGATCGAGATGCGTGATCTGCGCGCCGATCTGCTGAAACGCGCCGAACAGGTGGGGCGGCTGGAAAAGCGGCTGCGCGCCGCGATGAACGAGACGCCGGATGCCTGAGGAGCTGCGCGAACACAGGATCAAACGGCTGCACATGCGGTCGATGCGCCGCGGGATCAAGGAGATGGACCTGATCCTGTCGGCCTATGCGCAGGCCGAGCTGGAGGGCATGTCGGACGCGCAACTGGCCCTGTATGATTCGCTTCTGGGCGAAAATGATCAGGATTTGTACCAGTGGGTGACGGGTCAAGCACCGGCGCCGGGGCAATTCACGGATCTGATCGCTGAGATATCGGTCGTTTTTCAGAAGTAAAAACAAGGCATTGAGCCTTTAACCGAAAATTTCCGAATCCCCCCCATTTTGACATCCGAGCAGAGCGAACTGGAGCTGTCGGATGAGCATTCAAGACCCGATTGAAAACGTACCTGGCATGGCTGACAGCAGTGGCGACCGTGGCTTCATGATGGCGTATCTCGAGGCGTTGTCGTTGGTCGAACGCCTGCACCGCCTGCTGCTCGATGTGATCAAGGATGAGTTTGAGCGTGTCGGCGTGCTCGACATCAACGCCGTGCAGGCGCTGCTGTTGTTCAATATCGGCGACAACGAGGTGACGGCGGGCGAACTGAAAAGCCGCGGCTACTACCAGGGCTCGAATGTCAGCTACAACCTCAAGAAGCTGGTCGAGATGGGCTACATGCACCATCAACGCTGCGAGATCGACCGCCGTTCGGTGCGTGTGCGCCTGACGGAAAAGGGGCGGCACATCCGGTCCGTGGTCGCCGATCTGTTCGAACGTCACGCCGAAGGGCTGCAAGCCAAGGGTGTGCTGGGCCCCGAAGGCATCACCGACATCACCGGATCCCTGAAACGCGTCGAACGGTACTGGACCGATCAGATCCGCTACATCTACTGATCTCGCCCGTCAGGCGATGTCTGCGCCCTGTCCCCGCCAACTGGCCAACCATTCGGCCCATGTGCGCGGCGGCGGTGTTTGGGCTACCGACGGGTGCACCCGTTCCGAGGGATCCAGCCCGACCTTGCGCGCCCGGCGCGTGATGAACCAACGGCCAAAACCGACAAAGGTCCCGATGGAGGGGGCGGCCGGATCCTGCGGATATCGTGCGGACCAGCCTTTGGGCAGTGGCAGGCCGCAGGCTTGCGCCTGTTCCAGCATCCACACAAAGGGGATGTTTGACAGGGGTCGCGCGTGGTTGCGATGCGCAAGTTGCCCGCCGACATCGCCATGGGTGCCCCGGAACCACATCTGCACCAGATCGCCGTCCCACGCATCCGTTGTTTCCCACATCACCGGCGCATAGGCCACGCGCGTCTCGTTCCGGGCCAATGCGTGAAAGCCGCGTTTGACCGATTTGCCCAGATGATGGTTGTGAAAGGCGTGCCGTGGCGCGCTCAGACGCCAAAGCACCGGCATGTTCAGGCCCAGCGATTTCACCGTGTCCCACACGCCGATCATCTCGATTTCCACGGTGTCGTGGCAGGTGGCGGACGCAAAGGTTTGCGCCGCCGCACTGTCGGGCGTGCATTCGTAATGTCGGTAAATCGTGCGCACGTTGCGCTCGGTCGCGTGTTCGGCCCGCAACAGCCCCACCCTGTCGATCACCCCGGCGAGCGACCGGGCCGCATACGCCCCGCGCGAATATCCAAAAAGATAGATCTGGTCGCCCGGCCGATACCGCGACGCGAGATAGCCGTATGCCCGGCGGATCTGGCGATTGATTCCGCGGCCAAAAATCACATCCCCCGCCCGCCGCCAATGCGACCACTGCAGCCCAGGCTCGTAATAGACGGACACGCCTGCGCCCATCTCATGCAGCAGCTTGGCGGTGAGCCCGGCATTGGTCTCCTCGCCCGGCTCGAGCGTCGACATGGTGCCGTCGATGATGATCACGTGGATGGTCTGGCCGCGTACAGGCGGGTCTACCTCTGGCAAACCCTTGCCAAAGTGACCCTGCAGCAGCCGGGCAATGCGTCTATTCAGCCGCGATAGCACCATCCTGTAGCAATTCCCAAACGCGTCGCGGCGTGAACGGCATATCCGCCTGGCGCACGCCACGCTCCCATAGCGCGTCCTGCACCGCGTTGGCGACCGCAGCCAACGCTCCGACCGTCCCCGCTTCGCCACAGCCTTTCATGCCCATGATGTTGGCCGTGGACGGCACTGGTTCGGACGTGAACCCAATCATGGGAACGTCCGTCGCACGCGGCAAGGCATAATCCATGAACGTTGCTGTGAGCAATTGGCCGTCCTCATCGAACTGCACATGCTCGGTCAGTGCCTGACCGATGCCCTGCACCACACCGCCATGTACCTGACCTTCGGCCAGCATCGGATTGATAAGGTTGCCAAAATCATCAACGACGGTGTAGCGGTCTACGGAACAGACGCCCGTGTCCGGGTCAATCACGACCTCTGTAACATGGCAGCCGTTGGGAAAGCTGCGCGCATCCAGTTTGACGCGGCGTTCATGCACCATCAGGTCATCGCGCCCGGCCTCGCGTGCCATCTCGGCCACCTCGATCATGGTGGGCGTCAGGTTCGAGCCGTCGACGCGGAACCGTTCGTCGTCAAAGGTGATCTCGGCAGCAGGCACGCCCGTCTCGTCACTCAGGAACGCGGTAAACCCTTCGACCATCGCGCTGACGGTCGCGAGCGTCGCGTTGTTCTGCACGGTGACAGAGCGGGAGCCACCGGTGCCGCCCCCTTGCTTGATCTTGTCGCTGTCGCCCTGGATCACGTCGATCATCTCGACCGGCACGCCGGTTTGATCGCTCAGGAACTGGGCATAGACCGTCTCGTGCCCCTGCCCGTTTGACTGCGTGCCCACATAGATCAGCACGCGCCCATCCGCGGCAAACTCGACCTTCGTCGTCTCTGCCGGATCACCCAGGATGCTCTCGATGTAATAGCACAGGCCAAGACCGCGCATGCGCCCCGCTGCCTCGTCCGACGCCTTGCGCGCAGCAAAGCCCGCCAGATCGGCTTCGGCCTCAGCCCGGCGCAGTACCTTGTCGAAATCGCCCACATCGTAGGTCTCGCCCACAGGCGTGTCATAGGGGAACTGATCGGGCTTGATGAAGTTCTTGCGGCGCAGCGCCAGCGGATCCATCCCCAACTCGCGCGCGGCGCGGTCCATCACCCGCTCAAGCACATAGATCGCCTCGGGCCGCCCGGCCCCGCGATAGGCGTCGACCTGCGTGGTGTTTGTAAAGAACCCTTCGGAGCGCATGAAGATCGTCTGGATGTCATACACGCCCGTCAGCACGCGCGAATACAGCTGCGTCTGGATTGCCTGGGCAAATTGCGAGTTGTAGGCCCCCATATTCGCCTTGATATGGCTGCGATAGGCGGTGATGCGGCCGCTGCTGTCAAAGGCCAGCTCGGCCAGTGTGGTCAGGTCACGCCCCGCATTGTCCGACAGCATCGCCTCGGTCCGTTCCGACATCCAGCGCACCGGGTGGCGCAGCGCCCGCGCGGCAAAGGGCACCAGAATGTTCTCCGGGTAGAGAAAGGCTTTCATCCCGAAACCGCCCCCGGTGTCGGGGTTGGTCACGCGCAAATCGTCCGGCTCCATCCCCAATGCAGCAGAGATGTTGCCCTTGGGCCCCCACACGCCCTGCCCGTTCACGGCGACATGCAGCCGCGCGCCTTCGGGCTCGGCATAGCATCCGCGCGGCTCCATCGCGTTGACGATCACGCGGTTGTCCTCAACATCGAGGCTCACCACATGCGCCGCCGCATCGAACGCGGCATCGGTCGCGTCCTTGTCGCCCATGCCCCAGTCGTAGGCCACATTGTCAGGGGCGGTGTCGTGCAGCACCTCACCGCCTGCGACCAAGTCCATCTTGGCCGGCAGTTCGTCGTAATCGAACACGATCAGCTCGGCCGCATCGCGCGCCTGCGCCAACGTCTCTGCCACGACAAAGGCCACCGGCTCCCCGACAAAACGCACGCGACCCTTGGCCAGCACATGCCGGTCCGTCTTGGCCCCGTCGCTGCCATCCTGGTTCTTGACCAGCGTGGCCGAGATCATCGTCTGCACGCCCGCCGCCTCGAGGTCAGCGCAGGTGTAGACGGCCTTGACCCCGTCGGCATCGCGCGCCTCACTCACATCCAACGTCTCGATCACCGCATGCGCGACCGGTGAGCGGAACACGAAGGTCTGGTAGGCGTTGGCGGGCGCGATATCGTCCACATACCGCCCTTCGCCGGTCAGAAACCGGATGTCTTCGCGGCGGGTAACGGGCTGGCTCTTGCCGAATTTTTCCATGGGGAAACTCCTGAACGCGGATGGCGCTTGTGCTGCGTGCGAACCTAGCGGCTGGGGCGCCTGTGTCCAGAGCCGAAGGCGGCGGCCTCGGGTTGAAAAACGCCTTATTGCCCCGCACCCGCCCCTTCGCTATCTCACGCGTCAGCACAGGGAAGGGATCAGGCCGATGGCTCTGGGAAAATTCAACGCAAAAGAGGCCGAAGCCCGCATTTATGCCGATTGGGAGGCTGCAGGCTGTTTCAAGGCGGGCGCAAACGCGTCGCGCGACGACAGCTATTGCGTGATGATCCCACCGCCCAACGTGACGGGCGTGCTGCATATGGGCCATGCGTTCAACAACACACTGCAGGATATTCTGGTGCGCTGGCACCGCATGCGCGGCTTTGACACGCTCTGGCAGCCCGGCACCGACCACGCGGGCATCGCGACCCAAATGGTCGTTGAACGCCGTCTGGCCGAGACCCAGCAACCCTCGCGCACCGAACTGGGCCGCGAGGCCTTCACCCGGAAGATCTGGGAATGGAAGGCGGACTCCGGCGGCACCATCCGTGACCAGTTGAAACGTCTCGGCGCGTCCTGCGACTGGTCGCGCGAGGCGTTTACCATGTCCGGCGCGCCGGGTGCGCCTGCCGGGAACGAGGGCAACTTCCACGACGCCGTCATCAAGGTCTTTGTCGAGATGTACAATCAGGGCCTGATCTACCGCGGCAAGCGGCTGGTCAACTGGGACCCGCATTTCGAAACCGCCATCTCCGACCTCGAAGTCGAAAACATCGAAATGCCCGGCCACATGTGGCACTTCAAATACCCGCTCGCGGGCGGCGAAACCTACACCTATGTCGAAAAGGACGCGGATGGGAACGTCACGCTGGAGGAAGAGCGCGATTATATCTCCATCGCCACCACCCGCCCCGAAACCATGCTGGGCGACGGCGCAGTTGCGGTTCATCCGTCTGATGAGCGTTACGCGCCAATCATCGGAAAACTCTGTGAAATCCCTGTTGGCCCCAAGGAACACCGCCGCCTGATCCCGATCATCACCGACGAATACCCCGACCCCGACTTCGGCTCGGGCGCGGTCAAGATCACCGGGGCGCATGACTTCAACGACTATCAGGTCGCCAAGCGCGGCAACATCCCGATGTACAATCTGATGGATACGCAGGCGAACATGCGCGCCGACGGCAAACCCTACGCCGAAGAGGCTGCCGTGGCCCAAGCCATCGCAAACGGCGAACAGGAGTTCGATGAGGCGATGATCGCCGCCATGAACCTTGTGCCGAACGAATACCGAGGCCTCACCCGCGAAGAGGCCCGCAAACGCGTCGTCGCCGACATTACCGCCGAGGGCAACGCAGTGATGGAAACCGTTGAAACCGATGAGGGCACCGAAGAGGTCCCCATGGTCGAAAACAAAACCATCATGCAGCCCTTCGGCGACCGGTCCAAAGTCGTTATCGAACCGCTGCTCACCGACCAATGGTTTGTGGACACCGCCAAAATCGTCGGCCCCGCGCTCGACGCGGTCAAAAACGGCGACGTCAAAATCCTGCCCGAGAGCGGGGAAAAGGTCTATTACCACTGGCTCGAAAACATCGAACCCTGGTGTATCTCGCGCCAGCTGTGGTGGGGGCACCAGATCCCCGTTTGGTATGGACCAAGCGTGGTCACGAATGGCGTTCGGCAAGACCGAATTACGCATTTCGATGAAAGCGACGCAGCAATTGAGCGGCTGCACGCTTCAAAGTTCGATGCATCGAACCCTGTCGCGTTCTGCGCCGCCAACGCAGACGAGGCAATGGCGCATGCCCGCAGATATTACGAACCGCTGGGCTATGAGTGGGAAGACGGTCTCCGACATAGCACAGAGAAGTTCAACGTTCTGATTTCCCCCAACAAAGAAGTAGCAACCGCCGACCTAGACACGAGTTTTGGAGCCATGGAGGTCGAACTCTGGCAAGACCCCGATGTCCTCGACACTTGGTTCTCCTCCGGCCTCTGGCCCATCGGCACGCTCGGCTGGCCCGAGGACACTCCTGAACTCGCCAAGTATTTCCCGACGAGTGACCTCATCACCGGCCAGGACATCCTGTTCTTCTGGGTCGCCCGCATGATGATGATGCAACTGGCGGTCACCGACAAAATCCCCTTCGACACCGTCTACCTCCACGGCCTCGTCCGCGACGCCAAGGGCAAGAAGATGTCGAAATCCACCGGCAACGTCATGGACCCGCTCGACCTGATCGAGGAATTCGGCGCCGACGCCCTGCGCTTTTCTTCCGCCGCCATGGCGTCGCTTGGCGGCACGCTCAAACTCGACACCCAGCGCATCGCGGGCTACCGCAACTTCGGCACCAAGCTGTGGAACGCCGCGAGCTACGGCGAGATGCGCGGCACCTTCGAGGTACCCCACAGCGCAGACATTCCCGACACCAAACACCCGCTCAACCGCTGGATCAAAGGCGAAGTTGCCAAAACGCTGCAGACCGTCGACCAGGCCCTGACCGACTACCGCTTCAACGACGCGGCCAGCGCCCTCTACGCCTTCACCTGGAACACCTTCTGCGACTGGTACCTGGAATTCACCAAACCCATCTTCGACGAAGGGACAGAGGAAGAGATCGCCGAAACCAAGGCCACTTACGCCTGGGCGCTCGATCAATGCCTGATCCTGCTGCACCCCATCATGCCCTTCATCACCGAAGAGTTGTGGCAGCAAAAACAGCGCCCCAAGCGCCTCATCCACGCCGACTGGCCCACCTACACGACCGATCTGGTGGATGCAGACGCGGACACCGAACTCAACTGGGTCATTAAACTGATCGAAAGCATCCGCTCGGCCCGCGCCCAGATGCACGTGCCCGCCGGAACCTATATTCCGTGCGTTGTCAAAGACTTCGCACCCGCAGCAAAAGCGGCCTACAGCCGCAATCAGGCCCTCATACACCGCTTCGCCCGCCTCGAAAGCCTCACGGACGTCGACGACTTCCCCAAAGGCACGGTCGCCCTCGCCATTTCCGGCGGCACCTTTGGCCTGCCCCTCGCAGACGTCATCGACGTAAGCGAAGAAATCGCCCGCCTCGAAAAAACCCTGGCCAAACTCGCCAAGGAACTCGGCGGCCTGCGCGGGCGGCTCAAGAACCCGAAATTCGCGCAAAGCGCGCCGCCCGAAGTGGTCGAGGAAACCAAAGCAAACCTCGTCCTGCGCGAAGACGAAGAAAGCAAACTCCAGGACGCGCTCACCCGGCTAAAGGAGCTATAACAACGTCCCTCGGCTTTGCCGTCGACACCGCCGTCCGTATTTGAAAAGAGAAGAAGCACAGAGCCTCGCGTGGCCGTCATACTTCTTCTCTTTGAAAATACGGCGGGGAGTTTGAGGGGCAGAGCCCCTCATCAGCAAAAATGAATCGCGTCGCGAAGCGTCTATTGGATCACTTGAAAACCGGCGCCCGCTTGGCAAATGCGGCGGCCACGACCTCCATCTGCTCCGGCGTGCCCATCAACCCGGCCTGCACGCGGCTCTCCTCGATCAGAACGTCATCCATGCCATGGGTTTCGGCATAACCGATCAGCGCCTTAGCGGCACGCAGGGCGGCAGGTGACTTCAACGTCAAGGTCCGCGCCAGGACCATCGCCGCCTCAAGCGGATCGTCGGCCAGTTCTGTGACCAGCCCCCACGCCTCCGCCTGCGCAGCCGCCACAGGATCCGCCGTGTAGGTCAGCCGCCGCAACACGTCCGACCGCACCAGCCGCGGCAGCAGCACCATGCCGCCCATATCCGGCACGATCCCCCACTTCATCTCCATCACAGCAAGTCGCGCGTCGGGCGACGCGATCCGAATGTCCGCGCCCAAGGCCAGCTGCATCCCCGCCCCAAAACAGACCCCATGGATCGCCGCGATCACAGGCTGCGGCAGGCGCGCCCAGATCATCGCAACCTCCTGCCATTGGTTCGTGGTTCCATCGCCATGGGTGCGCGGCATGAGCAGATCGACCGGATCCTTGCCGATCATCGCACCCAGCCCGCCAATGTCGATCCCGGCACAAAACCCTTTGCCCTGTCCCGACACCACACAGACGCGCGCGTCGGACGCCGCCACCTCTTGCCCGGCGGCGATCACGGCGTCGATCATGGCCTGATCCACGGCGTTCATCTTGTCGGGCCGGGTCAGCTGCACATGGGCAATGTGGTTGTCGTAGGTCACGGATACGCGCGCGTCGGACATGGGTCCCCTCCTCTTTGCCTCCAGACAAGACCATTGCGCCCCTTGGTGCCAGCAAAACGTCGCGGCAGCGGTTCTTGCCGTGCGGCACGGCGCGCGTTACGCCTGCGGCCATGACAACCGATCGCCTGACCCCGCTTGCCGCCAGCCTGCCCTCCACCGTGCCGTTTGTCGGCCCCGAAACGCAGGAGCGCGCGCAGGGCCGGTCGTTCCAGGCGCGCCTGGGTGCCAACGAAAGCGTCTTTGGTCCCTCGCCAAAGGCCCTGCAGGCGATGGCGCAGGTGGATCACTGGAAATACGGCGATCCCGAAAGCTATGAGCTGCGCGCAGCGCTTGCCAGCCATCATGGGGTCAGCGCCGACACCATCATGGTGGGCGAAGGGATCGATGGCCTTCTGGGCTATCTCGTGCGTCTCTTTGTCGGGCCCGGCGATGCTGTGGTGACCTCCGACGGGGCCTATCCGACGTTCAACTACCATGTCGCAGGCTTCGGCGGGGACCTGCACAAGGTGCCTTATGCCGATGACCGTGAGGACATCGCCGCCCTGTTCGCCAGGGCCGGCGAGGAGCAGGCCAAGCTCGTTTACCTCGCCAATCCTGACAATCCCATGGGCAGCTGGCACAGTGGTGCTGACATTGTTGCGGCCCTCGATGATCTGCCGCGTGGCACGCTGCTCGTCCTCGACGAGGCCTACGCCGATTGCGCCCCGGCGGAGGCGATCCCGGACATTGCCATTGACGACCCGCGGGTGATCCGAATGCGCACCTTCTCCAAGGCCTATGGCCTTGCCGGTGCGCGGGTCGGCTATGCGATGGGGCCAGCGGCGCTGATCGGCGCATTCAACAAGGTGCGCAACCACTTTGGCATGAACCGCGCCGCGCAGGCCGGGGCTCTGGCAGCACTGCGCGATCAGGCCTATTTGCAAAAGGTCATCGCGCAGATCGACACCGCACGACAGCGGATCACTGACATCGCCGCGGAAAGTGGGCTGACCGCCCTGCCCTCCGCCGCCAACTTCGTCGCCATCGATTGCGGGCGCGACGGCGCCTTTGCCAAGGCCGTGCTGGATGGGCTGATCGCACGCGGCATCTTTGTGCGCATGCCCTTTGCCGCCCCGCAAAACCGCTGCATCCGGATCAGTTGCGGCACGGATGCGGATTTGCAGGCGTTTGCCGCCGCTTTGCCCAAAGCCCTTGCAGATGCGCGCGCACACGCGGATTCGAGATGACAGGACAGAATGTCGCACTATAATTTGACTTAGGAGCTGTTCGTGAGGCCACCATGGATGACCAAGTGCAGGGCAAAGCGCCCAATTACACCAATGCTTGCATCGTCATGTTTGGCGTAAACATCACCTGGATCCTTGTGGCGATCTGGGCGATCTGGGGCCTGATTGCCGCCATGCTGCTGGCGCTTGGTGTCCACCACTTGATGGACCGTGTGCGGGTCTGGGCCGCCGCCCGGCAGGCCGCGTCGATCCGCCGAGGCAAGCAGGTCTAGCCAGCCGCGATCACTGCCGCTGCCGCCTCGACCGCGCCGGTGCCCTTGGGCACGTCCAGCGCGGTCAGCCCCGCCTCAATCCCGCCCAGCAGGCCCAGCACCATCTGGCCGTTCACGTGCCCCATATGGCCGAGGCGAAAGAACGCATCCGCCGACGGATCACCCGGGGTCGCCATGCCCAGCCCGATGCCCAGTGTCAGGCCCAGATGCGTTTCGACCCAGCGGCGCAGTCCGGTCCCATGAGGGCTTGGCAGGCGGAGTGCGGTCACGGCCACGCTGCGATGCGCTGCGTCCGTCACGTTCATCGCAAGCGCGCCACCTTCTGCCCAGCGATCACAGGCCGCCCAGATGGCGCGCGCCAGCACCGCATGGCGCTGCCACACGGCCTCCATCCCCTCGTCATGAATCATGTCCAGCGCGGCGCGCAGCCCGTGCAGGTGATGCGTCGGCGCGGTGCCGTTCCAATACTGGTAGAACTCTTGCGGATTGGCGCGCGGCGTCCAGTCCCAGTACCGGCTGACGCGCGGCATCGCGGCCCGTACCGCCGCCGCCTTGTCACTGAAAAAGACAAACGCCATGCCCGGCGGCACCATCAGGCCCTTCTGGCACCCCGTCACCATGACGTCGACACCCCAGCCATCCATTTCAAACCGATCACAGCCCAGGGACGCGATACAATCGGCCATCAGCAGCGCCGGGTGATCCGTTTCATCCAGAACGTCGCGCAACGCCTTGATATCGCTGCGGATCGAGGTGGAGGTATCGACATGCACGGCCAAGACGGCTTTGATCCGATGCGCCGTGTCGGCCCGCAAGGCCTCGGCCACGCGGGCCGGATCGATGGGCGCGGTCTTGCCAAAGTCGATGATCTGCGTCTCGGCCCCCAGCCCATCGGCCATCTCGGCCCAGCCATGTGCAAAGCGGCCCGTGGCGGGCACCAGCACCAGATCGCCCGGCGCAATTGTGTTGGCGAGCGCAGCCTCCCACGCCGCATGGCCGTTGCCGATATACATCGCCACATGCCCCTCGGTGCGCGCGACGGCGCGCAGGTCGGGCACCACGCTCGCGGCCATCTCGACCAGCTCACCCTCGTAGATGTTGGGCGCGGCCCGGTGCATCGCCCGCAACACGGCATCGGGCATGACCGACGGTCCGGGGATGGCAAGATATTCGCGACCCTGACGGGCAATGGGGGCGTGGGACATGAGGGAGGTTCCGGTGTGCTGTTCCACGGCGGAGCCTAGCGTGTCGTCGCGTGGCGTCAATCGGCGGCGGCGCTGCTTGCCCCGGCACCGCACACGCGGTATTGGGGACGTCCATATCCCTATCGGAGCATGGCGCTTGCGCCCTTGTCCCACTACGTGAGCACTCCCGACACACCTGACACGCCTATGGCCGCCTCCGGCCCCTTGCTGCGCTGGCTGTGGCATGGGTATCTCAAAAAGCATACGGGCCTAATGGGCATTGCCGTTTGCTTTATGATCCTCGAAGGGTCGATGCTAGGCGCGCTGAGTTACCTGATGCAGCCGATGTTCGACGACGTATTTGTCGCAGGCGATGGGCAGATGCTGATCTGGGTCGGCCTGATGGTCATCACGATCTTTATCGTGCGGGCATTTTCATCGGTCGTGCAGAAGGTGATCCTGACGCAAGTTGCGTTGCGCACCTCGGCCGCTCTGCGCTTTGATCTGCTGGACCGGATGATGCTGCAGGACGGGGCCTTTCACCAGCAGCACCCACCCGGTTTCCTCATCCAGCGGGTGCAGGCGGATGTAGGGGCGGTGGGGGACGTCTGGCGCGCGATCATCACCGGTGCGGGGCGTGATCTCATCGGCCTTTTCGTTCTCTTTGGTGTGGCGATCAGTGTCGATCCGATCTGGGCGATGCTCGCCTGTGTCGGTATCCCGGTGCTCGTCCTGCCGGCCTCGGCCGCACAACGCTATGTCCGGCGCTATGCGCGTACTGCGCGGGATCTGGGCGCCTATCTGTCCACCCGCCTCGACGAGGTGTTCCACGGCATCGTTCAGATCAAGCTGAACGCGCTCGAAGACTACCAGTCCAACCAGTATCGCGGCCTCACCCGACGCTTTATCCGGACCGAGACGCGCGCCGCCTTTGGCGGGGCGGCAATTCCGGCGATGATCGATATCATTTCGGGCGTCGGGTTCATGGCCGTCATCCTGTATGGCGGGTCCGAGATCATCTCGGGTGACAAGACCATCGGCGAATTCATGACCTTTTTTACCGCGATGGGGTTTGCCTTTGATCCGCTGCGGCGTCTGGGTGGCATCGTCGGCCTGTGGCAGACGGCGGCAGCCGCCATCGAACGTGTCAAGGAGTTGCTCGATGCGCCGCTGGTCCTCACCTCTCCCGCGCAGCCCGCGCGCCCGCCGCACGAACAGCTCGATATCGTGCTCGACGACGTGTCGCTCACCTATGGCGAAACGCAGGTGCTGCGCGGTCTCAGCGTAACGGCCGAGGCGGGCAAGACCACCGCGCTGGTGGGCGCGTCTGGTGCGGGCAATTCCACCATCTTCAACCTGCTTTCGCGGCTTGTGGTTCATCATCAAGGCGCTGTGCGCGTGGGCGGGGTGGAGACCTCCGACATGGACCTGAGCGATCTGCGCAGCCTCTATTCGGTGGTCACCCAAGAGGCGCTCTTGTTCGACGAAACCTTGCGGGAAAACATTCTGCTGGGCCGCAATGATGTGAGCGACGCGCAGTTGCGCGATGTATTGGATGCAGCCCATGTGTCGGATTTCGTCGACGCGCTGCCCGACGGGTTGGAGACGCGGGTGGGCCCGCGCGGCTCTGCCCTGTCCGGCGGGCAACGTCAGCGCGTGGTCATTGCGCGCGCCCTGTTGCGCGACACGCCCATCCTGCTGCTGGACGAGGCGACCTCCGCGCTCGATGCGCAGTCGGAAAAGGTCGTCCAGACCGCGCTCGACCGTCTGTCTGCCGGGCGGACCACGCTGGTGATCGCGCACCGGCTGTCCACGATCCGCGAGGCGGACAAGATCGTGGTGATGGACCGGGGAGAGGTGAAGGATTCCGGCACCCACGAGGACCTGCTGGCTCGCGGCGGCATATATGCCGACCTCTACCGGCTGCAGTTCCGCGATGGCAAGACAGTGGTCGACAGCAAGGTGGCCGCGGCGCTGGGGCCAAGCGGCGATTTTTCGCGCGAGATGACACCGGGCCTTATCGCGCGCATCCGCGCCCGTCTCTTCGGCAATGTCTAGGCGCGATAGCGCGCTGCCAACCGGTGCGGGTCCGCTCCGCCCAGATACTGCATCAGCAGCCACAGATTTCGCGCTCCCCGACGAATCCACCCTTGAGCCCGATACCGCGTCGCACTGGTGACCGCCACCGCATCAAGCGGGTGCAAATGGCCGCGCAGCGCCCGTGCCATGGCCACGTCTTCCATCAGCGGTATATCCGGATAGCCGCCCGCCTGATCATAGAGCGTGCGTGGCATCACAAGCCCCTGATCCCCGTAGGGCAGCCCAAACCAGCGGGCCCTGCGATTGGCCCAACCAGCGACAAAGCTGCCGCCCCGGTCGAACCGCAACCGGAAGTATCCTGCCCCGGTCTTGCCCAGATGCGCAGCTACGACGTCGCTCCACCCCGGCTCCAGCACCGTGTCGGCGTGCAGCACCATCAACCACGGCGCTCTGGCGGCGGCACAGCCGCGTCGCAACTGCCCGCCGCGGGATGGCGCCCCTTCGATCACGTTGGCCCCCCACGCGTCGGCCAAGGCCTGTGTCCCATCGGTCGACCCGCCATCGCTCACGATCAACTCGGTCACCAATCCGGCATCCAGCCCTTCGACCAATGCAGCCAGCGTGTCCGACAAGGACGCCGCGGCATTCAAGGTGGGGATCACAACCGAGATCGGAGCGCGCAAGGGCAGCCTCTTTTGCTTTGGACCTGGGCTGCTATATCAGCAGTGCAGCCGAAAAAGGAATTCAGCGATGCAAGACCGCCACGTGTTTCGCCTCTCGGGTGCCGATAATCGCCCGTTTTTGCAAGGGCTTGTGACCAATGACGTCGACAAAGTCGATGCCGGCTTGGTCTATGCAGCGCTGCTGACGCCCCAGGGCAAATACCTTGCCGATTTCTTTCTCGCAGCGGACGGTGCTGATATCCTGCTGGATGTGGCGGCGGAGCTGGGCCCGGGGCTGTCGCAGCGGCTGAGCATGTACAAGCTGCGCGCGGATGTCGCGATTGCGGACAGCGGCCTGCACGTGCACCGCGGCGTCGGTGCTGTGCCCGCGGATGCGCATCCGGATCCGCGCCATGCCGCCCTGGGCTGGCGGGCGTACCGGGCGGAAGCCGCGCCAGAGACGGATGTGGACTGGACCGCGCTGCGCGTCGCCCACGTGATCCCGGAAACCGGGATCGAACTGACACCTGACAGCTACATCCTTGAGGCGGGGTTCGAGGTGCTGCACGGCGTCGATTTCCGCAAGGGCTGCTATGTCGGACAGGAGGTCACGGCGCGGATGAAACACAAGACAACGTTGCGCAAGGGTCTCGCACAGGTCGGCGTGGACGGCAGCGCAGCCCCCGGCACCGAGATCACCGCTGACGGCAAAGCTGTCGGCACGCTTTTTTCAACGACCGGCACGCAGGGCATCGCCTATCTGCGCTTTGACCGGGCCAAGCCCGAGATGCAGGCAGGGTCCGCGCACATCACCTGGGACAGCGCCGGAAACTGATACAGTTTCCTGCCGTTTTCCGGTGTCGGAAAACGTCTAGGCGCGTTCGGCGTATTCCATCGTTTCGGTGTTCACCACGATGTCCTCGTCGGGCCCCACAAATGGCGGCACCATCACCTTGACCCCGTTGTCGAGCACGGCGGGCTTGAACGAGTTCGCCGCCGTCTGCCCTTTGACCACCGGTTCGGTCTCGACGATCTTGCAGGTCACCTTTTGCGGCACGGTCGCGTTCAGCGCCTCGTCTTCGTAGAATTCCACCACGATGGTCATGCCGTCCTGCAGGAACGGACGGCGGTCGCCGAGCAATTCGGCAGGCAGGCTGATCTGCTCGTAGGTTTCCGCATCCATGAACATCAGCATGCCATCATCCTCATACAGGAACTGCTGATCCTTCTGCTCCAGACGGACGCGTTCGACCTTGTCGGCGCTGCGGAACCGTTCATTGAGTTTCGAGCCATTGCGCAGGTTGCGCAGCTCGACCTGGGCAAAGGCTCCACCCTTTCCGGGCTTCACGTGGTCGACCTTCACGGCGGCCCACAGGCCGTCATTGTGCTCAAGAACATTTCCCGGGCGGATCTCGTTTCCGTTGATTTTAGGCATGTGTCAAAACCATGGCAAAAGGTTGATCATAAGTTGACGCTCCCTATATCTCGGGGAGTGCTACCCGGCAAGACAACGATATACAGTGGTGTATACGCAGCAAGCTATGCAGGTAGCGCAACAGAGCCATGCAATTTCGGGGTATCCGAATCGGCGCGGATGCGCCATAAGGAACGCCACGCCGAAATCACAAGAGCAAGAATAAAGGAA